>OKSB01002410.1_pt1 | contig 16759 bp, 10 predicted proteins | sample 1601171 | NCBI WGS metagenome assembly OKSB01 (sample SAMEA3541496, study PRJEB24748) | human gut metagenome | biome: human gut; feature: human-associated habitat; material: faeces | place: China | collected 2012 | reverse complement strand
CAATACTTTGTGTATGAATTAGTTGGCTGATTTTGTAATATTTAATGAATGTCCCGCATTACTTATAAATCAAGAAAATACAGGGAATCTTCGATAAATCCGGCAATTTCCCCTGCCACTCCTTTATTGTCTTAGTCTTTATATATTCTCCTTCACACGTAATATTGGCAGCAATACAAAGTTTGGTTTGCGGACGGCAATTCTTAAGAATATCTTCCGCCATCTTATTATTACGATAAGGAGTTTCAATAAAAAGCTGCGTCTGATCTTCTGCATAAACACGTTGCTCCAATACCTTAATACGTTTCGCACGCTCACCAGGCTCAATAGGCAAATAACCATGAAAAGCAAAACTCTGTCCATTAAAACCCGATCCCATAACAGACATAATAATAGAGGAAGGTCCTACCAAAGGCACCACTTTAAGATTCTTACGCTGAGCAATAGCAACCACGTCCGCTCCAGGATCAGCAACAGCCGGACAACCGGCTTCAGAAATAACTCCCATGGACTGTCCGGCCAACAAAGGTTTCAGATAACCGGAAATATCTTCAGGAGAAGTATGTTTGTTCAATGGATAAAAAGTCAATGCATCTATGTCAATCCCGCGATCTACCTTTTTCAAAAAGCGACGTGCCGAGCGTACATCTTCTACAATAAAATGTTTGATGCCGAGAATGACCTCTTTATTATACACAGGCAACACATTTTCCACAGGAGTTTCGCCTAATGTGACAGGCAATAGATACAAAGCAACTTCCATCATACTACTAATCAATCAAAATATCAAGGTTTGAAATCTGTTTCAGCCAACATCTGATGATAATCCGTCTTAGCCAACAAATCCTTTATTGTCATATCAGGATGCTTTTTCATATATTCATCAATCAGCAAAATCCCCATCCATACTCCAATACTTGCAGGAGTTTTCTCACCCATAATAGAAATAAAGGGATCCTTGCGTATATAAGTACGTACAACAAGGGGATCGGTAGCATATAAATGACCATTTTCAACCATTGTCTTCCACAGACTTGTTTTATTCTTCCTGCACCACTCAGCCTCATCCTCACTATATCCCATCTCTTTCTCAAAAGATTCATACCCTAAAATATGAGCCACTATCCAATTTATCTTTCCACGATGCATAATCATATCTAATAAAGTACGACCAGGCTGCCATGGCAAAGGATACTGACTCAGCAAATAAAAGGTAAAACAATCCGGAACAATACGATCAGGCTCCATACTGCGACATTGATAGTCATAATAGAAGCGTTTATATAAAGGATAATCTGCTCCCATATACTTATCAATACTAAAACCCAAAATACTGTCCCCAACTACAACAGACTGATTCAGAGCAGCTATTTGAGCATAAAAATGAGGAACGAACAATGCAGGAACCTCTTTTTTCAAACGTTTGAAACCTTTGGTCAGTTTTTCCTCAACCCAACCAAGATCCTTAAATTTCTCTTCGGCATCGTGCATCAAAGTCAATAAAGTAGAATCCGAATAATATTCCAACATCCGGTCGTTAATCTTCATGTCATCCACCTCACCTATCGCCAATACATCTTCTATCAACAGTTTGGTAACCTGAGGATAGTCCGTATTCATTTTTTGCAGTGCCGAGAAACTATTCATCGTGACATACTCATACTGCAAACGATCATAACGGGCAACTCTTACATCCACATCAGCAGTATTGCCACTCTTCCCATCCCACTGACAGGAGGAAAGAGCAACAAGACATACTACTAATATGAATATAATTTTGCGCATCATCTATTTCTTATCCGTAAATGATGTTTCCGTTTTCGTCTTTATATTCATCCAGACCTTTTTCATAAGTTGCCATAGCACGCAAACTCATACCTACACTGGAGAAACCTCCATCATGATATAAATTCTGCATAGTCACTTTACGAGTCAGGTCAGAGAACATTACAATGCAGTAATCTGCACATTCGTCTGCCGAAGCATTGCCTAATGGTGACATACGGTTAGCAAAGTCAAACAGCTTATCCATACCTTTCACACCTGAACCGGCAGTAGTCATGGTCGGTGACTGAGATATGGTATTCACACGCACATGATGTTCACGACCATAAATGTAACCAAAACTGCGTGCGATAGATTCAAGCAATGCTTTTGCATCCGCCATATCATTATATCCATAGAATGTACGTTGTGCAGCAACATAACTCAAAGCCAGAATTGAACCATACTCCGCAATAGCATCCAGCTTTTTAGCAGCTTGAATCATTTTGTGGAACGAAACGGCAGATATATCCAGAGTCTTGCTCAACATATCATAATCGAGGTCATCATAAGTACGTTTCTTACGAACGTTAGGAGACATACCGATAGAATGCAGAACGAAATCTATTTTTCCACCCAATATTTCCATCGAACGTTTGAAAACATTCTCCAAATCTTCTACGCTGGTTGCATCTGCCGGAATTACCTCACAATTCAGTTTCTCAGCTAAAGCAGAAACTTCTCCCATGCGGACAGCTACCGGAGTATTGGACAATGTAATGGACGCACCTTCTTCTACAGCCTTTTCAGCAACTTTCCATGCGATAGACTGTTCGTTCAATGCACCAAAAATAATACCTCTTTTTCCTTTCAACAAATTGTAACTCATACCTTCTTTATTGTTAAATTAGTTTGCAAAGATACAAACAAATAAATTAATCATAGCTTTTTTTGCACACAAATGAAGAAATAATGCAATTATAAAACTAATTTTTACCATTTAAGGTTTCAGCTAAATGAGAATTTAACAAAAAATCCACTTATTCTATCAAATAGTGCACATAAAGGACAATTCTTTCAGCTATATTTGCCATCGAATTAAGAGGTTTTTTCATAATATTTATTTAAGGTTAGAATTAGGTTAACATGAAACATTATTGCTGCTCCCGTAAATAGCCCGTGAGGGTCTTTTACGGGAGAGTGATAAGACTTCTTAAAGCAACAATCAACTAGATAATTATTAATCTTAAACATATATAATACCAATGACTACTTTAATAAAGAAGATTCTATTACTTCCTGCCACATGTTTAATTCCTTTTTTGACCGGATGTAATAATTGTCCGTCTACGACTATTGTAGAAGATATTATAGATCCCGCCATCTATACAAGTCTCCCTTTCAAGATGGATAAAGTTGAACAACCTACTTTCCCAGACTATTCGGTAAACATCATAGATTTCGGTGCCAAGCCAGACGGTATCACTTTAAACACAAAGGCTATTAATGATGCAATCCAACAGGTTAATGCCAAAGGCGGTGGTAAAGTCATTATCCCTGAAGGCTTGTGGTTGACCGGTCCCATCGAACTATTGAGCAATGTGAATCTATATACAGAAAAGAATGCATTAGTATTATTCAGTGCAGACCATTCACTATATCCCATTATAAACACGTCTTTTGAAGGTTTGGAAACCCGTCGTTGCCAGTCTCCTATTTCAGCACGTAATGCTGAAAATATAGCGATTACAGGCCACGGAGTATTTGATGGAAATGGAGACACATGGCGTCCGACCAAAAAAGATAAACTGACTGAAGGCCAATGGAAAAAATTGGTCGCCTCCGGTGGTGTGGTAGATACCGACGGAAGAATCTGGTATCCCAGTGAAGGTGCATTGAAAGGTGCTATCCTGTCAAAAGACAACTTCAACGTACCTCGTGGAGAACTTACCGATTCTGACTGGGACTACATGCGCGACTGGTTACGTCCTGTATTGCTAAGTTTCATCAAATGTAATAAGGTATTGCTGGAAGGAGCGACATTCAAAAATTCACCTAGTTGGTGCTTACATCCGCTATCATGTGAAAATATTACAATTAATAAAGTTACAGTTTCTAATCCTTGGTACTCACAAAACGGAGATGCTCTTGATTTGGAATCATGTAATAAAGCATTGATTATCAACAACTCATTTGATGCAGGAGATGATGGTATCTGTATAAAGTCAGGAAAGGACGAACAAGGGCGCAAACGCGGTGAACCTTGTCAAAATGTTATCGTTATGAACAACACCGTATTACATGGACATGGAGGTTTTGTTGTAGGTAGTGAGATGTCAGGAGGTGTAAACAACATATATGTAGACAATTGTACTTTCATGGGTACAGATGTTGGCTTACGCTTTAAAAGTAATCGTGGGCGTGGCGGATTGGTAGAGAATATCTACATCAGCAATATCAACATGATTAATATTCCGAACGAAGCATTAATATTCAATTTATACTATGGTGGAAAAGGTCGTGGTGAAGATCCTAATCAGGATGAAAAGAAAGCAGAAACTACCATCCCTCCTGTAACAGAAGAAACTCCGATATTCCGTAATATCTTTATCAAAGATGTAACCTGTAACGGAGCAGGCAGGGCTGTGTTCTTCAATGGCTTGCCTGAGATGAGAATCAAGAATATCAATATGGAGAATATCATCGTATCTAATGCTAAAGAAGGTGTAGTATTAAGCGAAGCCGACGAAGTTAATATGAAAAATATCAAAATAGAGTTATTAAAAAGTGGAAAGAACTTGAAGATGCAAAATGTTTCCAATGTAACGATAGACGGAAAGAATCATGCTGAAATCGGGGCACAAGGAGAAGAACTCAACTTCTAATTCTTACACCCATTAGTGCATTTCTCCACTTAATTTATAAAAATAGTAAAGCACGGATTGCACGGATAAACACGGTTTTCATACTAACACTGTGTAATCCGTATGATCCGTGCTTAAAATAATAAACTATACATCATTATGAAAAAGCGCTCAATTATTGTCCTCACATTATTAGCAGGATGCTTTACCAACTCTTTTGCACAAAAAGGCGAAAAGACACTGACCGTAGAAGTCAGCAATGAATGGAATCAAAATAAGACCGACGAACCGATAGTGATAGATTTAAATAACCTGAAAGCAGGTTTCAACATCAAATCCGCCACTGTATGGGAAGGTAATAAAGAAATTCCGTCCCAACTGGACGATCTGAACGGTGACGCACGTGCTGACGAACTGGCTTTCCTTATCGATATGCCAGCCAAAAGCAATAAAAGTTTCCGTGTAATTCTCTCTTCAGAAAAAAGTGAAAAAAACTATCCGGCACGTACTTATGCCCAAATGAAAGCTTACGGACATAACAACAAATTCGCCAATATTACGGGATTTTCAGCGGCAGGAACCGAGAATGTATATAGTTTTGTTTACCATCACGGACCGGCTATAGAGAGTGAATTAGTTGCCTATCGTATCTATTTCAACGAAAAACAGACGGTAGATCCATATAGCAAAGTAAATAAAAGACTGGAAATAAAAGAGACTTGTTTCTACCCTACCAAAGCGCAACGCGCCAACGGCTACGGAGATGATGCGCTACGTGTTTACAATAGTGGTGGTGTAGGTGCATTAAAAGGTTGGAATGGTACTGAAGCGACCCACATAAAACCAGTAGTAAACCGCACGGAACGTGTACTAGCCTCCGGTCCTGTACGTGCCATCGTCGAAGCAGAAGTCATCGGTTGGGAATATCAAGGGAACGATTTGAACATGATCAATCGATATACCATCTATGGCGGTCATCGGGACATGAAGGTAGATGTCCTGTTTGACCGTCCGCTTAAACAGGAAGTCTTTGCAGCAGGTGTACAGATTCTGAAAGAAGGAGGTCACATGAGCGACCATAAAGGACTGACTGGAAGCTGGGGAACCGACTGGCCTGTCACAGACACCATAGGTTATGTGAAGGAAACAACAGGTATGGGAACTTTCATTCCTAAATATATCGGTAAAGAAGTACAAGACGGATCAAACTACTTATATACCTTACAAGCACCGGGGCAACAGCATTTCCACTATTACGTTACTTTCACCTCAAAAAAAGAAAGTTTCGGATTTAAAGATATGAAAGACTGGTTCAATTATCTTCCCCAATGGAGAAAAGAATTGGAACATCCTTGCAAAATTACAATTAAATAAAAAATCTAAAACCATGAAACGACTAATCACTCTCTGTCTGCTAGGAGGCTGTTTTTTATCTGCTCCCGCACAGAATTATGTATCCCAAGCCTGGGTGGCCGACCAAGGCAATGGGACCTACAAAAATCCAGTCCTGTATGCGGATTACTCCGATCCGGACATTTGCCGTGTAGGAAACGATTATTATTTGACCTCATCCAGTTTCAACTGTCTGCCCGGTTTACAAATATTACACTCCAAAGACCTTGTCAACTGGACTATCATAGGTGCGGCTGTACCCTACGCACTGCCCCCTGTTACCGATGTCCGTCCTGAACATGGCAACCGTGTATGGGCACCCAGTATCCGCCACCATAACGGTGAATTCTATATATTCTGGGGTGACCCGGACCAAGGAGCATTCATGGTGAAAGCCAAAGATCCGAAAGGTCCCTGGAGCGAGCCAGTTTTGGTGAAAGCCGGAAAAGGCATCATCGACACGACTCCATTATGGGATGATGACGGTCGTGTATATTTGGTTCACGCTTATGCAGGAAGCCGGGCCGGACTGAAAAGTGTAATTACAATTTGTGAGCTAAGTGCCGATGCAAGTAAAGCTATCACACAATCCCGTATCATTTTCGATGGTCATGAAGCACATCAAACTTGTGAAGGGCCCAAATTCTATAAACGTAATGGATACTATTACATCTTCCATCCGGCAGGCGGCGTTCCTACAGGATGGCAAGTCGTACTTCGCTCAAAAAACGTATACGGTCCATACGAATGGAAAACAGTATTAGCGCAAGGCAACTCTCCCGTCAACGGGCCTCATCAAGGCGGTTGGGTAGACACCCCTACGGGAGAGGACTGGTTCATGCACTTCCAAGACGTAGGAGCTTACGGACGCTTAGTCCATCTGCAACCTATGAAATGGGTTGATGACTGGCCCGTTATAGGTGTTGATAAAGACGGCGATGGTTGTGGCGAACCTGTTCTGACTTATAAAAAGCCTAATGTAGGTAAGAACTATCCTATTTGTACCCCGCAAGAAAGTGATGAGTTTGATGGTTATACATTGTCTCCTCAATGGCAATGGCAGGCTAACATCAATGAAAAATGGGCTTATTTCAACGGAGGAGAAGGATTTGTACGTCTATACTCCTACCCAGTTCCCGAAGATTATAAAAGTTTATGGGATGTTTCTAATCTGATGCTACAAAAAACCCCGGCTCCCAATTTTACTGCCACCACCAAACTTACTTTCAAGCCGACAGAAAAATATAAAGGTGAACGCACGGGACTGGTTGTAATGGGAATGGATTATGCCGGATTAGTTGTTGAAAACACAGACAACGGACTTGTCCTGTCACAAGTGGAATGCCTGAAAGCCGATCGGGGAGCTACTGAAAAAGTAAATGCTTCCGTTCCCTTAAAAGACGGCACAATCTATCTTCGCGCTAAATTTTCCGCAAAAGGAGACAAGATTAAAGCCAGTGAAGGCGGTCACGACTTATTAGTGAAATGTAACCTCAGCTACAGTACGGACGGCAAGAAATTCCAGCCATTAGGAGAAACTTTCCAAGTAAAAGAAGGTAAATGGATAGGAGCCAAGGTAGGTATCTTCTGTACGCGCCCCGCTATTGTAACCAATGACGGAGGATGGACGGACGCTGACTGGTTCAGAATTGAAAAATAAAGAAAATATTCATAATACATTGTACTTTTTGCATTTTTAATCCATGAAAGTCGTATATCGTGTCGGTTAAATTCCTAATTTTGTGCCGCAAAAGGCATCCATGAACAATAATGCAAGAAAATACAATAGATATAATGAAGTAGACGAAAGGATACTAGCTCTCTTTGCTGAAAACAAAGAAAAGGCCTTTCGTCTACTGTATGATACTTATTATCTCCCTTTATGTCTCTACTCTGTACAGTTCACAGGTTCTGCGGAAACATCAGAAGATATCGTACAGAATTTATTTGTGAGTTTTTGGGATAAAAACTCGCATACCACTATTTCCTCCAATCTGCACGCATGGCTATTCAATGCCGTCCGTTTCTCCTCACTGACCAAAGTACAACGGGAACGTTACTTTTCTTTAGACGAAATGGAAGAAGAATCTTATTCTCCTATCGATGATTTTTATGATGAAGAAGAGCTATTGCAAAAAAGGAATCAATTACTGGCCGAATTAAAAAAATTGCCGGAACAAGAGTATAATGTTTTAGTCAAAATTATTCTGGAAGACAAAAAATACAAAGAAGTAGCTGAAGAGCTCCATATTTCCATAAATACAGTAAAAACCCACCTATCACGCGCACTAAAAATGTTGCGTCGTTTCAATATGACAGAAATCCTAATCTTATTTAATTTATAAATTTCTTCAGATTTTTGTCACCCATTTTGCGTATTTGTGATACTTCTGTTAAACTGTACAACAATTATGCAAAAGAGTAAAACGGAAACACTAATTCAAAAATACCTGTCCCATCAACTCAATGAACAGGAATTTGAAGAATTAAAGCAATGGATTGAAAAGGACGCATCGCATAGAGAAATTTTTGTGAAGTTACTTTCACTCCATCATGTAAACAACCAACTTAACTTATTACATCAGTTTGATAAAGAAGGCTCATGGAAGTCACTTCAAAATCGTTGTAACCAATCCGGTAGTATTTATCGCCGTATCGTAGTCTATTCCTCAGCCGCTGCAATAGCAATACTGATAGGGATTACCTCCATTTTATATTTCAATGACCGGAACCTAGCACCTGTTATTGCCCAAAGCGAACAATCACAACAATCACCTCTTTCCCAAAATCCAGAAACTCCTAAAGCCACCTGGGTACAAGCAAACCAGTCTGTAGTTCCACTTTATAACAGCCAACGGGAAATCAATGGAAGTCGTATCAACAATGGAGAGATCACATTCCCACAAGAAAGTAATTATCCTCATAAGCCAGAACCAGATGCTGAATTATTACAGAATAAAATCATAGTACCCAAAGGTTCGGAATACGCAATAGTACTGGCTGACGGCACAAAAGTAAAAATGAATGCGGACTCCCATATCAACTTTCCGGTTCAATTCGGAGATACCCGGGAAGTTACTTTGGAAGGAGAGGCCATGTTTGAGGTTACACACGATGAAGCCCGCCCTTTCATAATAAAAACACACGACCATACTATTTATGTATTAGGAACAACTTTCAATATCTCGGCTTATCCCGATGAAGAATTATCAGTAACCTTGATTGAAGGAAAATTAAAGGTAAATGCTCCATCAGGTGAATATTATCTACTACCAGGCGAACATTACTCTTCTGCACAATCAAAAGTTTACAAAGTAGATCCTGAATTCTATATTTCATGGACTGAGGGCGCTATGGAATTTGACGCAATGCCATTTCCCTTGCTGATAGCCCGTCTGTCCCGATGCTATAATGTAGATATTCAAATAGCATCCAAGGAATTAGAAACCATGAAATTCACCGGAGTTATTTTCCGCAACAAGCCTTTGGACTTTGCACTAGACATCATTCATCGTGTATCCGATGTCAAGTTTGAGAAAAAGGGAGAAACCATATTAGTAAAAAAACAATAATCAAGCCCTGTATAACAGGAATATTCTAAATTATTAAATAAGTTATTTGAGTTTTATGAAAAGAAACGAGCTTTGGAAGAGTTTAGTAGCTAAACCTCCAAAAATGAGGTTTTTAGTAATGCTAATGTGCATATTCTGCACATTCAACGCTGTGTTTGCAAATGTATCAGCTGATAAGACAGTCACTATCAAAAGTGAAAACATCAGTGTGAAAGAGGCCCTTAACATGGTCAAAAAGCAAACCGGAATTAATATCATGTACGAAGATGCAACTTTGAACAATGTACCTTTGAAACTAACATTAAACAAAGAACCTTTAGAGCAAGCACTTTCAGTGATTTGTAGCCAGGCAGGTATGCGTTATGAGTTAGTGGAAAACAATTATGTGTTAATATTACCGATTGACAGAAATGCCAAACGCAGAACGATTACCGGAGTTATCAAAGATGATACGGGTGAACCGGTCATTGGAGCTTCTATTGTCATCCAAGGTACAACTTTCGGTACTGTAGCCAATATGGATGGGCAGTTCATGTTGTCTTATCCCGAAAATACTAAAAATGACGAACTAATGATCAGCTTTATCGGTATGCAGACGGTTAAGGAGAAAATTGGTAACAAACATGTCTTCAATGTAAAAATGGAAAGTGAAGTAACTAATCTGGACGAGGTTGTCGTAGTAGGTTATGGTACTTCCTCCATTAAGGACTTGACCGGTTCTGTTGCTTCAGTAGGTTTAAAACAATTGAGCCAATTAAACACTCCTAATGTAACCTCCATGCTTCAAAACTTGGCTGCCGGTGTACAGGTATCCCAAAATACAGGTGTTCCGGGTGAAACTGTCCGTGTACGTGTGCGGGGTGCCACGTCATTGACCGGTTCCAATGAACCCTTGTATGTGATCGACGGAGTTCCTGTAGAAGATCCCAGTATGCTGGATGCAATTTCGCCCAATGATATCCAGTCTATGGACGTACTGAAAGACGCTTCTGCGGCTGCTATCTATGGTTCTCGCGCCGCAAATGGTGTAGTTATCGTTACCACTAAAAAAGGAGTGGAAGGTTCCAAACCTACCGTCAGCTTCAACTACAATGTTACCACTGATGTTCAAATTAAGAACTTCCGTATTTTATATGGTGATGAATGGCGGGAAACAGTACGCCGCTTTGCCAAAGAAACCTTGGTATATGATCCGTCCAACCAATATGCATTGGAAATTCTTGAACCTAATTCCACTGCATTAGGCAGTGCCAACACCAATTGGTTTGATGAAGTGAAACAAACTGCTATCCGCCATAATGCCGACTTGACTGTAAGCGGAGGCAGTAAAGTATCTAAATACCTTATTTCATTATCAGTATTCGATCAGCAAGGTATGGTCAAAGGAGGTGACTTAAGCCGATATAACGCACGTGTGTCTACAGAAATGAACGTGCTGCCTATCCTTCGTTTTGGTATTAATGCCAATATGAGTTATACAGACCAAAATAATGCGAACACATCACTATTTAGTGCGCAAGGATTCCGTCCTGACCTTCCTATATATAATGATAACGGTGAATTTGATATGTCCACAGGTCAAGCCAACCCGGTAGCCAACACCTATAAGAAAAATCATGATAATATTTACCGCATCATGGGAACCGTATACGGAGAAGTTGATATTTGGAAAGGATTCCGGTTTCGTTCCAGTTTATCGGGTAATTTACAATTTACTGAAAACAATTCATTCAGTCCAAGTTTTCTAAGTACTAGAAATGAAGCCAGTGGGTCAGAATATCATTATAAATATTCAAAAACCGTATTCGACAATACATTGAATTATAACTATGAGTTCAACAAGAATCATGTTTTGGATGCCGTAGCCGGTATCTCCTTTGAACGTGGTATAAGCCGTAGTACAAGAATGAATAGCCAGACTTATCCGGATAATGATATTTACACCAATTTAGGAAGTGCCGCAAGCATCTCATCTTGGGGTAACGGATATAATGCAAGTGGTCTGTTCTCTTCATTTGCCCGTATCAATTATAAATTAATGGAGCGCTACCTGTTTACTTTTACAGGACGTTATGATGGTTCATCCATGTTTGGTTCGAACAACCGTTATGGTTTCTTCCCTTCAGGAGCCATTGCATGGCGTATCTCTCAGGAAAAATTCATGAAAAACCTGACATTCATTAATGATTTGAAATTACGTGCCAGCGTAGGTACTACCGGTACCCAAAACTTAACCAGCTTCTCTAATCGTGATTTATACGAAGCAACCAGTTATAATAACCTGTCAGCCATTATACATAAACAAGTGGGTAACCGCGACATCCGTTGGGAAAAATCGACCCAATATGATTTAGGTCTTGATTTCGCATTGTTCGATTACCGACTGACCGGTTCTATCTCCGGCTATATCAAAGATACCAAAGACTTGATCTGGTCATTTGATTTCCCGCCCAGTGCAACCGGTGGCTCTATGCAGATGAACCGTAATATCGGAGCATTGACCAACCGCGGTATTGAAATAAACCTGGTAGGCCGTGTATTATCTACTAAAGACTGGAGTTTGGATTTGACCTTGAATATGTCACATAACAAGAATAAAGTCACCAAACTGGTTGAAGAAGGTAGAGCACAATCAGCTATGAATGTAGTAGTTCAAGGCAGCTATGCCGACCAAGTATTGGCTGTAGGCTATCCAATGGGAGCTTTCCATGGTTATGAATATGCCGGGATCATACAAGATCAAGCCAGAATAGATGAATTGAATGCCTATGCTAAATCAAAGGGACAAAGTTATTACGATGGTAACTCATTAAAACCGGGACATTTGGAAATTAAGGATTTAAATGGAGATGGAATCATCAACTACAATGACCGTGTTATTATCGGTAATCCGGATCCGGATCTGTTCGGCGGTCTGACTGCCAATTTATCTTATAAACAATTCAGCCTGTTCGCCAACTTCGGATATCAGATCGGTGGTTTGAAGATTTATAACAAAACATTGCAGAATCTACCCGGACAATTAACCGGTTTGATTGACTATGGATTGAATGACAGATGGTCTGACACCAACAAAGATGCCAAATACCCGGCCTTGTATATAGGTGACGGTGTACCTAGACTAACCGATCATGAATTGTTTAATGCCTCCTTCTTCCGTTTGCAGGAAGTGCGTCTGACTTATAATTTACCTTTAAACAAAGTAATTAAAGGACAACTATTTATCTCGGCTACCAATTTGTTCACGATCACCTCTTATCCGGGAACAGACCCTGCTACCGTAAACAGTAACAGCAACTATGGCGGTAACTATGAAACCTCCACTTATCCGGGTTTCCGCTCTTTCTCGGCTGGTTTAAAAATTAACTTATAATCATTTAAATGTATAATCGAATGAAAAAATATATATTCTTAGCTTTACTTACAATGGGCGTTTCCTCGTGCCAGTTGGTAGATGTCTTGGACCAAAAGCCCGAATTCGAAGCAGATTTAGACGGTGCCATCACAACACCCGCTGCTGTAGAGTTAGCCTTAAACGGAATCTATTACTCCTTGCCCGGAAATGGATTCAATGTCATATTTCCTACAGTAAGTGGTTCCTTCAAAGCCGGGACCATGTGGCGTCAAGAAATTGTCAGCGCCGGTAATGCCGTTTACTACTCCGAACGAATGTTGCCTACCCTATCATTCAGTGATGCAACGGAATGGGATGCAGATTACGCTGTAATCAAAAACGCCAACTTCCTGGAAACAGCCTGTAACCGCATGAGTGACGGAGAGTTCTCCGGAAACCGTAGAGCCGAAGTGTTAGGTGAAATAGCCTATTTACGCGCTTTGGCCTACTTCAATATCTTGGTTCGTTACTGCGAATTTTGGGATATGAATAGTGAATACGGGGTTGTCATGCGTAATGAAGCTCCATCCGTATCCAATGCTCTAAAGGCACGTAGCTCCGTAGCCGATTCTTATCAATATATTCTGGATCAACTGGAAATAGCTATTGAAAAAGCTCCTGATTGGAAAAAGCTTTCACAAGCTTCTAAAGAAGCAGCCAAGGCATTAAAGGCAAGAGTATTGCTGTATGCAGGAAAATACACAGAAGCGGTAGCAGCAGTCAATGATGCGATTGATACAAATGCTCCATTGCCGGAAGCAAACTACGGTGACGTTTTTGATAAGTTTTCAACAACCAAAGAGATTCTATTCGCTCGTGTATTCGACCAAAAAGATGCCACCAACACTTCAACCCGTCAGCAATGTTACGGTAACAGCCCCACGAAAAAACAAGGTTACTGGGGGCCCACCAATGAGTATGTGGAACTGGTGGGGGATGATCCTCGCGCCGATGCCATCTTCTCTAAAGTAGACAGCCTGATGGACAGCCGCAGTTCTGCGGTAGCCTACAACCTGAAATCGGTAAAGAAGCTGCTGAATGATGCCAATGACATGCCTGTCATCTTCAGCCGTGTTTCTGAACTTTATCTGATAAAAGCCGAAGCCTTGTATCGTTCGGGAGCCTCTATATCCGAAGCCTACGCACCGATCCGTAAACTACGCGAAAGAGCAGGAGCTGAAATTATTCTTCCAGCCAATAATGAAGAACTGGAAACGGCCATATTCAACGAATGGATGCTGGAACTGTCTTTCGAGAATTGGCATGAATGGTTTGCCATGATCCGTTTTGCAGGATACACAGAGAAACCCGATTTCACCCGTCTGCTTGCTTTGAACAAGACGTTAAGAGAAGCTTTGGAAAAAGAATATGAAAAATCGGAAGCACAAGGAGACAATTATTACCAACGCATCATAGACCGCCGTATCGATGCCATTCCGTCGTCAGAAATCAGTTCTAATCTGGAATGTAAACAAAACCCTGGTTATTAACATATTAAATTCAAAGACATGAAAAAATATATCTTACTCATTTTCGCATGTATCTATGCGATTCACTTAAGTGCCCAGAATGCAGGAATCAATTTCCTGCACGGCACTACTTGGGCAGAAGCCGTAGCCAAGGCCAAAGCAGAAAATAAACTGATATTCATTGATTTCTATACCCAATGGTGCGGACCTTGCCTGAATATGGCACAAACCGTATTCTCATTGCCTACAGTGGGTTACTACTATAACCAAACTTTCATCAACCTCAAAATTGATGCTGAAGAAGGTGAAGGAATTACATTAGCCAAGAAATACGGTGTACGCAGTTATCCCACCTATGCATTCATAGATCCTGCCACCGAAGAAATCGTTCATCGCAGCAGCAGCCGTCAGACTCCCGAACAGTTTATTCAGACAGGAAAAGATGCAAACATTCCTACCAAACGCTCTTTTTACCTGCAAGAGCAATATACCAAGGGGAACAGAGAACGTGCATTCCTGATTGATTACATCAATTATCACTATTCAGTCTATGCACGCAATAACGTACAAGCCGCTTTTGATGAATTAATAAAAGGAGGTGCCAAACTGACTGATCCGGATGTATGGGAAGTATATGTAAACACTATCAATGGCATGAACCCGTACCTGAAGCAAGTATCAGACAATTATGCAGATTTCTGCCAGCGTTTCGGCAAAAAAGCTGTTGATGCTAAATTGGCAAAAGAAACTTCATACGGCGAATTGGCGGAAATTGAAGCCTTATGCAACTATGAAGGAAAAGATTTCAATCTGAAAATGATCCGTATCAATAATGATATCCGGGAACAAAAGTATGAAGCGGCAGCTACCCAGATTGATGCGATGATTGCAGACACCACAGTCAATCAGCAAGAGTTAATCAGTAGACTGAAATTTATCGCCCGTTTGGGATACAAAGCAGAGGAACTTCCCGAATTCTGGTTCAACAAATGTGTAGGCTATCTGCAATACATTGCTTATAACCAAACAGACAGAGATGATGCTTTCATCCATCAGGAATATGCAGCCGCCTTGGAAATGGTGCTTCGCAAACTGAACGGCAAAGCCCCCATCCCTGCCTGCCTCAGCACAGAACCCGCATACGGAAAAAAAGTCTATAACATGCGTCCCGATGCATTGAAAATGAAACCTAAAAGAAAAAAATAAGATGAGAACTCTAAAATCCATCATGGTACTTGGCCTTGCGCTGAGTACCTTTACCGCTACAGAAGCTGCAAAGCTCACTTTTAAGGTCACCAATCCCAATGAGAAGGTCAAAGTGAGATTGACTTTCAGCCAAAGTGGCGAACAAAAAGAAGTGGCGATTGATGCCGCTGGAAACGGCAACATAGAAATCACAGGATTCACTCCGCAATATGTAACCATGCAATACACACGCGGACGCCGTACTCTTTATCTGGATCCCAATCAAGACCTTACCTTGTCATTCGACAGTGACAACATGTGGAGAAACACAACCTTTGAAGGAGCAGGTGCCGCTATCAACACCTATCTGGGAAGCAAAGAGCTCCAATCACTCGGTATGCCCGATATGAAAATGCAAGAGGCCGCCCTCATACACAAAGGAGACAGCCTGTACGCAGCCAATTGCCAAGTATTGGAAGCCGCAAAACTTCCAGCCGATTTCACTGCACAGGAAAAAATACGTTTGCAATTCTATACGTATTATTATTTCTCCAAATACGCTTTGTATCATCCTCATTTTGGAAAGGATGACAACTATATTCCTTCCAAAGCATATTATGAAAAACTGGAAGCTATTACTCCGATCAATGCCGGTTTATTAGCTCTAAAAGAATATAAGGCTTTTCTTCCCGATGCTATCAGCGCCTTTAGTAATAAAGGAAAAACAGTTGCATCCAATTCTACAGAACAAAGTGTAAACTACGTAGATGCAACCATACAAGATGAAAAGGTTGCAGAATTTCTGATTGACCAATTTGTTTATAACTTTGTAGACAATAACGGACTGGATGAAGCAGACGGACTGATTGTCCTATTCCGCAAACATGTGAAGGATGCAAAGTCCATAGAAAAATTCAACGCACTTTGTACCAAGTGGGAAAAATTAAGATCAGGCAATCCCTCAGCAGCTAGCTTCTCCTATCCGGATATAAATGGGAAAACAGTATCTTTGGCAGATTTGAAAGGGAAATATATCTATATTGACGTGTGGGCTACCTGGTGTGGCCCTTGCCGTGGAGAACTTCCTGCGTTAAAGGAATTGGAAGAGAAATATGCAGG
>OKSB01002408.1_pt1 | contig 16765 bp, 6 predicted proteins | sample 1601171 | NCBI WGS metagenome assembly OKSB01 (sample SAMEA3541496, study PRJEB24748) | human gut metagenome | biome: human gut; feature: human-associated habitat; material: faeces | place: China | collected 2012 | reverse complement strand
GTGGTTCCTGGAACTGTTTTTACTGCTTATGTTGAAGCAGGAATCGTTCCTGATCCTAATTATGCCGATAATATTTATAAAGTAGACGAAACGTTTTATAACCGTCCTTTCTGGTATCGTACGGAATTCGAACTCCCGTCTTCTTATTCGGAGGGGAAGCGGGTATGGCTTCATTTCGACAATACGAACCGCTTTGCCGATTTCTATTTTAATGGCGAGAAGATATCAGGAACAAAAACATCTACTAAAGATGTAAGCGGTCACATGTTACGTTCGAAGTTTGATGTAACCAATTTGATAAAGAAATCCGGTAAGAATGTGATAGCTGTTCTGATTACCGATGCCGATCAGAAAAAGACGCGTAAGGCTAAAGACCCGTATGGAGTTGCGTGTAGCCCCAGTTATCTGGCTGGTGCCGGTTGGGACTGGATGCCATACGTACCGGGACGTCTGGCTGGTATCACAGGCAATGCTTATCTTGTGGTAACGGGAGATGTAGTGATGGAAGATCCTTGGGTACGTTCAGAGTTACCGACCTTGCAGAAAGCAGAGCTTTCTGTCTCAACAGATATTAGAAATGCTTCTTCTTCCCCAAAAGAAGTCGTTGTATCCGGAGTGATTCAGCCGGGGAATATTTCTTTCTCTAAAGACATTCGGGTAGAAGGAGGAACAACAGCCAGACTATCTATTAACAAAGATGACATAGCGCAATTGGTTGTTGATCATCCGAGGCTTTGGTGGCCGAATGGTTATGGTGATCCCAATCTCTATACTTGTAAGCTGACTTGTTCTGTAGATGGAAAAGTGTCGGATGTAAAAGAAATGACATTCGGTATCAAGAAGTATGAGTACAAAATGGTCGATAATGTAGTGGGATATCCTGTTCTTACATTCTTTATCAACGGACAGAAGATCTATCTGAAAGGTGGAAACTGGGGAATGAGCGAATATCTGCTTCGCTGTCAGGGTAAAGAGTATGAAACGAAAATCAGACTTCATAAGGAAATGAATTACAATATGATCCGTCTATGGACAGGGTGTGTTACTGATGATGAGTTTTATGATTATTGTGATAAATATGGGATTATGGTATGGAATGATTTCTGGTTATATGTAGCATACAATGACGTGGCGCAACCGGAAGCATTTAAAGCGAATGCCCTTGATAAAGTCAGACGCCTTAGAAACCATCCTTCCATAGCTATTTGGTGTGGAGCAAATGAAACGCATCCGGCACCTGATTTGGATAATTACCTGCGTGAAATGATTGCGAAAGAGGACAATAATGACCGTATGTATAAGTCTTGCTCCAATCAGGATGGACTGTCCGGAAGTGGTTGGTGGGGAAATCAACCTCCAAGACACCATTTTGAAACTTCAGGCAGTAATCTGGCATTTAATACACCGGCTTATCCTTATGGTATTGATTACGGTTACGGTATGCGTACAGAAATAGGAACGGCCACTTTCCCGACATTTGAAAGCATCAAAGAGTTTATTCCGGAAAAAGACTGGTGGCCTCTGCCTACTGATGAGCAGTTGAAGAATGATGATGACAATGTATGGAACAAACATTTCTTCGGTAAGGAAGCGTCTAATGCCAACCCGGTTAATTATAAGAATTCAGTGAATACACAGTACGGAGAATCATCCGGACTGGAAGAATTCTGCGAGAAGGCACAAATGCTGAATATCGAAGTGATGAAAGGTATGTATGAGGCTTGGAACGATAAGATGTGGAATGATGCAGCCGGACTTCTGATCTGGATGAGCCATCCGGCTTATCCCTCGTTTGTATGGCAGACTTACGACTATTATTACGATCCTACAGGCGCTTATTGGGGAGCAAAAAAGGCTTGTGAACCTTTACATATCCAATGGAATGCTTCCAATAATAGCATAAAAGTAATAAATACTACAGCAAAGGATTTGAAAGGTGCAATAGCTACAGCTACAATTTACGACTTGAATGGAAAAGAAGTGCCTGCATACGGACAGACAAAACAGGTCGATGTGGTAGCCAGCAACATTGCAGAAGCATTTTCTTTGAACTTTAACCCTTTCAATCTGGCTTATGGAAAGAAGGCTGTAGCTTCTTCTTCAACAGGTGCCTCTAAAAGCGCTTCAATGGTTACTGACGGAGGAGCCGGAAGTCGTTGGGAAAGTGCATACAGTGATCCTCAATGGATATACATTGATCTTGGTAAAGAAGAAAAGATAGAAAAGGTTATTTTGAAATGGGAGGCAGCTTGTGCTAAGAAATACGAACTGCAAGTATCGAATGATGCGCAAGAATGGAAAACCGTTTATGTTAACAAAGATGGAAGAGGTGGTACTGAACAGATTGAATTGGAACCAGTTACAGCACGTTATGTGAAACTGGCAGGCATCAGCCGTGCCACACAGTTCGGATATTCATTGTTCGAATTCGAAATCTACGGTGAGAAACCAAAAGAGATCGAAGAACTGACTCCGCTTCATTTTATCAAGTTGGAACTGATAGATGCCAAAGGTAATCTAATCTCTGAAAACTTCTATTGGCGGAATGGCGTGAATGATCTTGATTATACATTGCTGAATACACTTCCGGAAGTTGCTTTGTCTTGCCGATTGGTGGATAAATCGATGTCTGACGGAAAGATGAAGATTGCTGTAAAGAACAATTCCGGGACTGTGGCTTTTGCTAATCGGGTGAGGCTTGTTAATAAGGCTACGCAGAAAAGAATACTTCCAATTATTATGTCCGATAATTATGTGACGTTGATGCCGGGCGAAGAAAAGGTTATCACTATGGAGGCGACTCCCGAACTGTTGAAAGGAGGCGTAAGTGTATTGGTGAAACAGTATGGGAAAGCAGAGAAGAATAAGCTGGATATAGCAGATTGATTGTTGTACGGTTATCTTTATGGTTTGATTAAAAGAATAAAGAAAATGGCTAATAGACTAAAAATGAGGATACTCTTGTTGTTATCTTTAGTTTATATAAATTGCGATTACTTACAGGCACAAACAACAATACCCCGGTTTGAAGAAGGGGAACGTGTCGTATTTGTAGGAAACAGCATTACTCACGGCGGACATTATCATTCATTTATCTGGTTGTATTACATGACTCGTTTCCCGGATAAACCGATTACTATCATGAATGCCGGAATTGGTGGAGAGAGTGCGTGGGATATGAAGGATCGTTTGGACTATGATGTTTTCAACAGGAAACCAACTTATGTGACTCTAACTTTCGGTATGAACGATACCGGTTATGATATTTACATGAAAGACAATGCAAAAGAACTGTCGGAACAACGGATTGCAAAGTCATTGGAAAGCTATCGGGAAATAGAAGAACGCTTACTGGCTAAAAATAAAATAAAGAAAGTATTGATTGGTGGTTCTCCTTATGATGAGACTTCCAAGTTTAATAATTTTATATTGCGTAATAAGAATAACGCTATTTTAAAAATAATAGATGCCCAACGTACATCGGCTAAAAAGAATGGCTGGGGTTTTGTTGATTTTAACCAACCGATGCGTGAGATAAGCAGAAAAGAGCAGGAGGCAGATTCTACATTTACATTCTGCAGGATAGATAGAATTCATCCGGATAATGATGGACAGATGGTTATGGCCTATTTGTTTCTGAAAGCACAGGGACTGGCTGGGGATGAAGTGTCATCAGTATCTATTGATGCATATCATTCATCTGTAATAACTCATAAGAACTGTAAGATTTCAAAACTAAAAAAGAGCGGAGCTGATCTGACTTTTGATTATCTGGCGTATGCTCTTCCTTATCCGCTGGATTCTATTTCTAGAAGTGGCTGGGGAAATAAAAGGTCACAACGTGATGCAATGCAGTTGGTTCCATTTATGGAAGAGTTTAATCAGGAACGTTTTCAGGTAACAAACTTAGAGAAAGGAATGTATCGGTTAACTATAGACAATCAGTTTATTGACAATCTCTCATCCGAAAAGTTGGCGAATGGTGTGAATTTGGCAGATTACCCGAATACTCCCCAATATCAACAAGCTGCGAAAATCATGTATCTGAATGAAGAACGGTTTGAAGTGGAGAAACGCTTCAGAGAATACTTGTGGACCGAATATTCATTCTTGAAAAAGGAAGGATTATTGTTTGCTGATGATCAGAAAGCTATCGATAAACTAAAAGAATATTTACCTAAAGACGGGTTTCTTAGGATGAGCTACGATTGGTATATAAAAGCGATGAATCCCGAAATACGGGAGGTTTGGAGCAATTATATGAAGAATCTTGTTGAAACAATTTATAAAATCAATAAACCTGTCACTCATAAAGTGAGGCTGACAAGAGTTGAGTAATAATAGAAAATGAATAGTATGAAACGGTTATTATGTTTAGTTTGTTGTTTCTGTTGGCTGTCTGTGATAGTGTATGGAAGTAAGAAAATATCTACTTTTTATTTGTCAGAGTTGAAATGTGAAAATCTTATTAATCCTTTGGGGATTGATAATGTAACTCCTCACTTCAGTTGGAAGTTAAAGGGGGACGGCTGGAAAGGCGGGCAAACTTATTATGAGATACAGGTAGCTTCGGATAGTATTCTGTTGGCACAGGATAAAGCTGATTTATGGAATACTGGGAAATTGAAATCCGATGTTTCTGTTATGGTGCCTTATCGAGGGAAGACTTTAACTTCTCGTTCTTTGTGTTATTGGCGGGTACGCGTTTGGGATGCTAAAAAACAAATTTCTTCATGGAGTCCTGTTGCTCGTTTTGGGGTTGGTATCTTAAATAAATCACAGATGCAGGGAGAATATATTGGGGCTTCTGCTGAAGGTGGTAAGATTTGTGCTCCTATTCTTCGCAAAAAAGTGAAGCTGACTCAAAGGGAGACTTCTTTCCTGCATGTAAACACGTTGGGGTATCACGAAATTTATGTCAATGGGAAAAAGGTAGGAGAAGATGTCCTTACGCCTGCTGTATCACATTTATCTAAACGTTCATTGATTGTTACTTATGATATTACTCCTTATTTACGAGAAGGAGAAAATGATTTGCTTATCTGGCTGGGACAAGGTTGGTATAAAACGACGACTTTCGGAGCTGCTTATGAAGGTCCGCTGGTAAAAGCAGAATTGGATGTGTTGAGAAATGGTAAATGGGAAGTCGTAACGAAGACAGACGGATCATGGTACGGACGTGAAAGTGGCTATTCGGATACAGGTACTTGGCGTGCTTTGCAGTTTGGAGGTGAGAGGGTGGATGGAAGGATTCTTCCGCGAGATCTTTCAACACAGGCTTTAGACAAAATGGAATGGATTCCTGTTGTGAAAGTGAATGTTCCCGATCATATCGCTTCCCCTCAAATGTGTGAGGTAAACAAGATACATCAGATTTTGCAGGCTGTGTCTGTAAAGAAGCTGGGTGAAAGTCTCTGGCTGGTAGATATGGGAAAGGTTCAGACCGGATGGTTTGAGATGCAAATGCCTATATTGCCGGCAGGTCATGAAGTTATTATGGAATATAGTGATAATTTGACGAAAGACGGTGAATTTGACAAGCAAGGTGAAAGTGATATTTATATATCTGGTGGTAAGCAAGGAGAATACTTCAGAAATAAATTCAATCATCACGCTTTTCGATATGTGCGCATCTCCAATCTTCCTCAGAAACCGGAAACAGGTGCAATGAAATCTCTGCAAATTTATGGAGATTATAAACAGACCGCAACTTTTGAATGTTCGGATGCCGACTTGAATGCTATTCACCGAATGATTTAGTATACGATGAAATGTCTGACGTTTAGTGGATATATGGTAGACTGTCCGCATTTGGAACGTGCAGGATATGGTGGGGATGGAAACTCCTCAACGATGTCTTTGCAAACGATGTACGATGTAGCCCCTACTTTTGAAAACTGGGTACAAACATGGGGAGACTCCATGCGTGAAGGAGGAAGTTTGCCGCATGTTGGTCCTAATCCGGGTGCCGGTGGTGGCGGTCCGTATTGGTGCGGATTCTTTGTACAGGCTCCCTGGAGAACGTATGTCAACTATAATGATCCCCGCTTGATTGAGAAATATTATTCTCAAATGAAAGAGTGGTTTAAGTATGTTGATAAGTATACAGTAGATGGTTTGCTGAAACGTTGGCCCGATACCAAATACCGTGACTGGTATTTGGGAGATTGGCTGGCACCTATGGGGGTAGATGCTGGTAATCAGGCTTCTGTGGATTTGGTAAGTAACTGTTTTATCAGCGAATGCTTGGGCACTATGTATAAGACAGCCTTAACATTAGGCAAAAAAGAAGAGGCGGAAGAGTTTGCTATCCGTAGAGAAAAACTCAATAAGTTGATTCATCAGACATTCTACCGTGCGGATGAAGGGATCTATTCTACCGGCTCACAGTTGGATATGTGCTATCCTATGTTGGTAGGTGTTGTACCTGATTCTTTGTACAATAAAGTGAAAGAGAATGTCGTTACGATGACCGAAGAAAAATATAAAGGACATATTGCTGTTGGTCTGGTTGGAGTACCTATTTTGACAGAATGGGCTGTTCGGAATAAACAAGTGGATTTCTTCTATCAAATGATGAAGAAACGTGATTATCCCGGTTATCTGTATATGATTGACCATGGTGCGACAGCGACTTGGGAATATTGGAGCGGAGAACGAAGTCGTGTGCACAATTGTTACAATGGAATTGGTACTTGGTTTTATCAGGCTGTAGGAGGAATACGTCTTGACGAGGCTAAACCTGGATATCGTCACTTCTATGTCGATCCTCAAATACCAAACGGTGTGATCTGGGCAAAAGTAACGAAAGAATCACCTTATGGCACAATTGCTGTTAATTGGAAGTTGAAAGATGATAATCAGTTGAATCTTCAATTGACAGTTCCTGCCGGAACAACGGCTACAGTTTGCATCCCTAATAATGCTGTCTCATGTAAAAAGAATAAGAAGAAAGTGAGTGTTAAGGAGCAGACTGTTGATGTAGAAGCAGGGCATTATGATTTTCTATTTAATTTGAAATAGATACCCCTACTAGAGTGTATTTATGATTTTCATTTCTCATATTCTCATTCATTAATCATAAATGGCAGAAAACTAATAGGATAGACTATGAGAAATGATTTTTAAGATGGTATTTCTCATAGTTTTTCTGTCAAATACCCCGTATTTTACCTTATTTCTCATACTTGTTGGATTCATTTCTCATAGTGTTTTTCCAATCAACCTATACAAGAATAAAGAAACAACTAGTCAACCATTATCAGGGAAGTACATATTCTCCTTGTCCCATATATTGTGGGAAAGTATTCCCTACTAGTAGGGAAAAGATTCTCTTATTTTGTGGGAATAAATTCTCATAATATCAGGGAACATTTTCCCATAATATATGGGACAATCGGAACTACAGTTTATCTTCAACCAGAAAAAAGGAGAAGATAGTATTTGACTATGAGAAATACTCTGAAATACTATGAGAATAAGGTGAATTTTAAGCTAAAATAGAAGGTGTATTATGAGAAATGCCGTCTTAGAAAGTATTTCTCATAAGCTATTTATTTGATTATTTGTTGTTTATCAGTCACCTATGAGAATATGAGAAATGAAATTTAAAAATCTTCTCTAGAGGCTGCTGAATTTTTTATTGATACATTTAAAAACGCACCGTAATAAACTAAATTATCATTTAATTTAAGTCTGTGCAGAAACAAAATTAACTTTAGGAAAATTGTCCAGTGAATGGACTTGAAGTTAATCGCCTTGATTATTATTTTTATATGATTCTTTTTAAATTTCTCTTTAGTGGTTTCTTAAATTTCAAGCGTTCATAGTATAAAGTTCAATAGATATAGGTAAAAAGTTAGGATTGGTGTTTGAAATTCCACAATATTCCTCCGGTCTGTTTATTCTTCTTTTATGAGTGACCGGAGGAGTTGCTGGAAATCCTGTTTGACCAAAATGAAAATATGATATCATGAGGACTGTTTTCCAAGCTTTTGATTATGAAATTGCCAGACTAAAATCCGTTGGCGGAACTAATAACTAAAATAATATTTAAATGAGAAAAAGAATATCGTTATTGCAAATGGCTGTTTTCTTCTTTACGGCTCAGGTAGCTTGGGCAGGTAATATAAAAACAGAAAAAGTAACACTGGTAGGAAATGGAATTGTAGAATTTATCCCCGTAGGGTATGATGTTTCCCGTACGCCTTCATTAATTCTCTCCCATGAACCGGAAAAGAAAGGTGAAGTACCGGAAAACTGGAAATTAGTTCCTCAATTTACGATGACTGATGGCAAGGCAAATGCCTCATTGGATGTTCCAGCCGGAACAAGTCTGTATGGAGGTGGTGAAGTGACCGGTCCGTTGCTGCGTAATGGGCAAAAGATTAAAATGTGGAATACGGATAATGGTATGTATCGGGTTGATGGTGGCTCACGTCTGTATCAAACGCATCCGTGGGTATTGGGTGTTCGTCCGGACGGGACAGCGTTTGGCGTATTGTTTGATAGTTTTTGGAAGGCTGAATTGATTACTAATTCAGATAAAATTGAATTTAATACTGAAGGAGCACCTTTTCGTACTTATATCATAGATCGTGAATCTCCGCAAGCTGTATTAAAAGGACTTGCTGAATTGACCGGTACTATAAGTATGCCTCCCAGATGGGCAATCGGTTATCATCAGTCTCGTTTTTCTTACGTGCCGGAAGCTAGAGTGAAAGAAGTTGCCAATACTTTTCGTGAAAAGAAGATACCGTGCGATGTAATATGGTTTGATATCAACTATATGGATGAATTCCGTGTATTCACAATCAATGACAGGGATTTTCCCGATCCGAAGCGCATGAATAAGTATCTGCATGATAATGGATTCCATTCCGTGTATATGATAGATCCAGGCGTAAAAGTGGATGATAACTATTTTGTGTATAAAACCGGAAAAGAGCAAAATGCTTTTGTTTGTGATATCTATCGTAATGAGTTTCACGGGAAAGTATGGCCGGGTGCTTGCGCATTTCCTGACTTTACCCGTCCGGAGACGCGCACTTGGTGGTCCGGACTTTATAAAGACTTTATGGCTAATGGAATAGATGGCATTTGGAATGATATGAATGAACCGTCTGTATTTGATGGTCCTGGGGGAACGATGCCGGAGAACAATATTCATTTAGGAGGAGGCAACTTACCTATTGGTAGCCATTTAATGTATCATAACGCTTATGGTCGTCTGATGGTCGAAGCTTCTTATAATGGCATGATGGCTGCTAATCCAGGCAAACGTCCATTTCTTCTTTCCCGCTCCAATATTATTGGCGGACAGCGTTATGCAGCCATGTGGACGGGCGATAACGAAGCTACTTATGAACAGATGAAACTTTCTGTACCGATGTCTATTACATTGGGGTTGTCCGGTCAGCCTTTCAATGGTCCGGATATAGGTGGATTTGCTGGGAATACGACTCCCGATTTGTGGGGAAACTGGTTAGGCTTCGGGGCATTTTTCCCTTTTTCCAGAGGACATGCTTCCTGTGATACAAATAACAAGGAACCGTGGGCATTTACTAAAGATATAGAAAAGGAATCACGCATGGCATTAGAACGTCGTTACCGTTTGCTGCCTTATCTCTACACTGCTTTTCATGTGGCTCATAAAGATGGACAGCCTGTGATGGCTCCGGTTTTCTTTGCCGATCCGAAAGATGAAAGTTTGCGTGCTGAAGAGCAAGCTTTCATGTTGGGGACAGACCTGTTGATAATTCCTGCATTTGCAAAGAATCCTTCTCTACCCAAAGGAATTTGGGAAAATTTATCTTTGGTTAAAGGAGATACAAAAGGTAAATATCAGGCTAAATTAAAAGTAAGAGGTGGTTCTATTATTCCAGTAGGCAAAATAATTCAGAATGTGAATGAAAATTCATTCGACCCATTGACTTTAGTTGTTTGCCCGGATGAGGATGGCAAAGCGGAAGGCTCTCTGTATTGGGACAAAGGAGATGGATGGGGATTCCAGAAAGGAGATTATAAACAGCTAACTTTTAAAGCAGAGTTAGTAGACGGGCATCGTCTTATTGTAAAGGTGACAGACGATAAGGGGGAAGATCAAATTGATTTTGGAATGGTAAAGGTAGAAGTATTGCATGCTGGTTATACTTATAAATCTTCTGGTGATATAGCTAAAGGCATTACAGTGAATTTGTAAAGGAGAATACAATAAATGAGGAGTTCGTTTATTTAATCATCTTCTTTTTGTACGGTTTGGAACTAAACTTCATCCTTATAATCTAAATGTGATTACTAAAAATAGCTTCCAGTCAAAAACATCAGTAAAAAAGGTTGTTGACTGAAAGCGAACCGAAAGCAAAAAAGAGAGATGAGTTCAGTCTCTTTTTTAGAGCCTCTATATTCGTTCAATAGAGCCTCTGTTTAAGTGAAATGCAGGCTTCGTTTCACTTAAACAGAGGCTCTGTTTTACTCACCTGACGTGTTAATGATTCTCATCCTGCATATCAATGATTCTAAGCCTGTATTTCAGCGTTGCCAGGCTTCCGCTCTGTATTCTTTAGACTACGTGTCAGGTATATATATCCAGTATGGTGATTATATATCTACACCACACTGGATATATAGATCCACCGGCAAACGCAAAGAGACTGAAAGTATTGAAAGTACTCCTCCTCCTTATCTTAAATCTCTCTCTGTAGGGGATATTGTAATTCGCTTTTGGTTGCTATCTTCTTCTATCAAGGAGTTTGTGAACAATACTAAAACGACTGAAACTAGATTATGATGTAAGTTTATCAGGAACAATCTAGCCAGATTGCATTGGAAGGTTTACCCGTTTGAATAGGATATTATATGTCGCTTTTCTGGCTATATATCATACTCTTATCAGAAAGTAAAAAGGGGATGCATCACATGGACGCATCCCCTTTCTACATCAATACTATTATGAGTATTTATCGGTTTATTAAAATGTAAGTTGTACTCCTAAGTTAAACACGCGCTGGTTCATGTATGCATCACCGGCGGAGTTGGACTTGATTTCCGGGTCTTGTTGATACTTATCAAAACTTGTCCATGTAAACATATTGTAAGCATTGAGGTAGACACGGAGGTTTGTAAGCCATGAAGGCAACACTTTTGTGGGCACTTGATAGGAGACGTCGATGGTTTTCAAGCGGATGTACCAAGCATCAATTAACCAAAAGTCGGACATATACGCTGCTGCGCTGTTTACAGTTGACGGATTGCTTGTTAAGCGCGGAAATTCGATGGCTTCACCGTTCAGGTAGCGTTCCAATGTCCAGCGTTTCTGGTGTAGAGGTTGGAATTGACTCTTGAAAGGTTCGATACCTGTGCCGTTTACCGAGAAACTGTAGTTGAACGAACCTTGGAAGAGTACGCTCACTGACAATCCTTTCCACGAACCACCGATTGTCCATCCCAGTGTGGTGTTGGGTAAGTTTGGCTTACCGATAGCTCCCTTGTCGAAGTCGTTGATAACACCGTCTCCGTTCAAATCTTTGTATTTCAAGTCGCCGGCTTGGATAGGCACATCGGTATTAGGCACAGCCGGTGCATTTGCGGCTCCTGCATGAATCAAGTCCACTTCTTCAGGTGTATAATAACCTATCCAAGTGTAACCGAATGGTTGACCGATAGGACGACCTGTTGCCGACAACCAATCGTATCTTTGTTGTGCTTCGGCATTAAACTCTACCTTATTCTTAGCATACGAGAATACAAAGTTGGTATTGAAGTTGAACTCACCGAAACGGTCTTGATAACCAATTTGTCCGTCAAAACCCATATTGCTAGTGCGTGCTACATTGATAGGTGAAGTACCCACACCTAGGATTTGCGGTATGTCATTGCGTTTCACAAGCTGATTATATCGTCTATCGTAGAACCAGTCGAAAGTAAATGAGAAGCGGTCGAATGCATTGAAATCGAGACCTATATCAAACTTCTTAGCTTCTTCCCATGTCACACTGCTATTGCCAAGGTCACCTTCCGTAATAGCAGTGGAAGTGACATCGCTTTGTCCAAAATTATAAGCATTATCAGTTGCTGTATATATCTGGTTGTAAAGGTAGCGGTTACCCATAGCTACGTCCGAACCTACAATACCATACGAAGCTCTGATTTTCAATAGTTGGATGAAAGAAATGTTATCCTTGAAGAACGATTCTTCGGAGATACGCCAACCCACACCAATAGCAGGGAATATTCCGTAGCGGTGTCCTTCGGCAAAACGGTCGGTACCGTTGTATGCAACATTGAAGTCGACCAGATATTTATCTTTATATTTGTAACCTACGGTAGCGGTAAGACCCTGAAAGTTTTCGGGAATCTTTTCTCCTGTATCGTCTGGATTTTTTTCTACGGTACGGCTTTGGCGGCTATACAGTAACGTGGCACTAACGTCATGTATTCCATTGAATACGCGTGCATAGTTGATGGAGGCCTGAACATCCAGATTTTTCACAGCCTGGTTGGTTCCGGCCGTCAGAGCATACTGTGAATAAGCATATTTACGGTTGGGGTTGATGTTATACTGATCCGTAGTAGGATCGTAGTGGTAGGTTGGGTACGCATCTTTTCCCCGGTTCACCTTGCGGAAGACTTCATCAATGGTAGAGTAAGCGATACGTGCATTGGCCGACAATCCTTTGGTAAGCCAATCCATCTTCCAGTTCACACCGTAGAGAATGTTGTTATCGTTACGGCGTGTACGTGTGTAACCTTCGTTAGCCAAACGTGCATTCAATGTAGGTCCGTAACCGTCCACATCTGAAAGGTAAGCATACGATCCGTCCGGATTGAGTACCGGTGCCGAATAGGGGTGCATGGCGGTGAAATTGTAAATCTCGCCTGTAGCATTCAGACTACTCGGTTCGTTGATGTTCATGAAGCGCGAACTGAAGTCCAGACGCATAGTCAGATTATCAGTAACAGTAAAGTCCAAGTTGGTACGGTAGTCAAAACGACGGTAAAAATAGCCGGTATTCACATCGTCATCTGCTTTAGCAAAGTTACGAACCAAACCACCTTGAGAGAAGTATCCACCGGATACAAAGTATTTCAAACGTTTAGTACCACCCGATACGTCGACATTGATGTTCGACTGCATGGCTGAATTTTTGAATACTTCATCGTACCAGTTTACATTAGGATGTCCGTATGGGTCGGAACCATCTTTAAACAGTTCCAAATCATGTTGTGTAAACATTTTCGTTAAACCATCGTTAGTACGTGCCTCGTTGACTAACAGGGCGGTGTTGTACGAGTCTAAGAAGTTGGGTTTACGGACAGGTATCTGACCGCCGGCTTCTGCACGCACATGGATCACTGGTTTTCCTTCTTCACCGCGACGTGTCTTGACTACCAACACACCGTTAGCACCCTTGATACCATAAATAGCAGTCGTTGATGCATCTTTCAATATAGATATGCTTTCAATCTCATTGACATTGATTTGCGACAGCTGTTCGTAACTGTATTCCACATCATCAACCATAATAAGCGGTTTGTTACCGTCTTCATTCAAGGAGCTGACACCACGGATAAAGAAGTCGGAAGCATCTTTTCCCGGCTGACCGGAACGTTGCTGACTGAAGAAGCCGGGCAGTTTACCCGATAATGTATTCTGTAAGCTACTTGTAGGAACTCTACGCAATTCGTTGGCTTGAATACCGCTTACGGCACCGGTCAGAGTGATACGTTTCGCGCTACCGCGACCTGTGATAACAACTTCGTTCAGGTTGTTGGCTTCGGAAACCCTCAATGCGATATTCAGTGTGCGCTGATTCGTTATTGCGACTTCCTGATTTTGATAGCCCACAAACGAAAATACCAATGTTTCGCCGCGTTTCACTTCCAGCGAATATTTTCCATCTATATTGGTGATGGTACCCCTTCCGGCTCCCTTTACCAGAATACCAGCTCCGATAAGCGGTTCGTTGCTTTCCCCATCAATAATGGTACCGCTTATCGTAAACGATTGGGAGTATGCCTGTACAATGCAGAGGAGGCACAAGAATGTTATAATTACTCTTTTCATAAGATATTACCAATTAGGGTTTTGAACCATATTCTTATTTTTTATTACTTCCGAATAAGGAATCGGATAGAAATAACGTTTATTGTCCCATTGTACATTGAGCACAGCTTGCGGAACGTAGGTCGTGGAAGTCTGTGATTTAGTGATGTACATTCCTTGAATAGGCTGTGCATAGACCTGTTCGGCAAGTCGCCAACGACGAATGTCCCAATAGCGATGTTCTTCAAAAGCCAATTCAATGCGGCGTTCATTCTGAATCACTTTACGCATTTCTGCTTGCGTCAAATTGTGTGTCAGCCCATCGGTTGTTAGTCCATATAAATTCTTTTCACCAGGTTCGATACCTGCACGTCGGCGCAGGGCGATGATTGCATCATATACGGCTTGCGAAGGAGTAGACAAATATTCGTTTTCGGCTTCGGCAAAATTCAGAAGTATTTCGGCGTAACGGAACATCACCCAGTTGTGTTGTGTGTCTTGATATTCGTTGGCTGCTTCGAAATCACCCATAAACTTGCGCATGTAATAACTCGTGAGCGAGTACGACGAACCAAGAGGATTATTGGCTCCACCCTGCCATGTTTCCATCGTAGAGTTCACCCATGACGAACCATTGTGTATAATGGTATATTCCAAACGTGGATCACGTTGTGCGTAAGGAAGCTGTTCATTGTATTCATATTTACCTTCCTTGATGAAGTGACCGTCTTTCATAAGGAATGCATCAACTAAATTCTGCGTGGGATTGGTGCGGCCGTTTCCTTGTTTGGCACCGCTAAGTCCCAATGGGCCGTTAGCTGTTTCCACTGTCTTATCCATCGCGTTTTCACGGAAGAAGATAACCTCTTTATGTTCGTTTGAATACCAATTGGTAAATACATTCTTGAAATTATCGTCAAGTCCCATGATAGCTCCGTCACCTGTTCCGTACGTGTTAATAAAGTTGCGGGCGGCATCGGCTGCTATTTTCCAACGTTCGCGATCATAAGAGGCATATCCTATCAACTCATTACCAGATTCAATGGGCTTTTCGTTGAATAACGGACTTGCTGCATAGAGCAATACACGAATCTTCAGTGCCTGGGCAGCCTGTGTGTTTACTACGTGTGCGCTGGCGGCGGCGTCAGGTAGTGGCAGCGAACGAAGGTCATCTTTGATATCGTCAAGCTCACTTACAATATACTTAATACATTGCTCGAACGTGCTACGTGGCAATTCGATGTTTTCGTTCAATTCGTACACTTTATCACCGATAATGGGCACTCCACCGTAGCGCTTCACCAATTCAAAATAGAAGAATGCACGCAAGAAACGAACTTCATATTCATAATTCGGATACTCCTTCATCCAGTCTTCATATTCGTCTCCATACTTCCAGTCTTCGAAAGTCAGTCCGACCATATTTTCCAAATAGAAATTGGCATCGTGAATTCCTGAATAATAGTTGGAAAATTTGTCATCAATCGTAGCATTAGCAGACCAGGTTCCATTTACGAATCTCTGTACCTTTGATGTTCGGTAAACATGTACGGCATCATCCGTAGCTGCATCCTGCATCGCTCCGTCAATACTACAGAAATCCTGAGGCAAATAACTATAGACATTCGTTACAAATTGCTTAACACGTGCATAACTTCCCTGGATCTGCTCTTTTGAATAATAATCCGACTCATTGCAGTCCATGAAATCACAGGCAGCAAATAAAAACAGTGACAGAAATATTATTATATATTTATTTATGAATGTAGTCAATCCGTGCCCAAAACAGTTCTTAATCATAATACAGCTATAATCACATCCCTGTTAATCAAGTTTCGGTCTATAATTAATGCTAACCTCAATGTCCTGATTGTAATTACCAAAACCTTTTCCAAAAATTGTTAATCCTCCAATATGCTCTGCCTCTTTTGATACTTCTAACTTTAACTTCAGCATACTCATATAATTCAAGTCGAAATCCTTAATTGTCACATCAGAAATCTTACTTCCATCCAGAAATGTACCATCTTCATTAATCATCAACACCTTTAATATTCCAAATTGCCCCCAATTCCTATACCACCATTCTGGCGTAAAGACTCCCTTAACACCCCCAAGGTCTCCCGGGCTTGTCCAGGTTGCACATTCAATATCATTTAATATAAATGAGATATCTGATGGCCAGTCATTATTATATCCTGGTGCCTCTGAACCAATTTCCAGCGAAAACGTCAGTTGTGTGATTTCATCTTCTTTCGGAATAAATGCAGGAATAATATACTCTACATATCCCTGTGTAAACCAAAGAATGTCTGCCGAGTACCTGCTTGGATATGCAAAATATCTCGGATCATCCACTTCTCCCAAAAGTGCTGCGCTATTTGCAAGACCACATGTAGGATAGATTTCATAATCTGTATAGTGACCAACTTTAATACTGGTCTTATATACATTTTTTTCTTCCTCTTTTGCATGAATATCAATTAATATTTTTTCTTGACAAACAGAACACTTCTTCTGATTTCCATGTCCCTCTATCTCATTAGACACCACAATCAGTCCACATTCTTCCAATAGTTTTACGTGATATGTCAATGCACTATTGGCAATATTTAATTTATTAGCCAGATCATTCATATTCATGCTGTCATTTTCTAACAGAAGAGTAATTAAATTAATGCGTACATCTGAGGCCAACGCCTTAAATACATTCAATCCTTC
>OKSB01002398.1_pt1 | contig 16797 bp, 13 predicted proteins | sample 1601171 | NCBI WGS metagenome assembly OKSB01 (sample SAMEA3541496, study PRJEB24748) | human gut metagenome | biome: human gut; feature: human-associated habitat; material: faeces | place: China | collected 2012 | reverse complement strand
CTTAATGCAGCTGGGCACAAGATGCAGCGACGGCTCTTGCGAGGCGACTGAAGATCTGATCGCCGGTTTTTCTGCGATTGAAGCGGAAGCAGAACTCATCCAGGTACGCCTGAAGCTGCTGACAGCGGCCGTGATACGTGCCGAGCAGGAAACGCCTTTAGATTACCGATGGCTTTGTGCAGCCAATGCAGGTCGCCGGGTTCATACTTTTTCGCGTCCAGCGCAACGCCAGACAAGTTCCGATAGCTCTTATAATCAACTAGACGGTGGCAACTGCCAGTGGTGGCTTCGGTCGCCCGGCTTTGAAGGGAATTGCGCGGCCATTGTCGGCGACGATGGCGGCATCAGCAGCGGCCACTATGTCGGCAGCGGCACCGTCGCAATTCGTCCTATTTTGTGGATTGATCTGGACGCCTGACGCTTCAAATCAGAAGTCACCCACGCAAGCGCAGCAGGCGCTCAAACCGTGCGCGCAGCGCGCCCAATACATCTGTAAAACATTTCTGTTCAAAATAGCAAAGCAGAATTTTGGACAACGGTGCGTCCCGTGCAAAAGCTGTGAACCATAAAATCACACCCAATAGGGCAAGAAAAGATATGAAATCTTTTTCTTGCCTTATTTTATTGTGTAATTCATTACCGATGGAAGCACATAAAAAATTAATTTTTTGTGAACTTTTTTTAATTGTGCAAAGGACTTGCATATTTAACCTTTATGATACGGGCAGAGCGAAGGAGGGAGGTTGACCCCATAGTGGGAGCGGATGAACGACGCAGGGCAATCCTCGAAATACTTTGTCAAAGAAAAAAGGACACGATGAAAAACCTTGCGAATGAGTTCCACGTTTCGCTTCGCACGATTTGCTATGACATTGATGAATTGGCCCGTAATTATCCGATTGTGACAACACGCGGCAAATATAAGGGCGGTGTAAAAATTGCAGACGGATACCGGCTGGATCGAAAGTATCTAAATCCGAAACAACAACATTTATTGAAACGGCTGTCAAAAACATTGTCTGGCGAAGATCGTAACATTATGGAAAGCATCCTTCGTGACTTTACTCTGAAAGTGGCGTCAGAAGCTGCCCCGGCTACTGAGGCAAATGTTCTTTGAAAATTAAATATCCAATAATTTGGCTACATACGTTTGTCCTGCTGCAACACAAAGGTGTCAGCAAGCGGAAATGATATTCTGAATAAATCGGAAGTCTTTTACATAGCCTGTGGTGGGTTATGCGCGATGAAAAAGGGCAAGCATAATGATACTCCCGCCTTGAACGCGTCACGGCATTGGGTGGCCTCACTGGAAGTGGGGATGGGATAACCCCTGTGGTGGCTGCAGACCAGCAGCACGGTCAAGTTATTGCCACTGCGTCGGGGAGTTGTGTCGAATAGACGCATAAAAACACATGCGGCGGCCATACGTGCGTGAGGCTATATCGGATATAGATAATGCTGGTTAGCGTATGGCCGCCGTGTTTTATTATAAGCTATGGGATAAGAGAATAGGAAAAAGCACAGTTCTGAGCGCATACCATATAAATAGAAAATGAAATTCAACGGGAGGGAAGATGATGAAAAAGCATGAAATTGTGGTATGCTGCACCTACTCGGAAGAAAAAAGCAGTTTTTGGGACCTGATAGAGGAATCGTTTCGCCTGTTTTTAAGCCGCACCATTGCAGAAGATGATGCTGTGGGAGTATCCTGTTCATGATGAATGGTCGCTTATTTCATGGAGGAGCTTTATGTATTTGGAAATAAGCAATCCGATGGATTACCACGTAGCATTGTACATTCGTTTGTCAAAGGAGGATGAGACTGAAGGGCCGTCTCAAAGTGTTACAAATCAGGAATCGCTTTTAAAAGAATTTGCCCAGCGACAACATTTATCTGTTCACGACATCTACGTGGACGATGGGTGGAGCGGAACAAATTTTGAACGACCGGATTTTCAACGAATGATTGGAGATATCGAGGCTAAGAAGGTCAATATGGTAATAACCAAAGACCTTTCCCGTTTGGGACGTGATTATATCATGACAGGCCACTACATGGAAAGATACTTTCCGGAACACCGCGTGCGGTATATTTCGCTGCTGGATGGTATTGATACCGGAGTGGACTCTACCGCGAATGATATTACACCTTTTCGGGCTATCATGAACGATATGTACGCAAAGGACATCTCAAAAAAAATAAAATCGGTCAAAAGAGACAAACAGCGAAAGGGTCAATTCATCGGTGGGAAACCCATGTATGGCTATAAAATGCATCCTACGGAAAAAAATAGGATTGTCGTTGATGAAGAAGTGGCACCAATTGTTCGCCGGATTTTTAAAATGGCGCTTTCCGGTATGAGTTGCCGAAAAATCGCAGCGACGCTGAATGATGAAAAGGTTCCTACACCAGCAACTTATTGCGGATGGAAAGTGGGCACTCCGGGGCCCTATACGGGTTTGTGGAGCAGCGAAAGAATTTCGGAGATGTTGAAAAACGAGACTTACATTGGAAATATGGTGCAGGGCCGTATGGTGAAAATTAGCTATAAATCCAGAAAATGTCTCAGACAGGCACCTGAGGATTGGGTCGTAGTGAAAGGGACCCATGAGCCGCTTGTTGACCAGGAAACGTTCCGAAAGGTGCAGATGCTGGTAAACAGCCGTAAACACACCCGGAGCAGGACATATGATTTCCTGCTAAAGGGCTTGCTTTTTTGCCATGAGTGTGGATATCCGATGTCGGTCATCAATCGGAAAAATGCTGAGGGAGAAGATCGCTTATTTTTTGTGTGCCGTACTTATCAGCGTTTTACAAAAGCGGGAGTATGCACTTGCCATTCCATCAAGGAGGAAACAGTAAACGAAGCGGTGCTTTCCAAAATAAGGGATGTATGTCATGCGTATTTGAATCCGGATCTTCTTCAACCAATTGCCGAAAAAGTACTGGAAAACAACCGCAAAGAGGGCCAATGTGAAGCGGAAATCCAGCTGCTGCAATCAAAAATAAGCAATTTGACCGCGAATTTGGACCGGATGTATATGGATCGGATCAATGGCCTGCTTTCGGAAAGTGATTTCCAGAGGGTCTACAATAAAACCAAGATGGAGCGTAATGCGTTGGAACACAGGCTGGAAGGTCTGCGCGTACAAAAAGAACAGCCAGCAAACACCACGGACAAGGCCAGAGCGCTTGTTCAACGTTTTATGGATTCGGCTTTTACCAGCCGGGAAGTGCTTGTCAGCCTTGTTGAGCGTATAGAGCTGACTGAAAACAAGGAAATCATTATAAAGTTCAGATTTCATGAGCTTGAGGCAATTTCATAGACAACGGCAATTTTCAGTCGGGGAAATTGCTGTTACTTTAGGAACAAATCGTTTACATTATACGCGCAGCTATGTATCCCGCATCGAGAAAAAAGCGCTGGAAGAGCTGCGCGCAATGATGCGAAAAGGAGCGAGTGCGGGAAAGGGTTGAAATGCCACCGCTGCAAATTTTGAAAAAGAAGGGAGAAAAAAGTATTGCAACGCGCGCGCATGTCTGGTATTATAAATAAAATGTAAAGAGAGGTTTGGAACATGCGGCAGCTTTGCGCACAGCTTCATACGGCGCTTATCCTTCCCCGCGCGGCGTTCGGCTGCACGGCGGGGCCGTATATTCTATTCTTTCCTTCATAACAGAAAAGGCATTTTCCGTTATCGGCGGCGATAAGGGAAATGCCTCTTTTTTTGGCCGCGCGGCCTTTACACCGTACATGGTGTTTGGAATAGAAGGCATTTGATTTGAGGAGGAAGTATCAATGAGCGAAGAGACCAAAAAGATCGAGCTCGGCGGGGAAGGGCTGTACGACGCCCGTAAGCTGGGCGTACCCAAGATGCTGGTGCTGGGCGTGCAACACACATTCGCCATGTTTGGCGCGACGGTGCTCGTGCCCATTCTGACGGGTATCAGCGTTTCCACGGCGCTGCTGTTCGCGGGCATCGGAACGCTGCTGTTCCATCTGCTGACAAAGGGCAAGGTGCCGGCGTTCCTCGGTTCCAGCTTTGCGTTCCTGGGCGGCTATGCTGCTGTGGCCCCGCTGGGTGCAGATGGCACCCCCAGCGAGATGCTGCCGTATGCGGCGGGCGGCATCGTAGTATCCGGGCTGATCTACGTGATCCTCAGCGCTCTCATCAAAGTGTTCGGCGTGCGCAAGATCATGCGGTTCTTTCCGCCGGTCGTCACCGGGCCCATCATTATTTCCATCGGCCTGATCCTTGCGCCCAGCGCCATCACGAACTGTCAGTCCAACTGGCTTTTGGCATTTATCGCGCTGGCCGTCATCGTGGTATGCAACATTTGGGGCAAGGGTATGGTGAAGATCCTGCCCATCCTCATCGGTATCGTGGTCTCTTATATCGCTGCACTCTTCATGGGCGAGGTGGATTTTACCGCCATCCAGCAGGCCGACTGGTTCGGCCTGGCCATCCATACGGGCAGCATGGCCAAGTTCAGCGTCAGCGCCTGCATCACCATTGCGCCCATCGCACTGGCCACCATGATGGAGCATATCGGCGACATTGCAGCCATCAGTGCCACCTGTGAGCGTCCGTACCTGTCCGACCCCGGCCTGCACCGCACCTTGCTGGGCGACGGCCTTGCCACCAGCCTGGCGGGTTTCTTCGGCGCACCGGCCAATACTACATACGGCGAGAATACCGGCGTGCTGGCTTTGACGAAGGTGTACGATCCCCGTGTCATGCGTATCGCTGCGTGCTTTGCCATCCTGCTCAGCTTCTTCCCGAAGATCGGCGCAGCCATCCAGACGGTGCCTTCCGCCATCATCGGCGGCATCTCCTTTGTGCTGTACGGCATGATCTCTTCCGTGGGTGTGCGCAACGTCGTGGAGAACCAGGTGGACTTCACAAAATCCCGCAATCTGATCATCGCGGCCGTCATCCTGGTCTCCGCGCTGGGCTTCAACAGCGTGGGCGGCATCACGGTGCCGCTTGGCGCATCTTACAGCTTTACGTTGTCCGGCCTTGCCATCGCGGCCATTGTGGGCATTCTGCTCAATGCCATTCTGCCGGGCAACGATTATGAGTTCGGCACGGACCTGAAGGGCGACACCGCCGTGAACTTCGAAGTATAAGCGAAACTTCTCCGCATCAGTTCCGAAAATAAAAAGTGCCTCCGCAGCGGCCTTATGCCGCAGGCGGGGGCGCTTTTTATTTGTATTACAGCATTTCTTTTTTGATGCCTTTTTGCAGAATGGCGGCGTAGTCGATGTAGCTGAAGATATCCGGCCCGAAGGCGGGTGAAAACTGAAGCAGTTCGTCCAGGGAAAGTTCCTCGATGCCTTTCTGCGCGTCCTCACAATAAATAACGATCTGTCCCACGATGCCGTGAGCGTCGCGGAAGGGAACGCCGTGCTGCACCAGATAGTCCGCCACTTCCGTGGCATTCAGAAAGCCCTTTTTCACCGCGGCCTCCATGGCCTCTGGCTTTGCCTGCAGCGTACCGATCATGCGCTCCATCATCATCAATGAAGCCGTTACCACGTCCAGCGCATCTGCAAAGGAGTCCTTGTCCTGCTGCATGTCCTTGTTGTAGGCCAGAGGCAGACCCTTCATCGCACACAACAAGGCCATCAGATCGCCGTAGACGCGGCCCGTGCGCCCGCGTACCAACTCCGCGCCGTCCGGATTTTTCTTCTGCGGCATGATGCTGGAGCCCGTGGTATATTTGTCGTCCAGCACCACGAAACCAAATTCAGCGCTGCTCCAGAGGATGAGCTCCTCGGCCAGACGGGAGAGGTGCATCATCAGGATGCTGAAATCCGAGAGTACCTCAAGCACAAAATCCCGGTCGGACACGCCATCCAGAAAGTTTTTGCATGCGCCGTGGGAAAAGCCCAGGAGCTGAGCGGTATAGGAGCGGTCGATGATATGGGTGGTTCCTGCCAGCGCGCCGCAGCCCAAGGGGGATTCATCCATCACATCCACGGCATTCAGCAGGCGTTTTTTGTCCCGCAGCATCATTTCACAGTAGGCCATTAGATGGTATTTGAACGTTACCACCTGCGCGCGCTGCAGATGAGTGTAGCCCGGCATCATCCACGGGTTTTCCTCTGCAACACGCTGCAGCGTGGCGCAGAAGGTGTCGATAAGAGCGGCCACACGATGTGCCTGCTGCTTGACGTACAGCTTCATATCCACATTGCACTGGTCGTTGCGGCTGCGGGCGGTGTGCAGCTTTTTGCCCACGTCCCCTACGCGGCGTATCAGGTGCAGCTCCACAAAGGTATGCACATCCTCGTATTCTTCGGTGTAAACAAGCTGCCCGGCCTTGAAATCGGCCAGGATGGTTTCCAGGCCCCGGGTGAGTGTCTCTCCCTCGGCGGAGGTGAGCAGGCCGCATTTTACCTGCATGGCCACATGGGCAAGGCTGCCCTGGATATCCGGCTCCACCAGCCAGCTGGTGCGCCAGCACTCGCTGTTGAAATGCTGCATCAGCGCGTCCTCATCGCCGCGGAAGCGCCCTCCCCACAATTTGGTTTCATAGGTATTCGGCATATCGTATTTCCTCCTGTATTATATTGTGTTTTATGTGCGGCGCATCCGCGCAGATGTTCCGTTCACGGTTCCAGTCCCTCGTATACGCGCGCCACGCGCGGAGAGAGGAAGCTGTAAAAATATACGCCTTCCACATGCATGAACTTGCCGAGTTCCTGGATGGGCATGGCTGCACCCCCGCTGCTTTGCCCGAAAAAGGTGACCTCGTCTCCTGCGCGGCAGGGAATATCAGTCACATCCACGAAGCATTGGTCCATGCAGGTAGCCAGAAGCCGGGCTTTCTGTTCCCCCACCAGCAGCGGGCCGCCTGCTTCCGCCAGAGGATAGTAGAGGCCGTCGCCGTAGCCCACGCATACGGTGGCGACGCGGGTGCGGCGCGGCGCTGTCCAGGCTGCGTCATATCCCACAGTATCTCCGGCCTCCACAACGCGCAGGTTCGTTACCGAGGCGCGCCAGCTGCATGCCTCCTGCACCGCACCCGGCGTCCCGGGTGTGAGCGGTTCGGCCTGATTATCCATATACAGCCGGCGCCCGATGCGTACTGCGTTGCAGAACGAGGCGCGGAACCAGTCGCTGCCGCCGCTGTTGCACATGTGCTTCTGTAGCGGATCGATGCCTGCGGCCTGAAGCTGTGCCAAAGCCTGCTGATAAAGTTGAAACTGCCGGTAGGCCGTAGGGCTTTCTTTTGTCTCACCCGTGGAAAAATGGGAGAATACCCCCATTGTGCGCACATGGGGACAGGCGGCCAGCGCGGTGGCCAGCGCGCCCAGCTCTGCGCCGGGCTTTGCGCCGGTGCGGTTCAGCCCGGTTTCAACTTTGATCTGTACTTCGGCGCGTTTTCCCTGCGCGGCGGCCAGTTTTTCCAGTGCATACACAGTGGACGGATGGAACACGGTGAGCTGCAGCCCATACTCGACCGCAGCCGGGAATAACCGCTCCGGCACGCCGCCCAGTACCAGAACGGCAGGAGCGGACAATCCGGCCTGCCGCAGTTCAACGCCCTCACACACCTGCGCAACTGCGATGGTGCGCACGTTCGCGTAGGTGCAAAGCGCTTTGGCAATGGGTACAGCACCCAGGCAGTAAGCATTGTCCTTCAACACAGGGATGCATTCCACATCCGGCCCGATATCCTCTTGAATGCTTTGCATATTATTAATGATCGTCTGCAAATTTACGCTAAGATAAGAATTGCATAAGGTTGTATCAAGCATTTTTACCGCTCCGCATCTTTGTTTGAGAATGTATATATAGTAGCATGATTAAAGAATAAATGCAAATATATACATAAAATAAATTCAATTTAGTATAAATATGCTTATGAAGGCGTGCACGGAGGGTTAAATGCTGTGCAATGTGCAGAAAAGAAACAAATCGCATAAAAATTCGTTGACAATGAATAGATATGCGAATATAATAATGCCATGGAAGCCGCCGGAGGGGCGGCGCACAAAATGGGAACAAGAGAGGGAGCATGGGAGTTATGAAAAAGATATTGGCATTTGCAATGGCAGCGGTTCTGATGTTGGGCCTGGCGGCCTGCGGCGGTTCGGGCGCATCCGCTCCGGCAAGCTCAGCGGCGGGCAGCGCGTCCGCGTCCTCCGGGGCATCCGGCCAGGACTCAGCAGGCGGGACGTCCGTTGTGGAGGAGATTCAGGAAAAAGGTGTCCTGACGATGATGACGGCCACGGGTTTTCCGCCGTTCGAATATCTGGGCGAGGACGGCAAGCCGGCCGGTGTGGACATCGACCTGGCGCAGTTGGTGGCCGATGAGCTGGGCGTGGAGCTGGAAGTGCTGGATATGGACTTCAACCTGCTGATCGAATCGCTGAAAAGCGGTAAGGGGCAGCTCATTGCAGCGGGTATGACGGCTACGCCCGAGCGTGCGGAGCAAATTGATTTCTCCATTACTTATACACTGAACGGATTGATACTGCTGGTGCCGAAGGGCAGCGATATCAAGACGGCCGACGACCTTGCGGGAAAGAATATCGCTGTGCAGGAGAGCACGACCGCTCACATCTACGCACAGGAAGAGCTTGGCATTGAACCGCTGGCGTTTAAAAATGCCAATGAATGCGCTACGGCTGTGATGGGAGGAAAAGCGGACGCGGCCATCCTGGACAAGGTGCCTGCGCAGACGCTGGCAATGGCGAACCCGGATGCACTGGAAACTGTGGAGCAGCTTCTCACCGAGGAGGAAATGGCCATGGGCGTGGCCAAGGGCAACGAGGAGCTGCTGGAGGTCGTCAACAGTGTGCTGCAGAAGGCGATGGACGACGGCACAGTGGAGTCGCTGACGGATAAGCATCTGAAGATCTGCGCAGAGGGCTGACGTCCGGAGGGCAGGCGGAAAATGCGCACGGCCCGCGCTGCGCGGGCCGTGCAGCTTTCGGGAGCATGCGGCAGAGCAAATAAGGAAAGGGGCTATCCCTCCGTGGAAAATTTTTGGAACGACTTGAACAAGCTGCTGAGCGATTTTTATAAGGTGACGGTGTACAAAGGCCGATGGGTTCAATATCTCGAGGGGTTGGGGATGACCATAGCGCTGGCGGCGCTGGCGTGCCTGATCGGCGTGTGCATCGGCGTGCTGGTGGCGCTGGTGAAATATTATGCCGGCGGCAAAAAGAGCTTTGGCTGGAAAACAGTAAATGCCGCCTGCGGTATATATGTCACGGTCATCCGCGGCACGCCCATCGTCGTACAGCTCCTGATCGCCTACACAATCCTGTTCAACGGCAGCTTTGAGGCCTGCGTGTTCGCCTTCGGCGTCAACTCGGGCGCTTATGTGGCAGAGATCATCCGGGGCGGCATCGCTTCCATCGACCCTGGACAGGCGGAGGCAGGGCGAAGCCTCGGGCTTTCCGAGGGCGCGACGATGCGGCTCATCGTGCTGCCGCAGGCGGTCAAAAATATTCTGCCCGCGCTGTTCAACGAGTTCATCGCGCTGCTTAAAGAGACCAGTGTGGCGGGATATATCGCCGCGCGGGATCTGACGAAGGTATCCGATTCCATCCGGGGCATCGCGTTCAACAGCGCGCCGCTGTTCATTGCGGCGGCCATTTATCTGCTGCTGGTGGTAGGTATGACGGCCATTCAGAAAAAAATGGAACGGAGGCTGGCGCAAAGTGATCGAGGTTAAAAATCTGCAAAAAGCCTTCGGCGGGAATATGGTGCTCAAGGGCGTGACGGAGACCATTGAAAAGGGCGAAAAAATCGCCATCATCGGTCCGTCGGGCAGCGGAAAAAGCACCTTTCTGCGGTGCCTGAACAGGCTGGAGGAGCCCACGGGCGGAGAGATATGGTTCGAGGGCAAGGACATCACCGCAAAGGACTGTGACATCAACCGCATCCGCCGGAAGATGGGCATGGTATTCCAGCATTTCAACCTGTTCCCGCATCTGACGGTGAAACAGAATATCACGTTGGCGCCCGTCAACCTGAAGCTGCAGACACAGGCAGAGGCGGATGAAAAGGCCATGCGTCTGCTGGAGCGTATCGGCCTGGCGGACAAAGCGGACGCCTATCCAAACAAGCTTTCCGGCGGGCAGAAGCAGCGCATCGCCATCGTGCGCGCGCTGGCCATGGAGCCGGAAGTGATGCTTTTTGACGAGCCTACCAGTGCGCTGGACCCTGAGATGGTGGGCGAAGTGCTGGACCTTATTCGCGAACTGGCCCGGGAGGGCATGACAATGGTCATTGTGACCCACGAGATGGGGTTTGCGCGCGAGGTATCCACACGGGTGCTGTTTATGGATGACGGATGTGTGATGGAGCAGAATGAGCCGCACGCGCTGTTTGCATCCCCGCAGAATCCGCGCCTGAAAAGCTTCCTCTCCAAGGTGCTGTAACGCGGCAGCGGTATTTCCCCGGAAAAAGGCCGGGCACAAACGCCGGAGTCCCGGCAGACGATATTTGCAATAGGAGCGAACGAACATGGAAAAGCAGAAAAAGCAGTACAAAAAAGTGGTGCTCGCCTATTCCGGCGGGCTGGATACCTCCATCATCATTCCCTGGCTGAAAGAGAATTACGGCTGCGAGGTCGTTGCCGCCGCCGGAGACGTAGGGCAGGGAACAGAGCTGGACGGACTGGAGGCCAAGGCGCTTGCCACCGGTGCCAGCAAGCTGTATGTGATGGACCTTGTGGACGAGTTTGTGGAAGACTATATCATTCCCACGGTGCAGGCGGGGGCAAAATACGAAGGCACCTACCTGCTGGGAACCAGCTTTGCGCGCCCGCCCATTGCGAAGAAGCTGGTAGAGATTGCCAAAAAGGAAGGCGCGGACGCTATCTGCCACGGATGCACGGGCAAGGGCAACGACCAGGTACGCTTTGAGCTTGCCATAAAAGCCTTTGCACCGGACCTGGGAATCATCGCTCCCTGGCGCGAATGGGACATCAAGAGCCGCGAAGAGGAGATCGACTATGCAGAGGCGCACCATGTGCCGCTGAAGATCAACCGTGAAACGAATTATTCCAAGGATAAAAACCTGTGGCATCTTTCCCACGAGGGGTTGGACCTGGAGGACCCTGCAAACGAGCCGGATTACGCAAAACCGGGCTTTTTGGAGCTTGGCGTCGCGCCCGAGCAGGCGCCCGACACGCCCGCCTATATTACCATTCATTTTGAAAAGGGCAAGCCCACCGCGCTGGACGGCAAGGCCATGAAGGCCAGCACACTGCTGAAAGAGCTGAACGCTGTGGGCGGCGCGAACGGCATCGGCATCATCGACATTGTGGAAAACCGTCTTGTGGGCATGAAAAGCCGCGGTGTGTACGAGACGCCGGGCGGCACCATCCTGTATTTTGCCCACGAGCAGCTGGAAATGCTGTGCCTGGACAAGGAGACCGCTCACTATAAGGCGCTGGTGGCGCAGAAATTTGCCGATATCGTTTACAACGGCCAGTGGTACACGCCCTTGCGCGAGGCGTTGTCCGCCTTTGTGGACAAAACGCAGGAGAATGTGACCGGTGATGTGAAGCTCAAGCTGTACAAGGGCAATATCATTCCGGCGGGAACTACATCTCCGTACAGCCTGTACAGTGAGGATCTGGCGACCTTCGGCGAAGATTCGGTATATGACCAGGCGGATTCCGCGGGCTTCATTCATCTGTTCGGCCTGCCCATTACCGTGCAGGCCAAGCTGAAGGAAAAGCTGGCGGCGGAAAAGGAGTGAGCCGAAGATGTTCAGCCATGTGATCGTAAAAACGCCGTGCACCGCAATGGTGCACGGCATTACCGGCCACCCGGAGCTGGGTGCTCCGGATTATGAAAAAGCATTGGAACAGCACAGGGCATATATTGAGACGCTCCGGCAATGCGGCGTAGATGTAACGGTACTGCCCGCAGACGAGGCATATCCAGACAGCTGCTTTGTAGAGGACGCCGCGGTGCTGACGAAATACTGCGCGGTGATCACAAATCCCGGCGCACCCAGCCGCAAGGGCGAAACGGCAGCCATTGAGCCGGCAGTGGCGGAATTTTATCCGCCCGACAAAATTTTTCATATAAAAGCACCCGGTACGCTGGAGGGCGGCGACGTGATGATGTGCGGCGATACCTTTTATGTAGGGCTCTCCGGGCGCACCAACCCTGAGGGTGTGAAGCAGCTGGCGAATATTCTGGAACCGTTCGGCTGCAAGGTGGTGGGCGTACCGCTCACCGAGGTGCTGCACCTGAAAACAGGCGTGGTTTATCTGGAAAACGGTGTGATGCTCACCGCGGGTGAGTTCTGCACAAAATCTGCATTTGAAAGATATACGAAAATAACCGTCCCGAAGGACGAGCCGTACGCAGCAAACTGCATTTGGGTGAACGGAAAGGTCATTGTGCCGGAAGGGTATCCCAAGGTATTGAAGGCGGTGCAGGCGGCGGGCTATCAAACCCTGACGTGTGATACTTCGGAATATAAGAAGATAGACGGCGGGCTCAGCTGCCTTTCGCTGCGGTTCTGACAAGGCTTTCTCCATCCCCGGCAGCAGTTACCATAGCCTGCTGCCAAGTGCATAGCAAAACGGCGCGCTGCACAGGCAGCGCGCCGTTTTGTTTGAGTGTGAAAATATTTGAAGGAGAACGGTCAGAATCAGTCTTCGCCGCCGATGATCTTGGAGAGATCGGCCTTGGCGTCGTCGCGGCGCTTGCCGAGATCTTTTTCCATCTGAGCCAGTGTTTTCTTGTCCAGATTGTAGATAACACCGAAAGAGATAAGCTGGATAACGGCGCTGAACAAATACATTCCGGCTGTCAGATAACGCATATTGGTAGCAACCTCGATGGTCTGATTGGCTTTCATAAGAGCGTCATATCCCAGCCAGGTAGCAAGGGCCAGGCCCAGGGACGGTCCAATGCCCTGCGCCAGCTTGCGGAAGAAGGAGTGCAGCGCGTAGGTAGTGCCCTCGTTGCGGGTGCCGAACTTCCATTCCTCGTAGTCCATCGCATCGGCCATCAGAGACCAGGAGATGCACTGACCGATGCCGCCGCCGACAGCATTCAGCAGCTGGCAGGCGATAAACAGCGCAAGGCCTTTGCCGTCCGGCGTGATGGGCAGAACCAGCATCAATACATAAGCAAGCACGCTGACACAGGCGCCCGCGGTGATGGCTTCCTTTTTACCAAACTTGGTGACGATTTTGCCGACAAACGGAATGAACAGGAACAGGCCGACATAAGAGGACATGGCGACCAGGCCCGAAATCTGCGCATTTTTGAAATAAGACTGGAACATGATCTGCTGAGCGGTAGAAGCGCCATACATACCGATGAACAAGCCCACAGGAGCCAGCGTGGCGCCCACTGCCGCGCGGTTGCGCAGGAAGTGGCCGGTGGCCTTCAGCGGGTTGAACTTGGGGGCGTCTTCCTTCAGCGCGACCTGCGTATCCACACGCACGACGGTGTTGCGGATCATAAACTGGAAAGCGATGAAGCCAAGAATGCCCATGACGAGCGCGATGATGAAGATACGCTCACCACGCAGATTATTGGTGGCATCGTAAATCAGGAACGGGAGAATAATCTGGCAGGACATGCTGCCAGCCATGGAACCCACGGAACGACCGGTGGAAAGCTTCGCACGCTCGACCGGATCAGCCGTGATCAGAGAAAGCATGGAGCCGTAAGGAACGTTGGCAACGGTGTAGAACGCATCCCACAGGATATAGCCGGCCACGAACAGAATGCACTTTACAACGTAGGGAGCGCCTGTCCAGGGCACGAAGCACAGAGCGCCGGCCACCAGCAGGCCGACAGAACCGGCCCAGATGTAGGCAAGGAATTTGTTGCGCTTGTACTGACGCTTGTCCGCGTCGACCATCGCGCCGATCACAGGGTCGTTGATCGCATCCCAAACCTGCACGAGCAGCAGAAGGGAAGCCATCAGGATGGAATCGATGCCCATGTACTGCGTCCAGAAAATGGTGAGCGTGCCTTTCAGCGCGAAGCTCATGTTACAGCCGAAGTCGCCTAAGCCGTAAGCAAGCACATCGCGAAAGCCGAATTTGCGGTAGCCCTTGGCGTCTACCGCGGCGGTTTTAGTCGCCATAGATTTACTCCTCCTTGCGGGCCGGAGCCCTGATTGATGAAAGCGTGAAATACCGCGCTTGTCACTATTCACATATTAGCACGGAATGAAAAACTTGAATTTGTGAATATTGTGTTAATAATTGCAAATGTTGCGTGAATAGCATTTTAGACATATATTTATTATAAAAATCAAAAATAAATACTATAAACAGTAAAAAATTTTCTCTTGACAACTATTGAAACAAAGAAAATACGCCTTAACGGTTTCTTAACACTGCGTTCGGCAGCCGTAAGCCTGCATTGTTTTCGGATTTTGACCGCGCTTCCCGGAGGATTGCAAAACTTGCCGCCGGCCCAAAAGGTATAACCGAAACACGGGAGTAAAATTTTTAAGCAAAAGGTTGTAGAATGAATATCAGGGTGGGCGGATATGCTGCGCCCGCAGAATGTGCAGTCCCCCATGCACCATCCGACGGGACGGGTGAGGGGAGAACTTTTATTACATTGTATAAGGGAGAGGATTATTTATGGCAAACCGCATCGTACTGAATACGGTATCCTATCACGGCAAGGGCGCGATCGGGAATATTGTCCCCGAACTGACGGCACGCGGCTTTCAAAAGGCTTTTGTGTGCTCGGACCCGGACCTCATTCGATTCAATGTAACCAAAAAGGTGACGGACCTGCTGGACGCAGCGGGCTTTGCCTATGAGGTATACAGCGACATCAAGCCCAATCCTACGATTGAGAACGTTCAGACAGGCGTGGCCGCGTTCCGAAAGAGCGGCGCGGACTGCATCGTAGCCATCGGCGGCGGTTCCTCCATGGACACCGCCAAAGCCATCGGGGTCATCATCGAGAACCCGGAATTTGCCGATGTGCGCAGCCTGGAGGGCGTAGCGCCCACGAAGAAGCACGCCGTGTTTACCATTGCGGTGCCGACCACCGCGGGTACTGCCGCTGAGGTGACCATCAACTACGTCATCACCGATGTGGAGAAAAAACGCAAGTTTGTGTGCGTGGATACCAACGATATCCCCGAGGTTGCGGTCATTGACCCGGATATGATGGCAAGCATGCCCAAAGGCCTGACGGCCGCCACGGGCATGGACGCGCTGACGCACGCCATCGAGGGCTACACCACAAAGGCGGCATGGGAAATGACGGACATGTTCCATCTGAAAGCCATTGAGCTGATCGCCAGGCATCTGCGCGGCGCTGTGGAAAACACAGCCGAGGGCCGCGAGGGCATGGCGCTGGCGCAGTATGTGGCGGGCATGGGGTTTTCCAACGTGGGCCTGGGCATCGTACACAGCATGGCGCACGGTCTGGGCGCGCTGTATGATACGCCTCACGGTGTTGCCAACGCGATCATCCTGCCGGTCGTCATGGAATACAACGCGCCGTACACGGGCGAAAAATACCGGGAGATCGCCCGCGCCATGGGCGTGGAAGGCGTGGACGCAATGACGCAGGAGGAATACCGCAAGGCCGCCTGCGACGCTGTGCGCAAGCTGGGACAGGACGTGGGCATTCCCGCGGACCTGAAAGCCATTGTGAAGGACGAGGACGTGCAGTTCCTTGCCGAGAGCGCCTTTGCGGATGCGTGCCGTCCGGGCAACCCGCGCGACACCAGTGTGGAGGAAATTGCCGCGCTGTACCGCAGTATGATGTAAAACAGAGCCGCCGCTGCGGCTGCCGGCTCGGGGCATACGCTCCGGGCTGTTTTTTGTCGAAACCGTAAAAGAAACGTCGTTTCTGTTTGACTTTGGGCGTGTTCCGGGATTATACTGAAAGAGTTGAAGCCCCGCGCCTTGGGAGGGGTGCGGGAGGCGTTCAAAACAAAACGGAAAGGGACAGGGTGCTATGAAGTTTTTTATCGACACAGCAAACGTGGAGGACATCAAAAAAGCCAACGATATGGGCGTTATCTGCGGCGTGACGACGAACCCCAGCCTGATTGCAAAAGAGGGACGGGATTTCGGTGAGGTCATCCGTGAGATCGCGTCCATTGTGGACGGCCCCATCTCCGGCGAGGTAAAGGCCACCACCGAGGACGCCGCGGGCATGATCGCGGAAGGCCGTGAGATCGCGGCGATCCATCCGAACATGGTGGTGAAAATTCCCATGACGGTGGAGGGCCTGAAAGCGACCAAGGTGCTTTCCGCAGAGGGCATCAAGTGCAATGTGACGCTGATCTTCAGCGCGAACCAGGCGCTTCTGGCTGCGCGCGCGGGCGCGGCGTACGTCAGCCCGTTCCTGGGCCGTCTGGACGACATCAGCATGCCGGGCATTGATTTGGTGCGCACCATTGCGGATATGTTCGCCCTGTATGACGATATCCATACGGAGATCATTGCGGCCAGTGTGCGCAACCCTGTGCATGTGACGGACTGCGCGCTTGCGGGCGCGGACATCGCCACGGTACCGTACAGCGTCATCGAGCAGATGACAAAGCATCCGCTGACGGATGCGGGCATCCTCAAATTCCAGGCGGATTCCGGCCTGTTATAAGGAGGCGAATCACATGATTACATACGCGGCAAACATAGAGCCCCTGTTTGGGGATGCGGATCTGTGTGAGAAGATCGTTCTGGCGAAGCAGGCGGGCATCGATGCGATCGAAAACAACTTTACCAAATATACGCCGGCCGCAGGACTGATGCAGCTCCGCGAAGCGGCGAGCTACCGCCTGAAGGCGGATTTTGGGCTGGAATACGCG
>OKSB01002397.1_pt1 | contig 16800 bp, 16 predicted proteins | sample 1601171 | NCBI WGS metagenome assembly OKSB01 (sample SAMEA3541496, study PRJEB24748) | human gut metagenome | biome: human gut; feature: human-associated habitat; material: faeces | place: China | collected 2012 | reverse complement strand
CAGGGCAGCATTTGAGTGGCCGGAACGGGATGCCCGTCCGGCAAGAAGAGTGGTACCGCAGAGGTTTGTTCGCCTTTGTCTCTTTGAGAGACAATGGTGTTTTTGTTTTTCCAGAGAGGAGTGGCTTTGATGAAGTGCCCTAAGTGCGGCCTTCTTATGGAAGAAGGGACTATGCACACGCAAAAATATCCCTTCTGGACCCAGCAGGAATTGCGTTTTTTTCACAGCCCCACGGATATGGTGGAACTGGGCCCCCTGGGTGATGACACCACCAGTATGTTCACGCGGGACCCGTTTCCGGAATTTCCCCACGCTATGCTCTGCCGGGCGTGTGGCCTGGTCACATTTCTATGTAATTTGATCGAAAAGTCTAAAAAAGACCCAGAATAGGAGGAAGCAAACCCATGGACTACAACAAGACCATCAATCTGCCCAAGACCGACTTCCCCATGCGGGCCGGCCTGCCCCAGCGGGAGCCGGGGATGCGGCAGGATTGGGACGAGAAGCACCTGTATGAAGAGCTGATGAAAAAGAACGAGGGCAAACCGCTGTATGTGCTGCACGACGGCCCTCCTTATGCCAACGGCCCCATTCACATCGGTCACGCCTTCAACAAGATCCTCAAGGACTTCGTCGTTAAAAGCCACGCCCAGCGCGGGTACTTCACCCCCTACATCCCCGGTTGGGACTGCCATGGTCAGCCGATCGAGCACAAGGTCGAGGAGAAGCTCGGCACCGAGAAGTTCAACCAGACCTCCACGGCTAAGATCCGCGAGCTCTGCAACAAGTTCGCTGTCGAGAACATCGAGCTGCAGAAGGCCGGCTTCCGTCGCCTGGGCGTGCTCGGCGACTGGGACAACCCCTATCTGACGCTCTATCACCAGCATGATGCCGCCGACATCGAGGTCTTCAAGGCCATGTTCGATAAGGGCATGATCTATCGCGGCCACAAGCCGGTTCACTGGTGCAAGCATTGCCACACCGCACTCGCCGAGGCCGAGATCGAGTATTCCGACGAGACGAGCCCGTCCATTTTCGTGCGCTTTGAGATGACCTCCAAGCCCGCCGGCCTCGAGAACTTCGACGGCCCGGTCGACTTTATCATCTGGACGACCACGCCGTGGACCATCCCCTCCGACCAGGCCGTTTCCCTTAAGCCCGGCGCCGCCTATGTCGCCGTTGAGCACGAGGGCCGTGCCGAGGTCATGCTCGAGGACCTGGCTCCTAAGTGTTGTGAGGAGTTTGGCTGGGAGTACACCCCGGTCATGGTCGATGGCAAGCCCTACGTGGTTTCCGCCGAGACCTTCCACCACATCCACTACAAGCAGCCGATCTTTGACGGCGTTGAGGGCGTGGCGCTGCTGGCCGATTACGTCGGTGTCGATGACGGTACCGGTATCGTCCACAACTCGCCCGGCCACGGCGTCGACGACTACTTCGCCTGCCTCAAGGAGGGCATCACCGACATCTGCATGCCGGTCGATGACGACGGCAAGTTCTACACCGGCGAGGAGTTTGGCACCGGCGGCCCCTTCAGCGGCATGGATACCGATGAGGCCAACCCGCACATCATCGAGTTCCTGCGCGAGCGCGGCACCCTGGTTCTCGAGAAGAAGATCACGCACAGCTATCCGCACTGCTGGCGCTGCAAGCACCCGGTGCTCTTCCGTGCTACCGACCAGTGGTTCGTCTCGATGGACAAGACCGGTTTGCGCGAGCAGGCTGGCAAGGAGGTCCGTGAGAACGTCAAGTGGTATCCGGCTCACGCCGCCAACCGCATCGGCGCCATGGTCGAGCAGCGTCCCGACTGGTGCATCAGCCGCCAGCGCAACTGGGGCGTGCCTATCCCCAGTTACACATGCGCCGACTGCGGCGAGAAGGTCATGAACGACGCCACGCTCGACGCCGTCATTAAGCTCTTCCACGAGAAGGGCTCCGACGCCTGGTTCACCGACGCTCCTGAGAGCTATCTGGGCGAGGCCTGCGTCTGCCCCAAGTGCGGTGGCCATCACCTCAAGGCTGATAAGGACATCCTTGACGTGTGGTGGGACTCCGGCGTGTCTTGGAAGGCCGTCTGCGAGTACCGTCCCGAGCTGGAGTACCCGGCGGACGTCTACCTCGAGGGCTCTGACCAGCACCGCGGTTGGTTCCAGAGCTCGCTGCTCACCTCGGTGGGCGCCAACGGCCACGCTCCGTACAAGGCGGTCGTCTCGCAGGGCTTCACCCTCGACGGCCAGGGCCGTAAGATGTCCAAGTCGCTCGGCAACGTTATCGACCCCAACAAGGTCTGTGACGAGATGGGCGCCGACATCATCCGCCTGTGGGTTGCTTCCGTCGATACCAGCTCCGACGTGTCCATCGACCACGAGATTCTTGCTCGTACGTCCGATGCCTACCGTCGTTTCCGCAACACGCTGCGCTTCCTGCTCTCCGAGCTCGAGGGTCAGTTTGAGCCCGAGACCGACGGCGTCGCCTTTGCCGACCTGCTGCCGCTCGACAAGCTCATGGTTGCCCGCCTGACCCAGGTCCAGGCCGAGGTCGACGACGCCTACGCTAGCTACGAGTTCCCGCGCGCCTACCGTGCGCTTTACGACTTTGTGGTTACCGAGCTGTCCAACGTGTATCTCGACGCCCTGAAGGACCGTCTGTACTGCGAGAAGCCCGGCTCGCTCGAGCGCCGGAGCGCCCAGACCGTGCTTGCCGAGCTCTTCTCGATGCTCATGCGCGACCTGCAGCCGATCCTGTCCTACACGGTCGACGAGGCCATGGCCTATGCACCCACCGGCTGCGTCGATCACCAGAAGTACGCCGCGCTGCTCGATTGGTATAAGTCGCCCATTACGGTCGACGAGGCCAATGAGTTTGAGGGCGTGCTTGAGGCTTCGCTCGAGCTCCGTAGCGCCGTGACCAAGGCCCTTGAGGATGCCCGCTCCGCCGGCACCTTCACTAAGAGCCAGCAGGTCCGCGTCAAGGCAGTCGTTCCCGCCGAGATGTATGCGCTGCTGACCGGCGACAAGGCCGTCGACCTGGCCGAGTTCTACATCGTCTCCGCTGTTGAACTGACCCAGGGCGAGGACCTCTCCGTTGCCATCGAGGCTGCCGAGGGCGAGTGCTGCGACCGTTGCTGGAATTACCGCACCACCGTTGGCGAGTACAACGGTCACGCTCACATTTGCAAGAGGTGTGCGAATGCCCTTTAAGGCACGGTAACTCGGCATTTTAGTTATAGGGAGAATTTGACGCCTTCGGCCCATTTGCTCCGCTGAAGAAAAGCGACATTCCGTTATCCGGAATGCCGCTTTCTTTTATGCTGGTTATTTATCTGACGTTAGCGTATGTGTCGTGTGCTCTGCGTGTGGCAATATAAGATGGTTATTTGCGTTAAACGGAATTTGATTATCTGAGGGTAGGGGATTTCTTTGGGTCGTGGTGCGGATATGACGCCGCCTTTGCGTTGGCGGTTGGGTGCTGCTGGTGGGGTGGCGCTGGTTGTGCTGCTTGTTGACCAGCTGACCAAGCTTGCAGTTCGTGCCGTGGGCGACGCTTTGCATGTGACCGTCATCCCCGGTGTTATCGACTTTATGTTTGTCCGCAATATCGGTGCTGCCTTTAGCATGGGCGAGGGGCATGGCATCGCGTTTGCCGCGCTGGCGTTGGCGGTCATTATCGCTATTGCCGTGTACCTCGTTCGTGCACCCCAGCTCGCCCATCTTGAGGTTGTGGGCATGGCGATGGTTGCGGGCGGTGCTATCGGCAACGCTATCGATCGTTTGGCCTTTGGCTTCGTGACTGATTTTATTGCCACCACCTTCATCGACTTCCCCGTCTTCAATGTGGCCGATATCGGCATCACCGTAGGCGTCGTGCTTGCCCTCTTTGGCTACATGTTCTTGAGCCCCGCGGCCCGTGAGGTCGATGCGACCGCCGAGCTTAACGCTCGTGACGAGGCCCGCGCCAAGCGCAAAGCCAAGCAGCGTGGGGAGCGTGCCCGCAAGATTCGCGAAAGGAATGAGCGCTAATGGCCGACATCCATATCCTTGTTGCCGACGATGCCGCTGGTCAGCGCCTTGACGCCTATCTGGGCGCCAATGACGGCTGCCCTACGCGCTCTGCCTGCGCGCATCTGATCGAGGGCGGCGCCGTAATCGTGAACGGCGAGACCTGTTTGTCAAAAAAGTATGCCGTACGCGCCGGTGACCGCATCTCGGTTGACCTGCCCGAGCCTCACGATCCGACTGACGTGATTCCCGAGGCCATTCCCCTCGATATCCGCTACGAGGACGATTACCTCATCGTGCTTTCCAAGCAGCGCGGCCTGGTGTGCCATCCTGCGCATGGTCATGAGAGCGGTACGCTCGCGAATGCCCTGGTCTATCACTGCGGTATCGACCATCTGGGCACCGTGCAGGGTGAGGACCGCCCCGGCATCGTGCATCGCCTGGATCGCGATACCTCGGGCCTTATGCTCGCGGCAAAAGACGACGACACCCAGCGCGCGCTTCAAAATCTCATCCGTACGCGTACGCTCGACCGCCGCTACATTACGCTCGTTCACGGACACATCGCCATGGACGAGGGCACTATCAACACCGGTATTGCCCGCTCAACGCGCGACCGCGTGAAGATGGCGGTTTCTGATGACCCCTTTGCGCGCCAGGCCATCACGACCTTCAAGGTGCTCGAGCGCTTTGATTCCACGCGTTTCGACGACGGCTACACGCTCGTCGAGTGCCACCTTTTTACCGGCCGCACGCATCAGATTCGTGTGCACATGCGCCATATCAACCACGCTTGCGTGGGCGATCCGCTTTACGGCAAGTGCGATGCGCGCGCCGATCAGGGCCTGACCAGGCAGTTCCTCCATTCCTGGCGTGTGGCGTTCGATCATCCCGTGACGGGGGAGCGCATTGAGTGCCGCGACGAGCTGCCGTGGGACCTTGCGGCGGTTTTGGATGATCTGGCTCCGCGCTCGCTCGGTCGCACGGCCGCTGGAGATGAAATCGTTCCGCAGCTCGGTCTTCTCGAAGCCTAGTTAGTATTAGGTGGTTTCTTGAACGCCCCTAGCCTGCGGTAAGATATAGGGTTGTTTACGTAACGCGTTCCTGGGAGCCTGCATGCTCGCCTTTTTACAAACCAACACGCCCATCGTGATCTTTAACCAGATTGTGGTTACGCTGCTCACGGTCTGCTTTCTGTACCAGGTGGTCTTCTTTGTCATTGGCGCCCTGCGCGGTGAGGTCGCACCTCCCAAGGCCAAAAAGCTCCATCGCTATGCCTTCTTTATTGCGGCGCATAACGAGGAGGCGGTAATTGCCAATCTCGTGCGCTCCATCAAAGACCAGGACTATCCGTCCGAGCTTATCGAGGTCTTCGTGGTTGCCGATGCCTGCACCGATAACACGGCGCAGCTCGCTCGCGAGGCTGGCGCCATCGTCTATGAGCGTAACGACCTGGCCCGTAAGGGTAAGAGCTGGGTCATGGACTTTGGTTTTGACCGCATTCTTAACGAGTATCCCGATACCTTTGAGGGCTACTTTATTTTTGACGCCGATAACGTTATCTCCCGCGATTACGTATCCAAGATGAATGACGCCTTTGACCAGGGCTTCCATGTGGTCACAAGCTACCGCAACTCCAAGAACTTCGGCAGCTCGTGGATCTCGGCAGCTAATGCCACCTGGTATCTGCGCGAGGCACGCTTTCTCAACAACGCGCGCAACATCTGCAAGACTTCTTGCGCCGTCTCGGGTTCGGGCTACCTCATCTCCGCCAGTGTTATTGAGGGCATGCACGGCTGGCAGTTCCACACGCTGACCGAGGACATTCAGTTCACCACGTTCTGCGCCATTCACGGCATCCGCATCGGTTATGCGCCGGCAGAGTTCTTTGACGAGCAACCCGTGACGTTCAAGGCATCCTGGAAGCAGCGTATGCGCTGGACCAAGGGCTTTTATCAGGTGTTCTTTACATATGGTAAGCACTTGGTCAAGTCGACCTTCCGTTACCATCGCTTTGCCGCCTACGACATGTTTATGACCATCGCTCCGGGCATGCTTCTGTCCCTGATTTCCATGCTCGCCAACGCGACGTTCCTCATCGTGGGTGGACTCTCACACGGCTTCTTGGCTACCGAAGTCGAGATGCAGGCTTGTGCCGCTTCGCTCATCATGACCTTCGTCATGATGTATCAGACCTTCTTTATCCTGGCGCTGCTCACGACTATCTTCGAGTACAAGCACATCCATTGCGCGCAAAAGTGGCGCCTGGTGACCAACCTGTTTACCTTCCCGATCTTTATGTTCAGCTATATCCCCATTACGGTGGCTGCGTTGTTCCTGAAGGTCGACTGGGTCCCGACGCAGCATGCCGTCAGCGTTACCCTCGACGAGGTCATGCAGGGCGCTAAATAACCACCACCAAAACCACCACGAAGGGGACAGGCACCTCTGTGGTGGTTTTTGCTTTTGAGTGACTGCCACGGGAGGTGTTCAATGGTCTATATTCCCTTTTGGATCTGCGCCTTTGCCGGTGCGGCGATTGATGTCCGTGAACGGCGGTTTCCCAACGCGCTTGCCGCCGCATGCGCCGTGGCGGCGTTTGCAGGCGTTTGGCTGGACAGGGGCTTGAACACGGCGCTTGACCACGCCGGTCCTGCCGTTATCGTGTACCTTTCCCTTGTGCTGACCGAGTCGCTTTGGCGGCGTTTCCGCCAGGCCCCCGGCATCGGCATGGGGGATGCCAAGGCGCTTTTCGCGCTTTGCACGCTCGACCCTCTGGGCGGCATCGTGGCATTTGCCGTTGCGCTCCTGGTCCTGGCCCTCTCCTGCCTCGTCACAAAATCGCGCTCCCTGCCATTGCTCCCGTTTTTGGTGCCGATATTTGCCATAATCGAGGTCGTGGGCTGGACATTGTAACCGATTGCGCATCCTTTTTAAGGAGCATGCCATGGCAACTAATCAAGAAACGGCCGTCATTAAGGCGCGCATGGACCGCATTCCCGCGGCGTTGTCGCCCGAGCTGGTCGAGCGTATCGCCGCCGACCGCGCCTCGGGTGTCGTTAATCCTTATCGATGCTGCGACGACCAGGTCATTCGTCGTATAGATCGCGCTGCCGACAAAGGCACGCTTATGCGTCCGGCGTTTATGCGCGATACCGAAAAGATTCTTCATCTTCCTGCGTACACGCGTTATGCAGGCAAAACGCAGGTCTTTAGCTTTCGCAGCAACGACGACCTGTCGCGGCGCGGCCTTCATGTGCAGCTCGTCTCGCGCATTGCCCGCGATATCGGCCGTGCCCTGGGCCTCAACTGCGATTTGATCGAGGCGATTGGCCTGGGCCACGATTTGGGCCACACGCCCTTTGGCCATGCCGGCGAGCGTTTCCTCAACGATATCTATCACGAGCGTACGGGGCGTTATTTTTTCCATAACGTGCAGTCCGTCCGCGTGCTCGACGCGCTGTACGGCCGCAACGTGTCGCTCCAGACGCTCGACGGCGTGCTGTGCCATAACGGCGAGTACGAGCAGCGTGTCTTTGAACTCTCGGACATGGCGTCGTTTGACCAGTTCGACCGTACCGTCGAGGACTGCATTGCCAAGGGCTATGGCGCGATCGAGCACCTGCGCCCCATGACCCTCGAGGGCTGTGTGGTGCGTATCTCGGATATCCTCGCCTACGTCGGTCGTGATCGTCAGGACGCCATTGCGGCGGGCCTGCTGTCGCCCGACGCTTTTGACGATGGTCGGGGCGGCGCCTATAACAGCTGGATTCTCACGCACGCTTCCATCGATATCGTTGAGCATAGCTATGGCAAACCGCGTATCGAGATGAGCGAGGACCTGTTTGAGGAGATCCGCCGGGCGAAGCGCGAGAACTACGAGAAGATCTATAGCAAGGGCGGTATCGAAGGCGATTCCGAGGCAGAGTTGCGTGAGGCCTTCGAAAAGCTCTACGACCGTTGCCTGCAGGATCTAAATAAAGGTGACGAGTCCTCTTACATCTTTAAGCATCATGTTTCGCGCATTGAGCAGCAGCTTTCCTACTACGATCGCACCTATGCCTGGCAGGACGACAAGGATCAGGCCGTCGTCGATTACATCGCAAGCATGACGGATGGTTATTTCTGCGAGCTGACGAGCAAATTGTTCCCAGGTCTAAAGTTTCCGCACCGCACCTATATTAACGAACGGTAGTTCGTATCCTTTCGGTATACTGTTGGTCAACAACGATTTTGATTAATGCACGGGATGGCTATGGACGACCTTTTTTCTGCTTCGACGCGCGAGCGCTCCTTTAAAAATGCGCCGCTTGCGGTGCGTATGCGCCCCAATTCGCTCGACGAGTATGTGGGCCAGCAAAAGGCCGTCGGTAAGGGCTCGTGGCTGCGCGCCGCGATTGAGCACGATGTGCTGTCGAGTGTGATTCTGTACGGCCCCGCCGGTACGGGCAAGACGACGCTGGCCCATATTATCGCCAACCATACCAAGAGTGAGTTTGTCGAGGTCAGCGCCGTGACGGGCACTGTGAAGGACCTGCGCCGCGTGATCGACGAGGCAAAGACGCGCCTGAATACGTACGACCGCCGCACCATTCTTTTCATCGACGAGATTCATCGCTTCTCTAAGTCGCAGCAGGATGCCTTACTGCATGCGGTTGAGAACCGCACCGTCATTATGATTGGCGCCACGACCGAGAACCCGTACTTTGAGGTCAACTCCGCACTGTTGTCGCGTGGGCGCGTGGTAGAGCTTGAGCACCTGAAGGACGAGGACATCGCCACGCTCATTGAGCGTGCGCTCGAGGCGCCGCAGGGTTTAAACGGTAAGTTCTCGGCCGATGAGGATACAGTCAAGACCATTTGCACGTTGGCCGCGGGTGATGCGCGCTCGGCGCTCACGACGCTCGAGCTTGCGAGTGAGATTGCCGTTACGCGTCCCGATACCGAGGGAACGCCAGCGCCGGCGGCGGGGGAACGCTATCCCATTACCGTGGATGACGTGAAGATCGCCAATCCGCGTCGTGGGTTTTCGTATGACAAAAACGGTGACATGCACTACGACATTATTAGCGCGTTCATCAAGTCCATGCGAGGCAGCGACCCCGATGCCACCATTTATTGGCTTGCGCGCATGATCGATGCGGGGGAGGATCCCAAGTTTATCGCTCGCCGCATTATGATTCAGGCTTCCGAGGATGTTGGTAACGCCGACCCGCAGGCGCTTTTGGTGGCACATGCCGCATTTAAATCTGCCGAGGTCATTGGCTATCCCGAGTGTCGCATCAACCTGGCTCAGGCTGCGCTCTATGTGTGCCTGGCGCCTAAGTCCAACGCGTGCGAGGCCTCGATCGATGCGGCGCTGGCCGATATCCACAGCAGTGGTCTTCGCGAGGTGCCCAGCTACTTGCGCGATCGTCACCGTCCCGGCAGCGACGAGTACGGTGTATACAAGTACCCGCACGATTATCCCGAAGGCTGGGTCGATCAGCGCTATTTGCCCGAGGGGTTGGAGCGCGGCGCGTTCTGGCAGCCTGCCGGCCGCGGTTGGGAAGAGTGGCGCGTAGAGCAAAGCGAGCGCGACCGTAGCGGGAATGCTCCGAAGTAGCTGCTGATTATTTTGTCCCACGATCTCACACTTGGCATGTTCGGTCCCCTTTGGGGTACCATGAAGAGCGTCTGTATTTCGATTCATTTGGGAGGCTTGTATGAGTCCCATTCAAATCGCCTTGCTGCTACTTGCAGTTGCCGGCGTGTGGGCTGTTATCGAGCTCGCGCTCACGCTGCGCAAGACGCGCACCGTCGTTGATTCGCTCGACAAGACGGTGGGCGACCTCAACAACACGCTCGCCGAGGCACAGCCCGTGGTGGCAAAGCTCGATGGTGCCGTTGATGAGCTTACACCGGCACTTGCTCAGGTGGAGCCGCTCCTCAAATCGAGCAAGACTGCCGTTGACGCCCTGACGTCCAACCTTGTTGAGGTTGAGGCGGTCGTTCGCGACATTTCTCAGGTCACGGGCAGTGTGGCCGAGGCCAGCAATGCCGTGTCGAGCGTGACCGACTCTGCGGCCGGTGCCGTGCAGAAACTATTTAACAAGGTGAAGGCTCCTGCAGCCGACGCCGATCGCAAGCTCGCCACCGATGCCGAGGCCGAACAGCCTACCGAGCACGTTCTGATTGGTGAGGCTGAGGACGAGGCCGCCGATGGTGCAGATACGGCTCGGAAGCCCGCAGCCAAGCCTGCTCAGTATTACACCTATACGCCCGCCGAGACCTCCGAGGAGTCCTGCGATGAGTAGCGAAACAACCTGCCCCATTACGCTGAGCGTTGCCGGTGATCCGCGTTTCGCGCGCTTGGTGCGCATGACGGCCGCCAACGTCGGCGCCCTGTGCTCTATGTCCGTCGATCGCATCGAGGATATTCGCATGGCTGCCGAGGAGGCCTTCATCTTTGGGTGCACCGCGGTCGACTGCGACGATATCTCGATCAAATTCGATGTCGACGAATCTCATGTGGGAATGACCTTTACCTTTGGCGGTCAGGCGACTGTCGATGAGGATGACCAGGCTGCCGTGTATGCCGAACTCATTCTTGCAAGCGTGTGCGATTCCTACGAAAAGACCGCGGCGCCCCTAACGCTTTCCCTCGACCTCAAGGCGGATATCTAATATGACCGAACGTTCCCGGAGCGGTAAGACCGCTTGGGACAAGGAGAAAACCCGCGAGCTGTTTCGTCGCTACAAGGAGACCGGTGATCCGGATGCCCGCGAGCAACTCGTCATGTCCCACATGAACCTGGTAAGGTTTCTTGCCAACAAGTTTAAGAACCGCGGTGAGCCGCTCGATGACCTTTTGCAGGTCGGCTATCTGGGCTTGCTCAAGGCCATCGACCGCTTTGACCCTGAGCGCGGGCTCGAGTTCACCACGTTTGCCACACCTACTATTCTGGGAGAGATTAAGCGCCACTTCCGCGACAAGGGCTGGAGCGTGCGCGTGCCGCGTCGTCTGCAGGAGCTCTCGGCCAAGGTTAACCAGGCCACCGACAAGCTCACCAACGAGCTACAGCGTTCTCCTAAGGTTGAGGAAATCGCCGAATACCTGGACGTGACCGTCGACGAGGTGCTCGAAGCCATGGAATCGTCCTCGGCCTACACCTCGGTACCCATCGAGGCCCCCGGTGCGTCCGATTCTGACGATGCGCCTTCGATTCTCGATCGCTACGCCGACGACGACAACGAGCTCGACTTTACCGATGACCGTCTGGTGATTGAGGAGGCCATTCGCGATTTCTCCCCGCGCGAGCGCGAGGTGATCGAGCTGCGCTTTGTGAAGGGCATGACCCAGATCGAGATCGCTAAGAAGCTGGGCATCTCCCAGGTGCAGGTTTCGCGTCTGCTGCGCCGTACGCTTAAGAAGATTCAGGACAAGATTGACCCCGACGGAGTAATGGTTCGTTCATGAGTGAACACCCCCAACAAACCGATCGCGTGCTGCGCGACACCCGCATTCTGACGCTGCGCATTTGGGCCGTCGTCGGCTGCATCGTGATCGCTGCCGTCATCTTTAACCTCATGGGGATTCTGGCGCCGGTTATTGAGTTTTTGGCCGTCGGCTCCATTATTGCCTTTGTGATGTCGCCGATCACCAACTGGCTCGAGCATCATGGGGTGGGCCGTGGCATCGGCTCGCTCATCGCGCTCATTGTGGTCGTAGCCGTGCTCGTCGGTGTCGTCTGTATCCTGTCGCCGATTCTCTTTGGTCAGATCATGGAAGTCTTGAGCCGCCTGCCTGAGCAGCTACGTGTTGCGGGTGGCGACCTTAATGAGATGATCTCGCGCGCCAAGACGCTCAACAACACGCCGGTTAAGGAGTACCTGGACGATAACCTTTCTTCGCTCGTTACGGTGGCGTCCAAATATGTCTCACAGATTGCCGCCGAGCTCGGCCGCGGCGTGTTTCCGCTTATCACCAACACGGCCTCACAGCTGTTCGTGATCTTTTTGGGTCTGGTGCTTGCCTATTGGCTTGCCTGCGATTATCCCCGTATGCACCACGAGGTCTGCACCATCATCGGTCAGGAAAAGGAGACCTCGTACCGCTTTATGGTCGCGATTCTTTCGCGCTCAGTCGGCGGTTACATGCGTGGCATGGTCGTGACGTCCATCTGCGGTGGTATCCTTGCCTTTATCGGCTTTACGATCATTGGGCATCCGTATGCGGCGCTCATGGCCATCTTTACCGGCATCATGCACTTGGTCCCGGTTGTCGGTCCCTGGGTCAGCGCGGCGATTGCCACGGTGCTCGGGTTTATGTTTAGCCCGATGCTGGCGTTGTGGACCTTGGTTGTGACCATGGTGGCTCAAAACGTCACCGATAACGTCATTTCGCCTAAGGTCATGCAGAGCTCGGTCCAGGTGCATCCTATCATGAGCCTCACGGCCCTGGTTATTGGCTCGGCGCTTATGGCCCCATCGGCATGGTTATCGCCATCCCGCTGTGCGCGGCCCTCAAGGGTATCTTCGTGTACTACTTCGAAAACGAGACCGGCCGCCAGCTCGTTGCCTACGAAGGCGCCGTGTTTAAGGGTACGCCGTATCGCGATGCCGAGGGCAACCCGGTCGCCGCCTATGACGCGCTTGGCGACGACACGTTCATCTATGAGTCCGAGCTCATCGGCAATGAGACCGCGCCCGAGGCCAAGGCCATGCCCAAGCCCGAGCTCGATAATTCATGGATCAAGCTCTCGGGTCTTCAGCCCGACGCGACGGGTTTCTTCAAGAACCCCTTCGCCAAGGACGACGATTCCAATACGGACGACGACACCAAAACCGGCATCGACGGCTCCATGGATGATTCGGATTCCTAAGAGGCCCTGTTAGCGTTTTTTGATGTTGTAAAAGACAAGAAACACGAGCAAAGCGATTGATAAGGGGCCGGCTACATAGAAATAGAGAACGTCAATTGCGCGTAGAGGGCAACAGGCCTTATCGCCGGACATTACTGCATATAATACGTAGCCAAATGCTGGTTGGTTTGAATACCAGTGGGAGAAGGCCAAGAGCGCTAAAAGTGCTACAACCAGAAGTGCATTCAGGATAAATCGTTTGGTATTCATCGACCGCTCCTTCCGGATGATTCTTATATAGTATTTATACAAAACATTTTTGTCAAAGGATTGCTTAGTCCTAAATAACATGCACTTTCGCTGGAGGGTCGCTGTTTGGCGGCCCTCTTTTTTGCACAGGCGCAGTGGGATGGTAATATCGTTACGTTTGAACTGTTTCGATGTGAAACCGAGGAGATTCCCTCTATGAGTGCTGACTACCCGTCAATGACTACGGCCGAGATTCGCTCTAAGTTCCTCAACTTCTTTGAGGAGCGCGGTCTTAAGCTCTATCCTTCTTCGTCCCTCGTTCCCGACGATCCTTCGCTGCTGCTCGCCAACGCCGGCATGAACCAGTTTAAGGAGTACTACCAGGGTAAGAAGACCATGAAGGAGATCGGCGCGATCTCCTGTCAGAAGTGCGTTCGCACCAACGACATCGACTGCATTGGCGAGGACGGCCGTCATCTGTCCTTCTTTGAGATGCTCGGCGACTTTTCCTTTGGCGGCGTCTCCAAGCAGCAGGCCTGCACTTGGGCCTTTGAGCTCATCACCAAGGAGTTCAAGCTGCCGCTCGACCGCCTGTACTTCACCGTCTTTACCGAGGACGACGAGACCCATGACGTGTGGCGCTCCCTGGGCGTTGACGAGGATCACATCTCGCGTCTGGGCGAGGACGATAACTTCTGGGCCGCTGGCCCCACCGGTCCCTGCGGTCCGTGCTCCGAGATCTACTTTGACATGGGCGAAGAGGTCGGTTGCGGCAGCCCCGACTGCAAGCCCGGCTGCGACTGCGACCGCTTCCTTGAGTTCTGGAACCTCGTGTTTACCCAGTACGACCGCCAGGAGGACGGCTCCATGCCGGAGCTGCCGCATCGCAACCTCGATACGGGTATGGGTCTGGAGCGCATGGCCGCTATCATGCAGCACAAGACCGCTAACTACGACGGCGATCTGATGCAGCACCTCATCAAGCTCGGTGAGGAGATCAGCGGCAAGACCTATGACGCCGACGATTACTCCGGCGCCAGTCGCTCCCTGCGCATCATCGCCGACCACTCCCGTGCCGTCGACTTTATGATCTCGGATGGCATCCTTCCCGGTAACGAGGGACGCGAGTACGTTTTGCGCCGTCTGCTCCGTCGTGCCGTGTTCCACGGCCGCCTACTGGGCATCGAGGGCGCCTTCCTGACCAAGTTCATCGACGAGGTCAACGCTCAGATGGGCGAGGCCTATCCCGAGCTGCTCAAGAACGTCGCGCTCGTTAAGGGCATCGTCGCCTCCGAGGAGGAGCGTTTCTCCACGACGCTCGACAACGGCCGCGTTTACCTGGACGAGGCCCTGGCCGCGCTCGCCGACGGCGCCGTTCTTCCGGGCGACGTTGCCTTTAAGCTTCACGACACCTTTGGTTTCCCCATTGACCTGACTGTCGAGATTGCCGGCGCTGCCGGTCACGACGTCGATATGGATGGCTTTACCGCTTGCATGGAGGACCAGAAGGCCCGCGCCCGCGCCAACGCCAAGGGCGATGCCTGGGGCAGCTTCAACGACGTTTGGGTCGAGCTTTCCGACAAGGTCGCCGCGACGGAGTTCGACGGCTATGACAACGACGTTATCGATGGCGCCAAGGTTGTCGCCATCGTGAGCAACGGCGAGTCCGTCGAGTCCGTTGCCGCCGGCGAGGACGTCGAGGTCGTGCTCGACCGCACCCCGTTCTATGCCGAGATGGGTGGCCAGCAGGGCGACGCCGGCGAGCTTTCCGCCGAGGGCGTTGCGCTGACCATTTCCGATACCAAGAACCACAACGGCCTGTATGCCCACGTCGCCCACGTCGCCGAGGGCACGCTGACCGTCGGTGCTACCGTGACCGCCGCGCTCGACGCCGAGCGCCGTGGCTTCCTGCGTCGCAACCACACCGCCACGCACCTGCTCGACGCCGCGCTTAAGCAGGTCCTGGGCGAGCATGTCTCCCAGGCTGGCTCGTTGGTGACGCCCGAGCACCTGCGCTTTGACTTCACGCACTTCGAGGCTCTGTCCTCCGAGCAGCTCAAGGCTGTCGAGGACCTGGTCAACCAGCAGATCTTCGCTTCCAAGCCGGTTGTGACCCGCGTCATGGGCATCGACGAGGCCAAGGCCGCCGGTGCTGTCGCCCTGTTTGGCGAGAAGTATGGCGACGTCGTCCGCGTTGTCTCCGTGGGCGCCGAGGACCAGCCGTTCTCCCGCGAGCTCTGCGGTGGCACGCATGCCGCCAACACCGCCGAGATCGGTCTGTTCAAGATCATCTCCGAGTCTTCCACGGGCTCCAACGTCCGCCGTATCGAGGCCGTGACCTCCAAGGGCGCCCTCGATTACATGGCCGACCGCCTGGCGCTCGTTGACGCCGCTGCCGCTGCGCTCAAGTGCCGCGTTGACGAGGTTCCCGCCCGCGTGGAGAACCTGCAGGCCGAGCTGCGCGAGACGTCCAACAAGCTCAAGAAGGCACTCACCGGTGGCTCTTCCGACGCCATCTCCGGCGCCATCGAGGGTGCCGTCGAGGTCAATGGCTACAAGCTCGTCGTCGGTGAGCTCCAGGGCCTTGAAGCTGCCGACCTGCGCAACGTCTGGGATACCGTGCACCAGAAGGTCGCCGGCCCCGTCGCCTGCGTCGTCGCCAGCGTGACCGAGAAGGGCGCCCCGGCCCTGCTTGCCGCCGGCTCCGATGACGCCGTGAAGGCTGGTTTCCACGCCGGCAACGTGATCAAGCAGATCGCGGGCCTGGTCGACGGTCGCGGTGGCGGCCGTCCCAACATGGCCCAGGCCGGTGGCAAGAATGCTGCCGGTATTGCCGATGCCCTCGCGGCCGCCAAGACCGCGCTTGGCGCCTAAGAACCTAGGTTGTCGCTGTGGTCGCGCTTGCACTGGACATAGGGGAGACCAGGATTGGCATCGCCGTCTCGAGCCGTGATGGCAAGATGGCGATGCCCGTCAAGGTGCTGCCGGCTGCCGAGGTCACCGGTATGGCCAAGACGTTCCGTTACCTAGTCGAGGACTATGAGCCCGACATCTTGGTAAGCGGACGTCCCTTGACCATGGCCGGTGAGCCCGGCCCCCAGGCCGAGCGCGTCGCCGCCGTGGCCCAAAAGATTGCCGACGAGCTCGAACTTCCGCTGGAGTTTGAGGACGAGCGTCTGTCCTCGCAAGAGGCCAAGCGCATTCTTCGAGAGCAGGGACTCAACGAAAAGCAGATGAGGGGCAAGATCGATATGATCGCCGCCAGCCTGTTCTTGCAGACATGGCTCGATCGTAATAACGAGGAGGTTCAGCATGCCTAGTGCTTCCGATCCGCGCCAGCAGAATCGTACACGGCAGCCCGCGCCGCGCCCCGCTCAGCCTGGCCAGCGCCCAGCGCAGCCGATGCAGCGTTCGGGGATGACGCGCGCCCTTTTCACGCCGTTTTCGTGTGTTGCTCCCTCGGAGGAAGAACCGGCGGTGTCTTTCACCTCCGTCATCTCAATGGCGTCGACGGGGCATATTTTTTCACATTTGCCGCAGCCGACGCATTTGGACTCCTCGATCCTGGAGATGTAATTCGAGCAGATCGTCTGCGCGACGCCGAAACGCTTGATCGCGAGCAGCGCCTCGCAGCAGCAGGAGCAGCAGTTGCAGATGAAGTTGACACGGCGGCGCACATTCTCCCCGAACTGCACGAGGTTGTGGTCGTA
>OKSB01002396.1_pt1 | contig 16800 bp, 7 predicted proteins | sample 1601171 | NCBI WGS metagenome assembly OKSB01 (sample SAMEA3541496, study PRJEB24748) | human gut metagenome | biome: human gut; feature: human-associated habitat; material: faeces | place: China | collected 2012 | reverse complement strand
ACTTGACTTTTAATCAAGTTGTCCGGGGTTCGAATCCCCGCACGCTCACTGTGAATGATAGCGGGAATACTATGATTGAATAGTGTTCCCGTTATTTGTATTGGCGGCATGTTACCGTTTGGCGATATAGAATCATTTTAGTAGACATAAACTTTTTTAGTGTCTACTGTTTTTACTTGCAAAAAATGGTCAGAAAATTATATAATATGGATATTGGTACTGGATATGAGCTCATATGGATGAATCATCATATGGATATGGTGCAAAACACAGTCGTTTGCCCTTCGGAAGAGGAATAAACAGAGTATATAAAAATATATTATGTGTAAGAAGGATGAAATGATGTTATGAAAGTTATTATTGCAGATTACGATGAAGAAGCTATCCGTCTTTTTGAAGAACAATGCAAACAATTTTCATATGTAGAGCTGAGCGGGAAGTTTAATGATTCTGCGGAAACGCTTAAATATGTTTCCAGACATAGAGTGGAAGCGGCTTTTATAAATATCGAATTAAATGGTATGGACGGACTTCAGCTCGGAGAAAAGTTACGGGAATTAAATCCTAAAATAGTTCTTGTATTTTTTATAGAACATACAGAATATATATTGGAGGCACTTCGGATAAAAGCGGATGGTTATATGATCAGGCCGTATACTATGGAAGATTTAACATGGACTATGGGAAATGCAAAACTTCTCAGTCGGCGACAGAAGAAGCCGGCATATATTAGGACATTTGGCCGATTCGACTTATTTATTAATGGAGAACTTGTGATATTTTCCAATAAAAAGGCAAAAGAACTGCTTGCGTTATGTGTGGACAATAAAGGCGGAGTTGTGACAATGGAAGAAGCCGTTGACAAACTCTGGGAGAATCGTTTGTACGATGAAAAGGTAAAAAATCTGTATCGCAGGGCGGTTATGGATTTGAATAAGATATTCAGTACATATGGGATTAAAGATGTATTTGTTAAGAAACGGGCTGCCTGTTGGATTAATTATGCCAATGTGGACTGTGATTATTATATGTGGATAGAAGAAAATATATTATCCGGTACAGGGAAAAGTGTTAGAAGCGGCATTGATACCCCGGGGGGGGGTATATGACGGAGTATTCATGGGCTGAAGAAACAAATGCCCGAATCAACAGGTATAAATTCAGGGAAGATAACTAAAAACAGAGAAAAAGTAAAACCGATTTATTGTAGAAATTATTAAAATTTCGACAATAGATCGGTTTTTCACATATAGTGGATTATTAATGCGGAAAATGTGAAAAAGTAAAAATATAATAGCTTGAAAAAGGAGAAAATGGCAAGTTATTCACACTTTGTTAACGTATGATTTTATATGCTGTTGAAAAGATGGAGCTATTTTGCATTATTTAGAAAAAATATGTAAGGGGAGTGATGAATTTAGTGAAATGATGTCAAATACTCCATTGATTTTATATAGATTGATGCAGGGTTAATAGGAATATAAATAATTCTGTAAATAAGCAAGAAAGGAAAGATAGTGACTATGAGGAAAAAGAAAAATAGTAAACTGCGTTCAGCGCTGGCGATTTTTCTTGCCGGGGCTATGGTGCTCGGAATGATACCCGGTGGTATGGGACAAGTCTATGCCTCAGATTCGACTCCGACTCCGGCGGTAGCGTTTGATGAAACCTCTGTGTCAGATCCGTCTACTGTGGATACTTGGAATCAGGTTGTAAAAGATTCGACAGAAAACATCGGACGTATCTGGACAGATAAAACAGTACTCACAGAGGATATTCAGCTTGAGGGCGGAAGCAGACCAAGTGTCAAAAAAGGCGATTCTGATTTCTTAGTTGGATTATCGGCATTGTCATCTACATCGAATACAGTAAAGACGGTTAGCAGACCGTTGGATATCGTACTGGTAGTAGACACGTCAGGTTCTATGGAAAATTCACCGCATATGGGAACTAGGCCTGAGAGTGAGCGATATCGATATGAAGAGATATATGCAGGAAATCTTAGTGAAACAGAAGATCAAGAATATTACACAAAGGATGGAGGCAAAATTACTTCTGAAGGTCAAAAAATTCTGTTTTGGTGGGAATTTACGCACTGGGAATTAAATGGACAAACGGTCGAGCCGAAGATATCCGCAGAAGATTCCAATCCAAATCACATCCAATTTTACGAGAGAAGAGATTTGGGAACAAATATTACGAAGCTGCAAGCTCTGCAAAATGCAGTAAATAACTTTGTGGAACAAACAGCTAAAATGAATGATTCCATTGATGATATAAAATTACAGCATCGAGTTTCCCTTGTAAAATTTGCAAGTGATGAAAGTGACAACATTGGAAATGATTTTATAAATAACAATTATAATCGTTCACAAATTGTAACGGAATTAAAGTCTTACACAACGAAAAATATTTCGGACTTGACCTCAACAGTGAATAGTCTGATTGCAGCAGGAGCAACTCGCGCAGATTTTGGATTGAATCAGGCGCAGAGAGCATTTCAGCTTGGAGGAACCAGAGAAGGGGCGCAGAAAGTTGTCGTTTTCTTCACAGATGGTCAGCCGACGTCGAATAGTGACTGGAGTAACAGTGTTGCAGCTGCCGCCATTACGAACGCAAAAGAGTTGAAGGATGCGAATGCTTTGATCTACAGTATCGGCGTGTTCCGGGATGCGAATCCGAACGATACAAATACAAGCGCTGGTAACTTTAACGGATATATGCATGCGGTTTCTAGCAACTATCCGGATGCGACTGCTACAAGCAGTACACGACCTAATCGCTATTCTTGTACATTAGGAAAACGCACAGATAATTCTGATTATTATAAAGCGGCAACGGATGCAGATGAATTGAATAATATATTTAATGAGATTTCATCGGATTTGGAAACAGGATTTGGTTTTCCGACACAGACAGAAGGGTATGATCCGGGTAAGGTAGGATATATTACATTTACCGATCAGCTCGGCGAATATATGCAGGTGGATGAATTTAAGAGTTTGGTCTTTGCAGATCAGATATTCGATCCGGTAGGAGAACCGGTTACTGAAAACGGTGTTACTACATATAAATATGAAGGAAGTGCAACAGGAGATACAGAACTTTATCCGAACGGCAATGTAAAAGATATTATCGTTCAGGTGAAGAAAGGGGCAGACCTGAAAACCGGTGATACAGTTACAGTACAGATTCCGGCAGGTTTGATCCCGCTTCGTCACTTTACGTTAGATACAGACAGTGACGGAAATAAAACGATGGATATACAGGAGGCATATCCGCTCCGTATCTTCTATGGTGTCAGCATCAAGCCGGAGGTCCGGGAAAGAATTGCCGACGGACTAAACCCGAATGATGCAGATGACGAGGCGCTTCAGCAATATCTGAACGCTCATAATGAGAATGGAGTTCCGTATTTCTATTCAAACTATTATAACGGACAATACATAGATCCGAATGGAAAGACATTGGGCAATACGACTGCTTCTTTCCAACCGGCAAAGAAAAATACATTTTATTATTTTACAGAAGATACTCCGATTTATACAGATAAAGATTGTACAATGGCAGTAAAGAACGAGCCGAGTGCGGATCAGACGTATTATTATAAGAGACCGTATGTGCAGTTAAACGGAGGTCAGGTTGAAGAAATCGACGGCAAGGTAGCCTTTACGGGATCAAACTTCCAGCAGGCAAGTGCGAACTTCGGTATAAATGACAAGGGAGAATACTTTATCAAGTCCGGTTCTGCACGATTGACAAGAATCGATGCGTTGATAGATGATAAAACAGAGAACATAACAAATACGGCGGATGTAGTGATCGATCCGATTTGGGATAATATCAATAATCCCGATTACTTAAATGTTTATCTGGGAAATAACGGAAGGCTTGCGCTTGAGCTTCCGGGCGCTCTTGCAATCAGCAAAGATGCCCGCGTGGCAGCGAATAAAAATCTGAATGCGGATGAAATATTAAAAGATAAAAAGTTCACATTTGAGATCAGTATTCCGTCTATGAAGGGAAAAACAGTCAAAGCGGAAGTACGAAATGCGCAAAATGAAATTCAGGGAAAAGCATTTGAACTGGAATTTGATAAGACCGGAGCTGCCAAGTATCAGATTAAAGATGACGAAACGCTGTATATTCATGGATTGGATAAAGATGCGCAATATACCGTAACCGAAAAAGAACTGCCGAAAGGATTTGAACTGACGGCAGTTGATAAAAAGGCGGACGCAAAAGAGGCGGCTGGAACGATCGTTTCAGGAAAATCTGTAAAACATGTGTTTGAAAATACATATGACGTAGATGAAATCACGCTTGCCGAAACTGATTTCGCAAGTTATGAGAAACAGTTTGACCGGTGGGATATTGCAGATAAGTTCCGAATCGAATTGATTCCGACAACAGAAGGAGCTCCGCTTCCGAATGGAGCTGCTGATGGTAAAAAAGGCGTTGAGGTAACAGAAAAAAATTCATCAGGAAACTTCGGAGAGATCACATTTTCTCATCCCGGAGTATATGAATATGAAATTCAGGAGAAACAGCCGGCAAGTGCAATACCGGGAGTTATATATTCTCTGGCATCCTATACATATCGGGTAACGGTGACCGATAATGGAGACGGAACATTATCCGCTGTGGCAGAAATGGAAAAAACGGCTAATGACGACGGGGCGTCAGTAGGAAATACGCCGATTCCGGTTGAGAATAAAACAGCGGTATTTGTAAATGATTTCCATGCAGATTCCGCAACGACATCTATACTTGCAAAAAAAGTGTATGCAGATGAAAGCGGAGCGAATCCGTTGAAAAACGGAATGTTTGAATTTAAACTCAAAGCGACCGGAGACAACGCAGAGCAGGCGCCAATGCCGACCGGAGAGAAGGATGAAAATGGTTATATCCATGTAGTCAACGTCGGAACAGGAATTACATTCGGTAACATGGTGTTTACAGAGGAGAATGTCAGTGATACACCGTGGACGTATGAAATTGCAGAAGTGATTCCGGAAACTGCGGTTAATAATGGAGACGGAACTTATACTTTAAACGGTATAACTTATAAGGCACAAACATATTCCGTATCTATTATGGCAAAGGCACAAGGTTCAGGCGAGGATGCGTATATTGTCATAGAAAAAACATACAGCAAAGCAGAAGGAGCAGTTGCTGAAGATCAGGTTGTATTCAACAACAGTTATGAACCGAAGCCTATAGTACTTCCGGGTGAGGGAGAATCAGCGGTACAGGGAAGAAAAACTTTAGTCGGACGCGATTCTCTTGTGGATGAAGAGTTCTCCTTTACATTGAGTGCTGCAAATACCGCAGCAAGAACCGGTCTTAAAGAAAATTTCATTATCTTCAATGGAGATACGGCTCAGGATACGATGCAAAAAACGGTGAACGGACTGACGAATAATCAGGCTGCAACATTTGATTTTGACAGTATCGAGTTCAAACGTCCGGGAACATATGTATTTAGTGTAGTAGAAAATGCCCCGGAAAACGGAAACGGAATGGTATATGACCGACATACAGCAAGAGTACGGGTTATTGTGACAGATGAGAACGGAGAATTAAAGGCAGAAACAGCTTACTATAACGGTGAAGGCGCAGATACTGATGCGGCTGCATTTGTCAATCTGTATACAGCGTCTGCAACTTACGGAACAGGCGCGGAACTGATTGTAGAAAAGACGTTATCCGGCCGTGCTCTGAAAGCGGGCGAATTTACATTTAAAATCGAGGCGGCAGACAGTGATACTGTAAATGCTGAGACAGCGGATGCTAAATTGTCAGATTCTGACAGAGAATTTACAAACACATCAGGAGCGGCAGACGGTGTTGCATCTCGGATCTTTGACAAATTGTCAGGGGTGACCTTTACACAGGATGATGCAGGAAAGACGTTCAGCTACGTTCTTTCAGAGGCAGCAGGAAATTTACCGGGAGTTACATACTCAAAGGACACATATCGCTTTGATATTACGGTAGTAGATAACGGCGACGGAACGATGCATACAGAAACGAAAGTTACAATGCAGGGAGATGGTGTGACAGCAGAAGCTCATCATGATAGTTCAGACGGAAGAGATACGATAGTAGCAGGTTTTACGAACGGATATCATGCAGACAGCGTGGAAGTAGACTTCACAGAAGCGGCAGCATTGTTCCACAAACGACTGGTTGGACGCGACTGGAAAGAAGATGATTCGTTTACATTCAATCTTACGGCAGAAGATGGAACTCCAATGCCGAAAGATACGGAAGGCAATGATGTAACAAGCGTTACTGTATCACAGAAAGGCGGAACGGAAGATGGTACGGATGTACCGTTTGGATTCGGAAAGGTCACATATGATACAGTCGGAAAGTATTCCTACACTGTTACAGAAGAGAATGCAGGACAAACCATTAACGGAGTGACTTATAGTAAGAATGAGGCAAAAACAATAGTTGATGTTTCTGATCCGGGAAATGGGCAGTTGACCGCAAATATACAGTCCTATAGTACGATATTTATTAATGAATACGGCGCTTCTCTGAACCTCGGAGCGGCAGGCGGACTTGCAATTACAAAAACAGTGACAGGTCATGCATTAGCGAAAGAGCAGTTTGAATTTAAGGTAAAAGCGGTTAAGACAGACACTGCTACAGCAGATGAAGCGGCAGAACTCTTTGGATTTAAAGAGGGAGAGACAGAGGTTACATTTAAGAACAACGAAGCGGCGGCAGATGGACAAACTGTAACCATGTTAAAAACAGATACGAACTTTACGTTGAAGAATCTGGGTAAAGTATACAAATATGAAGTATCGGAAACGAATGATAAGAAACCGGGATATACATACGATGATACTGTTTATACAGTAGAATTATGGGGAACAGATGATGGAGACGGAACATTAACGCTTCATACAAAGGTGACAGATGAAAAAGGCAGTGTCATAAGCGAAGAGACAAGCAATGAAACAGATCAAAAGCAGACTGTTCTCGCATTCAACAACAGCTATGCCGGAAGCGGTGTTCTTGACGGATCAGCAAATCTTGCAGGAACAAAGAAGATGGATGGTCCATGGGAAGCAACCGACAAAGATTTATCTGGCTTCCGGTTCACTATCACGGGCGGTGACGAAGCAACGAATGCGGCAATTACAGCAGGCACAGTTGTATTACCGCAGAGTGTAACGGCAACTTCTGATGCAGACGGCAACTTCAACTTTGGAGATATTACCTTTAATAAGAAGGGAACTTACAAATTCACAGTCAGTGAAGTTGTACCGGCAGAGGGAGACAAGATTCCGGGAGTTGCCTATAATGCAGAGACGGTTACGATTATCGTTAATGTTACGGATAATGATGACGGAACATTAACAGCGGCGCTGGCAGAAGGATCACAGGAATTAATATTTACGAATACTTATGCAACAACGCAGGATGCAACATTTACGCCATCCGTAGTGAAGGAGGTAAAGGGGCTTAATGCGAAAGAGATCTTTACATTCAAGCTGAGCGCAGCCGATGAAGCAACGAAGGCGGCGATTGACAGTGGAACACTGACCGGAATTGGAACGACGGCAGATCTATACAGCTCAGAGAAAACGACAACTAAACTGATTCCAAAGGATGGAACAGAGCAAGTAGACTTTAATGCGCTGACATTTAAGAAAGCCGGAACTTATAAGTTTACCGTTCAAGAGACCAATGCAAATGCACCGACAGGATGGACGTATGATTCTCATACATATGAGATTATTATTAAAGTAACAGACCAGGATTCTGTATTGAAGGCAACACAAGAGATCAATGCTGACGGGGTGACCAATTCACAAATCTTCATCAATAAATTTGAAGCATCGACAACTTACGGTGATGAAGGCGGACTGAATGTTACAAAGACATTGAATGGACGTACACTTGCAGCAGATATGTTTGATTTCACAATTACCAGTGAAGCAACTGACAGTGTAACTGCAGAAGAAGCAGAAGCAAAACTTGCAGAGGCTGATAAGAGCTTTAAGAATACTGCACCAGGCAAAGACGATGTCGCGGTGATGAGTAAGCTTAGTGACGTGAAGTTTGATGAAACAGACATTGGTAAGACATATCAATACTCCGTTCGCGAGGCAGCAGGCACCGATACAAAGTATACGTATGATCAAGTATCAGCGACCGTTGCAATTACGGTACAGGAGAAAGACGGAGAACTGTATACGGTAACAACCGTAACCAAGGGAGACGATAGTAAGGAATATAGTTCGGCAGAAAGTAAAGCTACAGCAGTAGCGCCGTTCGTAAACAGCTATACACCGGATATCGTAACCATTGAGCCGGGAGCATTTGCCGGAAAGGTAACGAAAGTTCTGAAAGGAAACCGTGACACAGGTTTAGCGGCAGGTGAATTCAATTTCCAAATGAAGATTACACCGGCAGATGATACAAGCAGCATGGACAATGTTGTACTTCCGGAGGGAGCAGTTGGAGATACAATCACATCGGCAAACGCGGCAGACGGTTCTGTAAGCTTCGGAAATATTCAGTTCAAAGCGGCAGGAAACTATCATGTAGAGATTACGGAAGTAGTTCCGGAATATGCTGATCCGAATATGACGTATGACAAGCATACCTTTAGCTATGACATTGCAGTGACTTATAATGCGGCGGAGGGAACGTTGTCAGCGAAAGTCGCGGATGGAAGTCAAGCAGGAAGCGCGACATTTACTAATATTTACGAGGCGGAAGACGCGAAGGATGTTATTAACACAGAAGAGCCGTCCACGTCCGTAAATGGCAAGATTGTCGGTGTCGGCGATCAGTTGACTTATACTATCGACTGGGTAAATAATGCAGTAGATGAAACAGGCGCTCCTGCGAAAGCGGAGGTGAAGATCACAGATATTGTACCGAAAGGTACGGAATATGTAAGCGCAGATACGAATGGAGTTTATGAAGAGACTTCAAAGACAATCACCTGGACGCTTGGCGAGCAGGAAGCAGGAGCTTTCGGAACGGTAAGTTTTGTAGTAAAAGTGCTTGACAGCGCAGGCGGAACAGCGGTAGAAAATACGGCAGAGATTACCATTGGAGACAACGATCCAAATCAGACCAATACAGTTACCACGAACGTTCCGGGCAAAGATTCTGTAGTAGAAGGCGACGGAGAATTACAGGTCGGCAAGGTTTTGACCTATACCATTTCCTATAAGAACCCGGAAATTGAAGCGGCGACAGTTATCATTACAGACAGCATTCCGGAAGGTCTTGATTATGTAGACGACAGCGCGGGCGAATATGCATCGTATAACGCAGAGACACGTATGCTGACATGGAAGATTGCAGATGTTCAGCCAGGAGCAGACGGAACGGTTACATTTGATGCTAGAGTAAATGAAAGCGCCGAGACAGTAGTTGAGAACAAAGCGACGATCCAGATCGGCGAAAATGGACCTGAATATGAGACGGATACCGATCGGAAAGAGATTCCGAAAGATGGAAATCTTTCCATCAGTAAAACCATCGTACTGACAGAAGGTCAGGGCACAGGGATCGACAAAGAGAAAGAGTTTACATTTATAGTAGCGCTTAAGGATGCCAAAGGTACGGCATTGACGAAAGAATATGCTTACGCCGTAACAGGCGAAAGCGGAGAGGAAATCAAGAAAGGTAATGCTGCAGACGGTACCGAGATTTCCTTCCAGCATGGACAGAAGGCAGTGATTACCGGACTTCCGGCTGGCGCGCAGTATACGGTAACTGAAAAAGAAGTTGACGGATACACCACAACTGTAAACGGAAACGCCGGCAATGCGGCAAGCGGTACGATTACTTCAAATACAACTGCAGAAGCAAACTTTACGAATACGTACAGCGTGGCAGGAAGTCTTAGCGGAAGCGAAGCGCTTAAAGTGACGAAGGAACTGACAGGAAGAAAATGGCTTGATACAGATACGTTTAGCTATACGTTGACGGCAGCGGATGAAGCGACAGTGGAAGCCATTGAGAATGGATTTATCACGCTTCCGGAAAATGCAGGCGGACTTGAGATTACAAAAGCATCTGCAGGACATCAGGCGGCATTTGGAGATATCCAATTTACGATCGCCGGAACGTTCAAGTTCAATGTTACGGAGCAGCCAAGCGGTATCGCCGGTATTACGGACGATCAGGAAGCGGAAAGAACTGTGGTTGTGAAAGTGACAGACAAGAAAAACGGAACGCTCGAAGCAGCCGTTGTCGAAGGCGAGAGTGAGAATCTGACCTTTATCAATACATATGGCGCAGGCACAGGAGACGAGGATATCGCGGCGAAGATCGAGGCGTCGAAGAAACTGACCGGACGTGATATGAAGGCGAATGAGTTCCGATTTGAAATTGTGACAAGAGCGGCAGAAAATCCGGAAGGATTCAAGGAAACTTTCGCAGCGGCAGGAACGAATACAGAAGCTGCGGAAGGAGCGGAAGGAGCAGTAAAATTTGCAGGAAATGACGGCGCTCTGACGTATACGACGGAGTCGCTTGATCAGGCAGTAAAAGACGGATATGCCGTAAAATCTGAAAATGATGACGGTTCGGATGTATGGACGGTCAGCTATACCGCAAGAGAGATAACAGACAAACTTCCGGGCGGAGTAACCGCAGTAGAAGGAAAGACGTCTTTCGACTTTACGGTCGTAGTGACAGATCGTACAGATGGAACATTAACTGCACAAGTACAGCTTCCGGAAGGCGGTATTGTATTTGAAAATGCTTATACTGCCGAAGACACAGAGGTCAATACAGATCCTGCGGACGCAAAATCATACTTTAATAAAGTGCTGACAGGGCGCGGTTGGTTAGGAACAGACGAGTTTACATTTACCATTACGCCGCAGGATGGCGCGCCGGCGGCGGAAGACGCGGCGGCAGACGGTACGAAAACAGTAACAGTAACGTCTGACAGTGCAAAAGCAGGAGAAGCTGTTCTGTTTGGTTTCGGAAAGATCCGGTTTACAGATGAGGATATGAACGGAGCTGCCGCAGGACAGGATGGAACAAGGACGAAAGAATTCCGTTACACAGTGAAAGAAAATCCGCTTCCGGATGGAAAGATGACGGGAGTGACGATCGACGGACATGAGGCGACATTGAAGATCACAGTATCGGATAACCTGGAAGGTAAATTGGAAGTAACAAACATCGCCTCCGAAAACGGAACATTTACAAATGAGTACAAATCCCAGCTTGATTATGCGGCGGCAGGAGGACTGCAGATCACGAAGGCGCTGAACGGAAGAGATATGGAAAAAGATCAGTTCACCTTTACAGTGACGCCGAAAGCGACGGAAGGAAGCACGACTGCGGAAGAAGCGGCGGAAAAATTCGGACTTGCGAATGCGGCAAATACATATAAGAATGAAGCCGCAGAAGCAGGCGCAGTGACGACGATCAACGTACTCGACGGAAAGAACGTTACATTTACGCAGGCAGACGCAGGCAAGACGTTTACCTATGAAGCGGCGGAGACGGCGGGAACAAATACAGCTTATACGTATGATACAGATGTAAGAACCGTAACAGTCAAAGTAAAAGATAATAACAATTCGACGCTGACGGTAACGACACGGGTTACGAAAGTAAAAGACGGTCAGGAAGTGATCGTGGACGAGCAGGAAGTAACAACAGGAGAAGTCGGTCAGAAAAAAGCGACTATATCGTTTGTAAATACATACAACGACGAACCGGTCGAGCTTGGCGGAGAAGGAAGCGTGAAGATCAACGCGACAAAGACGCTGGCAAACAGACCGCTGACAGACGGAGAATTTACGTTTAGAATATTTGATAAAAAAGGAAATCCGGTTGTCGGCAAAGACGCCGAGGCGACAGGTACGAACGCGGCGGACGGAAGCATTACGTTTGCTCCGGTAAGCTACGATACAGACAGACTAATGGCAGATGTGAAAGCAGGAATCGCATCCGTAGACAAAAAGTCTCAGGCTCCGGCATATGTCTACACATATGACTATACGGTGACGGAAGACAACCCGTCCGGCGGAGTGACAGGTATTGCGACGACATTTGCGATCCAGGTGATCGTTACAGACCGCGGCGACGGAACGCTGGCGATCGAAGTGAAATATCCTGACGGAAAAGATTCGCTTCCGTTTGAGAATGTATACGGCAAGTCTGCAAATGCAGAGATCGCGCTGAACGGAAAGAAAGTATATGAGAAAGAATCCGTCAACGCGCCGGATATAGCAGGAAAGTATACATTTACGATCACAGGAACAGATGAACTTGGAAATCCTGCGCCGATGCCTGTAAAAGACGGCAAAGTCGTGACAGAGACGACGAACGATGCGGCAGGAAATATCGATTTCGGAAAACTTGTCTATACGATGGAAAATGTATTTGGTTCAGCGGAAAGTCAGGATGAGCAGACAAATGCAAATCAGGATGTGGAAGCAGGAGAAGACCCGGCGGATACAAATCAGAATGCGGAAGCAGGACAAGACCCGGCGGCAGCCGATACAGCGGAAGATAAGACGGCGGCAGAAGATGCGGCAGACGCGGCAGAAAACGCGGCGTCAGAAGAAACGGCGGGAGACGGAACAGAAGGAACGAAAGCGCCGGAAACAGATGAAACAGACATTGAAGCAAACGGCGGATCGAACGCCGGATCAAGCGGAGAAGATCAGGACAAAGAAGCGGCAGGAGCGGCTTCGGCGGACGGCGGAAACGTCGTTGATCAAGCCGGAACAATGAACGCGCAAGAAGCAGGTCAGGCGAACAGATTCAGCGAGCCTCGGACAAAAGTTTATACTTATAGAGTGACAGAGTCCGGCAGCATGGCGGGCGTGACGAACGATTTGGCGGCTGCGGAAGGAAAGACGTTTACAGTAACCGTGACAGACAACGGCGACGGAACGATCAGCGCCGTTTCCTCATGGCAGAATGATTTCGCATTTGAGTTTACAAACACATACCGTGTAAATCCGACAGATTACAGTGTGAATGAACATATCAGCATCAAAAAAGAGCTGACTGGACGTGATCTGCACGAGGGAGAATTTACATTTGAACTCATCGATGAGTCCGGAAATGTTGTGGCTTCGGCAGTGAATGAGGCGGACGGAACGGTTCGTTTCGGAGCTCTGCATTACACAGAAGCAGGCACATACAATTATGTGATCCGCGAGGCGGAAGGTACAGCCGGAGGCGTACAATACGATTCGGCAGAGCATACGGTGACTGTCATTGTGACAGATAACGGCGACGGTACATTGAGCGCGAAAGCAGAGACGAAGAGCGGAGAAGATATGAACGGCATCGTATTCCGAAATATCTACGAAGCTCGTCCGGCGTCGGTAACGCTCGGAGCTTCCAAGACTTATAAGGGAGCGGAGCTGAAAGACAAACAGTTTACGTTCGTGCTCAAAGACAAGGATGGAAACGTTGTGTTTGAAGCGAAGAACGGCGCAGACGGACAGGTTATGTTTGAGACGCTGATCTATGACCGGGCGGGCGTATATGAATACACAATTTCTGAGAAAAATGATGGGCAGAAAAATGTAACATACGACGAAACCGTATACAATGTAACGATTACGGTTACAGACAACGGAAAAGGCAATTTGATCGCAGAGGCGGTATACGGAGACGGCAGGACGCCGCAATTCGTTAATACATATGTGAAACCCCAAAATTCGGTGAAACCGGAACAGCCGACCCCGACTGTAAAACCACAGAATCCGGGAGCGGTGCAGACCGGAGATCATAATTCGTTTGCGGGAACGCTGGGAATGGCGGCGCTTGCTTTAGCGGTGGCAGCAGGTGTTATGATCAGAAGAAAGAAAAAATCATAAAATAACGTGATTTTGGAAATGAGAGCAGCGGCAGCTCGCGAAGCCGGCAAGCCCGAAGCCATGCTCGAACGCATTGCCGAAGGTACGGTTCAAAAGTACTTGAAGGAAGTTACGCTCTTGTCTCAACCGTTCGTTAAGGACGACAAGAAGAGCGTGGGCGAACTCTTGAAGCAAAACGGTGCTACGGTTTCTTCTTTCGTGCTCTACGTCGTGGGCGAAGGCATCGAGAAGAAGCAAAGCGACTTTGCTGCTGAAGTGGCCGAACAAATGGCTGCTGCTCAAAAGGCCTAATAGCCAAACCGCTGAGTGCGAATCATTCGCACTCTGGTAACAAAAGGCAGTGTGAACTTTTATGTTTACACTGCTTTTTTGTTACTCTGTCTAATCTGAATTTACGGCCGGTCGCGATCAAGTTGAAGCAGTGGGCGGTTTGGGTCGTGCCCGAATCGATACCACGCGCGGCAAGCTCTCCTACATCCATGCTTCAGCTACCGACGGTCGCTATATCTTTACCGCCACGGTGCCTGATAACAAAAATAAGACGAAGTTCGTGATCTCCAAGGCCTTGATGGCAGACTGGACCTTGTCGGGCGAATTTGAACCGGTAGCCGAGGCTCTTAAGGATGGCCGCAAGCTCGGTGAACTCTATGTCACGGGTATGGTCTACGAAAACGGCAAGCTTTATGCTGTCTCGAAGAACTTCAACACGTTAATCGTTATTGACATCGCGTCCGAGAGCATCGAAGCGGCTTACGGACTGCCGGCTGAATTGACCGACATCCGCGACTTGGTCAAGAAGGGCAATACGTTTGAGGTGGTCGATCACAACCGTATCGTGACCTTGCAAATGAACTAATTTGCATCAACTTTCTCAATTGAGAGATATCTTTCAATTGAGTCTTAAAAGCGCGTCGGGGAGAGATCCTTGGCGCGTTTTGCTTTCAGTGTAGGGAAAAATCACAATTTTCCACACGCTTGTCATCGCTTTCCTTTAGAATTGTGGAAAATCGCGCGTAGTGCTCGTGACGGTTCGTTCGGTTGTGCCTGTAAGGTTAATCTCGACGGGTACGGTTTTGTGCGGCCATCGGAGACGGAAGTTTGCGCGACTATTCACGTCAAATCCAATGGGAGTGGTGAGAATGACTGAACAAACGCCGGTGAAATAGCGAGTGCTCTTGAAGCTCTCCGGAGAATCGTTGATGGGTCCTGATGCTTTCGGGATTAACCGCGAGACGATTCAATCAACGGTTGAAGATATCAAAGAAGCCTATGAGATGGGCGTTCAAATCGGTATCGTGGTGGGCGGCGGCAATATTTTCCGTGGAGTTGCCCTTGGTTCGACCGGGATGGAACGCACGCAGGGCGACCACATGGGGATGCTCGCCACCCTCATGAATGCATTGGCGTTGCAAGACGCATTGCGTAAAAACGGCGTGGAAACACGCGTACAAAGCGCTTTGAATATTGAACGCATTGCCGAGTCTTATATTCGTGGTAAGGCACTTCGCCATTTGGAAAAGGGCCGCATTGTGATTTTTGCTGCCGGCACCGGCAATCCCTACTTCACAACGGATACGACGGCGGCTCTTCGCGGAGCAGAAATCGGTGCTGAAGTGGTCTTAAAGGCCACGATGGTCAACGGCATTTATTCGGCTGATCCTAAGAAAGATCCCAACGCCACGTTCTACAAGTCGATCACTTTCGATGAAGTCATCAAGCGTGATCTCAAGGTGATGGACGCCACTGCGTTTGCTCTGTGTCGTGAACAAAATCTCCCCATCAAGGTCTTTAACATCCGTAACAAGGGTTCGATTGCTCGAGTCTGTCGCGGAGAAGAAGAAGGCACCTTGGTGTACAACCCTTAACATACCATTGACGATTGGAGTTTTTTATGTCAATCAGTGAAATTCAAAAGCAAACTGAATATAAGATGAACCGTACGGTTGAAACCTTGCGTGAAGACTTCCAAGGTATCCGTACCGGTCGTGCTTCCACGGGTTTGCTCGATCACGTGATGGTGGACTACTACGGCACCATGACCCCGATCAATCAAGTTGCTCAAGTGGGCGTGGCCGATGCCCGTACGTTGACGGTTCAACCGTGGGAAAAGAACATGGTGGCCGTGGTGGAAAAGGCCATTCGTATGTCTGATTTGGGTTTGAATCCTGCTACGAGCGGTATGTTGATCCGCATTCCGTTGCCGCCCTTGACCGAAGAACGTCGTCGTGAATTGACCAAAGTGGTCCGTCACATCGGTGAAGAAGCCAAGGTTGCCGTGCGCAATTTGCGTCGTGATGCCAACGAACAAATCAAAAAGCTCACGAAGGCTAAGGAAATTTCGGAAGACGATGAAAGCCGTGCCGAAAAGGAAATCCAAAAGTTGACCGACAACTATGTCGCTGCAATTGATAAGTGCGTTGCAGAAAAAGAAAAAGAAGTGATGACGGTTTAACTTCTGATGAGCACTTCAGTTTCTATGAAAAAAACTGAATCGGGCAGCGTGGCGGTCCCCCGTCACGTTGCCATTATTATGGACGGAAATGGCCGATGGGCCGAGCGTCGTTTTATGCCTCGGGCTGAAGGCCATAGACGCGGTGTGCAGACCGTGCGTCGCGTCATTGAAGCAGCCGCTGCTGCTGGCATTGAATACCTGACGCTTTTTGCTTTCAGTAGTGAAAATTGGCGACGTCCGGCCGACGAGGTCTCCGCTCTCATGCGTTTATTTGCCACGGCCTTAAAACGTGAAGCCGAGGCGATGCGTGAGCATGGGGTAAGACTGCGTGTCGCGGGTGACTTGTCCGCTTTTTCCGACGAAATTCGAACCAGTATTGCCGCTAGCGAAGCTCTAACCGAGCACTGCGACAAGATGGTATTGACCATTTGTGCTAACTACGGTGGTCGATGGGATGTGGTTGAAGCCTTTCGCAAGGTGCTTAAAAACCATCCTGAGGTG
>OKSB01002382.1_pt1 | contig 16891 bp, 9 predicted proteins | sample 1601171 | NCBI WGS metagenome assembly OKSB01 (sample SAMEA3541496, study PRJEB24748) | human gut metagenome | biome: human gut; feature: human-associated habitat; material: faeces | place: China | collected 2012 | reverse complement strand
CCCTCCCCCCCCAGCCGGTCCAGAATCTCCACACCACCGGCGGCAAAGCCCTCGGCGGACAGCGTAGCGTAGGGTGCCGGCAGGCTGAGCACCAGGTCCGCCCCGGCGGCCAGCGCAGCCCGGGTACGCACCCGGGCGGGAAACAGCGCCGCAGTACCGCGCTGCACCACGCCCGGGCTGCACACGCACACCACCGCCTCAAAGCCGCGTTTTTTCAGCTCCGCTATCTGCCAGGCGTGTCCGTTGTGGAAAGGGTTGTATTCCGCGATGATACCGGCTGTTCTCATGGCTGCCTCGCTTCTTTCGGCCGCTGTGCACGCATAAATTGCGAATCTTGGCCGTTTTTCTCGCTTTTTCTTGCGCGTTTCCGGCCGTGCGCTTGAAAATGCTTTATAATCATTATATAATAATGGAGCGATTTTAAAAAGCATAACTGCGCTTTTTTGTGAATGGGAGGAAATATCGGATGAAAGTTTTGGTCATCAACTGTGGTTCCAGCTCGCTGAAGTATCAGCTCATCGATATGGAGGGCGAACGCGTGCTGTGCAAGGGCCTGTGCGAGCGCATCGGCATCGAGGGCAGCAAGATCACACACAAGGCCAACGGCGGCGAGTGGGAACAGGAAGTGCCCTTCCCCACCCACACCGAAGCGTTTATGAAGGTCGTTGAAATGATGACCAGCGGCGGGGGCGCCGTCGTGAAGGACAAGCGCGAGATCTCTGCCATCGGCCACCGCGTGGTGCAGGGCGCCGAGTTTTTCACCAAGTCCGAGATCGTCACCGACGCCATCATCGACAAGATCGAGGAGATCGCCCCTCTGGCCCCGGTGCACAACATGGCCCATGTGCAGGGCCTGCGCAGCGCCAAGGCCGTGTTCGGCGAAAAGGTGCCCAACGTTGTCGTTTTCGACACCACCTTCCACCAGACCATGCCCAAAAAGGCGTATATGTACGGCGTGCCGTATGAGATGTATGAAAAATATTCCATCCGCCGCTACGGCGCCCATGGCACCAGCCACCGTTATGTGAGCATGGCCGCCGCCCAGTACCTGAACGATTCCGACCTGAAAATGGTCACCTGCCATCTGGGCAACGGCAGCTCCATCAGTGCCGTGAACGCAGGCAAATGTGTGGACACCAGCATGGGCCTCACCCCGCTGGCCGGCGTGCTGATGGGCACCCGCTGCGGCGACATCGACCCCAGCGTCGTCACCTACATGGAACAGAAGCTGGGATTCCACGGCCAGGAAATGGCTGATTATCTGAACAAGAAATCCGGCCTGCTGGGCATTTCCGGCGTTTCCAGCGATATGCGCGATGTGACGAGCGCCGCCGACGCGGGCAACGAGCGCGCCAAACTGGCTACCGAGATGCTTGCGTATCAGATCAAGAAATATGTAGGTTCCTACGCCGCCGCTATGGGTGGGCTGGACTGCCTGGTGTTTACCGGCGGCATCGGCGAGAACGACAACCGCGTGCGCGCCAGCGTGTGTGAGAATATGGGGTTCCTGGGCATCTCCGTGGACCCCGCAAAGAATCAGCAGCGCACCTCAGATATCCTGGACATCAGCGGCAAAGGCAGCCGCGTGAAGGTGCTGGTCGTCTGCACCAACGAAGAACTGATGATCGCCCGAGACACCAAGGCTCTGGTGGAAGCACGCCGCTGACGCCGCCTTTTCCTTTTGATAAAACCGAAGCGCCCTGCGGCATTTCTACGCGGCAGGGCGCTTTTCATTTCAGCGGCTGCAGCCAGAGCCGTTTCAGGTTCTGCGCGTGCGCCGCGCGCCGCTGCACATCAGAGCACAAAGCTCCTCTCCCGGCATTGGGCGCGCCAGATAGTATCCCTGCAGCCGGTCGGCACGCAGCGTGCACGCCAGCGCATACTGCTCCGGCGTTTCCACACCCTCCAGCAGGATGCCTCGGCCCATGGCCCGGAACGTTTCCACCACCGCGCGCAGCAAAAGCGCTCCCCCGCCGCCATTCGTCGCGGCTTCCAAAAGGCTTCTGTCCACCTTCACATACTGCAGCGGCAGAGACACCACGCTGGAGAGATTGGAATATCCGGTGCCGAAATCGTCCAGATAAAATTCTACGCCCCGGGCGGCCAAAGCCTCCATCACGGCGCGCACACGCCGGATATCTCCGGCCAACACGCGCTCCGTTAGTTCCAGCTTCAGCCGAGCGGGCGCAAGCCCGTGGCGCTCCAGCGTATCCAGCACACGACGTTCCGCATCCGGCGCAAGAAACTGCCGGGCCGAAAAATTCACAGAGACCGCGCATCCATCCAGCTCGCGGTGTGCACCGAAAAACGCGCACACCTGTTCCAGCATCATCCAGTCCAGCGCAACGATAAGGTCCATCTCCTCGGCCACGGACACCACATCCGCCGTGGGCACGGGCTTCCCATCTGCGCCGCACAGGCGCAGCAAGGCCTCCGCCATACAGGGAGTATCTGCATCCAGCGCGTAGATGGGCTGGTACGCCACACCCGCCGCCTGCCCGCTCAATGTGCGTACGACCACATCCCGCAGCGCGACGCGCCGGGAGAACCGTTGTTCCATCTCTGTGTCAAACGAGAGCGCCTCCGGTGCGCCGGGCAATTTCAGCTGCTGGATGGCGTATTCCAGATGAGCTGTCAGACGCTCGGCTGTGTCGCCAAACCGCGGGCAGGCGATGCCTGCCACGCCCGCGTCCAGACGACAGCACACGCTCCCCGCCTGCCAGGGCGCTGCAAAACGCTCTGACAGTTCCTTTTCCAGCACTGCATAGCCCGCAGCATCCATGCCCGGGAATAACAGCACGAATTCCACGCCGCTGAACCGGCAGGCGACGGCCCGGCGGCCCAGCGCTTCCAGATATGCGCTCACCTGGCGCAGCACTGCGTCGCCGCCGGTGTGCCCGAACTGTTTGTTTACGTCGCCGAAATGGCGCAGGCATACCGCTACGCAATAAAAGGATTGGCCCGAGCGAAGGCACGTGCCCGCCGCATACCACAGCGCGCTGCGGCTGGAAAGGCCCGTCAGAAAATCCGTATTGATGCGCTGGCTCTGGAAATTAAAAAACAGCACCAGCAAAATGCACGCCGGGATAAAGCCCGTCATCATGACGGGCGGGAACAGATACTGCACCGTCCCCAGCACCATCGCCAGAAGGGGCAGCGTGGCCATCATTCGGTGGATGGCGCGCGACGCCGTGCGGAACTGCTTTATATAACATATCACCAGCAACAAACAGCACGCCACCAGCAGCGCATACAGCAGCCGGTTGTACGGGCCGCGCACATATGTGCCCGCCGAGTCCAGATAAAACAGCCAACCTGTGAACGGGTTTGTGAACACCACCGCCAATGCGGCGGCCAGCATGACGCCGAGGCATATGGCAACGCGCGTGAAGCACGGGCCGCGGCCGTGGATGAGATAGGCCATATAGTAGGTGAGCGCGGCTTCCAGCAGCGGAAAGAACGTAAAATACAGCATATTGAGCGTGTAGCAAAGCCAGCGCGGCAGCAGGCCCGGCACGCCCATCAGCACCACTGTGGCGATATTGAGCAGAGTGGAAAAAAGCGCAAAACCCAGACACGCATAGTATAAGCGCGTCTGGGGCATCTGCGTATAAAATTTTTCACGCGAAAAGCACAGCACCAGTACGATCAGGACACAGGCCAGGCATTCCGCACCGATCTCCCATTCCATAGGGCTCCCCTTTCAAGGGCGGATTTTACTTCTGTGTGCCTATTATACAGGAAATCGGTCAATATTTCTACCGGAAGTAAATATTTTGTAAATTCGGTTTTGACTTTTACGCTTCAACCGCTTTTTCATTCCGCGGCGTGGGTGGGCGGCGCAGCGCGAACAGGCATCCCGCCAGGCACAGCGCGCCCTGCTCCAGAAGCAGCCACTTTACCGCTATGTCCTTGTGCTGGGGCGGCAGAGCGAACCACGCGTCCACCCGCGCTGCCGCGCTTTTGCCCAGCGCCGCCCAAAAGCCGAAATCGCTCCAGCGCGTGGGCACCCAGGCCCCCGGCACCATTGCCAGCAGCACGGGCAGCAGCGCCGCGAAAAACAGCAGCGCAGCGAACAGCAGCGTCTGCCGCTGCCACGGCCGAAGCCGCCGTACGCCGCGTGCCAGCCGCCACAGCGTGCATGCGCCGCACAGCGCCAACGGCAGCCAGCACAGCGCACAGGCCAGCCCGGCCAGCGCCGGGCCGTCCACCACATGGGCGGGCGTCCCCAGGCCGCTGGCACCGGCAAAGGCCAAGGCCGCCTCTGTGCGCTCCGGAGCGGTTTCCATCGCCGTCAGTTCCACATTGGCGTACTCTGCAGTGCGGCTGTCCGCCGCCTCCTGTGTCACAGCGCGCGCCTCTCCGCTTTCAAACACGCCGCGCACCGTATAACGTTCGCCGTCCAGCTCCAGCTCCAGGCCCGTCACATCCAGCGCTCCCCAAAGCTGCCAGGCCAGCGCGCTGGATACCGCGCATCCGCCCTGGCCTGCCGGGCCGGGCAGCGCACCGTATAAAAGAGGCTCCGTTGCCAGAAGTTCTGCATCGCCGCACACCCGCAGCATCCGGACGGTCTCCTCCCGCCCGTTGGCAGAGGCCACTCCCTGCCGCACAGCCCAGAATGTGGGCGACCAAGCCGCATTGTTCCGCCCGTCCCGGGCATACTCCAGCGCCGAAGCCACAACGTGCGGCTCCAGCGCTTCGCCGTACCGCAGGGAAATGCCGCCCGCGGCCCGCGCCAGACGCTGCGCGTTCCAGAACAGCAAAACGCAAACCGCAAGGAATGCGCCCCAGAACAGCGCACCGCCCAGATAATACCGCACGCGCCTCATGGCTGCTCCACCCGCACGCTGTCTCCCGCTGCAACGGGTCTGGCGCTGCTTTTTACCAAAACATCCTGGGGCGACAGCGGCCCTTCCACCGCAACACCGGATGCACTTTGTTCCAGGACTGTCACATCCACGCGGGAGAGCACATTGCGCAGGCCGAGGATGGTCTGCGTCTGCTCGACGCGCAGCACGTAGCTGCCTTTGTTGTCCATGCGCACCGCTTCAGGCGGCAACACCATTTCGTATGTGGTGCGGGACAGCTCCGCCGAGGCAGTCACGGGCTGCGTCTTGCGCAGGCCGGCATCCGCAGGTACATCCGCCGTTACGGTAACGCGCCCGTTTTCATCCGGCACGGAGATGGCCCGCACCGTGGTGCTGACAGCCGTGCCGCCCTGCCGCAGCGTCAGCGCGGCGCCCACAGCCAGCTTTTCCGCTTTTCCCGAGTCCAGCGTGAATGTCGCCGTCATGCCTGCGTCCGCCGGGGCCAGCGCGGCCACCGGGGCCTCCGTAACGGTTCCGCCCGGTTCCAGTGTCAGCGTCTCCACCGTACCCGCCGATCCCGCTTTCAGAACGCCGCCGTTTTCCGCCAGCGCCGCCAGCGCGTCCACAACAGCCTGCTGTTTTTCAATGTCCAGCGCGGCCGTCTGGGCGTCAAGGTTGTTTTGACGGTTCTGGAATTCCGTTTCCTGCTTTGATTTTTCATACGCCTTTGCCGCTTTGTCCAGCGCGGCCTGCGCGTCGGCCAAAGCCCGCGCCGCGTTTTCCCCGGCGGTATCGGCGGCGCTCTGCGCGGCAGCCAGCGCCGCCTGCTTTTCAGCCAGCGCCGCGGCCGCGGCGTCTGCCGCCGCCTGCGCCGCAGCCAACGCTTCCTCAGAGGCGGGCGGGTCCGTCTGTGCCCGCAGTTCCGCCAGCGCGGCATTTGCCGCATCCAAGGCGCTTTGAGCCGTATCCGCATCGTTCCGGGCAGCGGCCACGGCCGCGTCGTTCTGCGCTTTCTGGGCGTTGTAATCCGCCTGTGCCCTGTCCCGCTGGGTAGAGGCGGAAGAGAGCGACGAGGTGTCCGCCGTGTCCCCTGCCAGCAGCTTTTCCCGCTGCAGGCGCAGGCGCGCCAGCTCCGTTTTTGCGCGAGCCAGCGCATCCTTCACACCGTCGGGGTCAAACTGTGCCAAAGGCGTGTCCGCCTCCACCCTGCCGCCCGCCGGAACGAAATATTTTTCCAGCACCAGCCCCGCGGGGGCCTTAACGTTCTGCACCTCTCCCGCGGAGAGCGCTGCGTCCGCCGTCAGCCCCTGTACAAGCTCTCCGCGCCGGGGGGACGCCGTCTGCACTACGGCCAGCGTTGCGCCCGCCGTGCCGCGCGCAATCATCGTGCAGACCAGCATGGCCGCAAAGAACTGCGTCACACCCTTCAGCGCGCGGCCCTGTGTGCCGCTCAAGCGCGGCCTGCGGGCCCAAAGGCCCGTGACTTTTTCTTTGATATGCAACGTTGTCTACTCCTTTAATCCGCTGGCCTGGATTCCCAGCTCCAGATATTTCTGCCCGAACCGGAAGATCAGCACCGCCGGGGCCAGTATCACAAGGCTGGCCACCATGGCCAGGCCCAGCTTTTCCGCCGCGATCTGGGGCAGGTACAGCGAAAGCGGCCACAGGGCTTTTGTCTTGAGAAAGGTCATAGGCTGTTCAATGGCGTTCCACGCTTCGAGAAAGCCCAGTACCGCCGCCGAAAGGATGCCCGGCACACCCAGCGGCACGCCGATATGGAAAAAAGTGCGCAGCGGCCCCGCACCGTCGATGGACGCGGCCTCCAACAGCGCGATGGGCACGGCATTGAACCCCTTTGCCATGATAAATACCGGAAATGTACTGAATGCACCCGGCAGGATGATGGCCCAAAACGTATCCATGATGCCCATTGCGTCCGCCACCAGATAGCCCGAAACCATCGTGACCTGAAAGGGCATCAGCATCAGAACGATGTACAGCGTGAACAGCGCCCGCCGCCCGCGAAACCGCAGCCGGGAAAACGCCCATGCCGCGGGCGCGCCCACCAGCACCTGTCCCAGCACCTGGGGGAACACGATGGCGCAGGTGTTCCAGAACATGGTGAAAAACTGCGGTGTGTCCAACAAAAGCTCCGCCAGTGGCTGGAGCGTGGGCCAGCTTGGCAGCAGGGGCCAGAAAGCGCTGCCCTCTGCACCCTGCAGCACCGGGCCCAGCGCGGCCCGCAGCTCGTCCAAGGGCATCAGCGCGCCTGTGCCCATGAACCACAACGGCCACCACACCGCCAGCGCAGGCAAAAGAAGGAACAGCACAAGCACCGCGCGGCCCAAATTTTTTCTTTTCATCGCGCGTCCTCCCCGCCCCACAGTTTTTGCAGCAGCAGAATAGCAGCCAGCAGCACCGCCGCGATGAGCACCGCCGCTGCACACAGGCGGCCCACGTCCAAGTCCAGGAACCAGTTGTTGAACAGGTGCTGCAATAGATAGATGCTGTCGTGCGGGTATGCTCCGCCCACCAGATATGCCTCACGAAACACCTTAAAGGTGTTGAGCAGGCTGAGCACCGCCGTCATGAACAGCGTGGGCAACAGCCCGGGCAGCGTGACACGCCAAAAGCACTGCCATGCCCCCGCACCGTCCACGCGGGCGGCCTCATACAGGCTGTCGGAGATACCGTCCAGCCCCGCCATCCACAGAATCATGTCATAGCCCGCATTTTTCCAAACATAGGTGCCGATGAGCACCCAGAAAGCCGCGTCTGTGCCCATAAAATCCACCGGCTGCGCGCCCAGCGCCGACAAAACGGCGTTGACGAGCCCCTGCCTGTGGAACAGCGCCTGCCACAGCAGCACGATGCTGGCCACCGGGATAGCCATGGGGATCAGATAGGTTGTTTTAAAAATACGGCCGCCGTCCTTTGCGGCGCGCACGGCCACGGCCAGCAGCAGGCTGACGCACAGCAGCAGGGGCACACACACGCCGATGAAGCGCGCAGTATTGCCCGCCGCCAGGCGGAACGCGCTGTTGCCCAGCACCGAGGCGTAGTTCGCAAACCCCACGAAGCGGCTGCCCATGGCGTCGGTAAAGCTGCGGCGCACCGCGTCCGCAAACGGCACCAGCACGAACACGCACAGCCCCGCCAGGCTGGGCGCGAGGAACAAATACGGCGCGGCGCGGTTCATTTTGTTCGGCGAAATAGAGCCGCGTGGCGTCGGCCGCTGCCGCCACAGCCTGTTCCAGCGCGGCCTCGCCGCTGTATCGTTTTGTTGCTTCGGCATATATTTTTTCCTTTAATTGATCATTCTGATAACTCGGAACCGTAAATTCCTCCAGAAATGCTTCCGCGCCCCAATGCTTCCAATCGCTGAATACGGCATCCGGCCGCTCCTTTCGGGTTTGTTCCTGCCGTTCTGCGGCAGGTCACGCCCGCTTTTCCGCCAGATAGGTGGCAAGCTCCGTCTTTGCTCCCGTCACGGCTTCATCCATGGTCTTTTCACCTTTGCACAGCGCCTCAGCCTGTGCATACAGCTTTTCGGCCACCGTGCTGTCGTCCCGCACGGGTGTCTTCAGCCCGGACAGCAGTGCAGTCCAGTCCACCCGGGGCACATCCGTGCCTATCGTCTGGCCGCGTTCTGCATAGAGCTCCTGCACGTACGCCACCTGTTTTTCCAGGCCGGAGCGCAGCACCGGGAGTCCCTCTCCCAACGAATAATTCTGCACGCCGGGCGCGAGCAGCGCCTGTATGAACTGTGCAGCCAGCTCCTGCTGGGCGCTCTGTGCCGTAATGCCGGCAAGCACCCGCGGTGTATATACGCCCTGCTCCATGCCGGGCGCCGGCGTAAGCGCCGCCTGTCCGTCATCGGACATATATGCACCCAGCACATCCTTGAGTGTAAACAGCGCCGCGTTTGCCCGGCCGTAGCTGTATTCCATCACGCCCTGCGGAACGTCCGCGGACATTCCCAGCCCGGTGGAGGCATTTGACGTCACCATAAACGCAATACCGCCGTCGTTCGCCTTTTCCCCCAGTCCGTATCGGTCCGAAACCGCCTGCATCACGGAAAACAGTTCCCGCAGAGCGGCTTCGTTCAACGTGCCGTCCCGCACCACGGCGGGTGCGCTGACACTGTACAGCTGGTCGAACAACTCCCGCAGGGTGGTAAAGCTCAGAAGCGGGCGCTGCTCCTCCGGCACAGCTTTGAAAATATCATTGATATCTCCGCTGGCGGCCAGCGCCTCTGGTCCGTCCTGTACCGCCGCGGCCAGCGCCTCCAGGCTGTCCAGCCCTTCCAGCGTCTCCGGCTTTCCCATCAGCACAGGTACGGTAAAACGTGTGGGCACTGCGTACAGCTTTCCGTCCGTTCTCATAGGGTCGACCACCTGCGGGATCAACCCGTCGGCGGAGATCACCTGTGAAAGCTCCGCCAGCACGCCCTTGTCGATGAAGCTCTGCAGCGGCATGCCGTCCAGGATCAGCACATCCGGCCCCTTGCCCGCCACAAGCTCTGTGTTCAGCGTGCGCAGCGCGTCCTCGGCGCTGGCGCCGCCGGAGGTTCCAACCTCAAAATTCACGCGCACATCCGGATTTTCCTGTTGGAAATTGGTGATGGCCGCGCGCACGGTGGGGGAATCGTTCAGAGCGTAAACACGCACCTCCTTGTCCGGCACGGCGCTCACCGTCTCATCAAATACATAGTGCAGCACACGGCCGCCCTCCTCCGTCTGCACGGCCAGTGCGAAGGTGTTGCCCGGCAGCGCCGTAAAGCCGCGCACAGCGGCCAGCGGGGAACCGAAGGTATACATGCTGCCTTCCATCACGGTCTCCGCCAGCGTGCCGCCCGGCACGGCGCGGCGCACGCCTTTTTCAGACAGCAGATACAAGTTGCCGTCCGCGTCTGCCGCAAGGCTGGACGGATAATCCTCTCCACCCGCCGCGCTGGCGGCCTCAGTCTGCATATGCCCGGTCTCCAGATCATACGCCGCCGTGCCGCCCTCGTAGCCGTAGACAAAAAGTGTCGTCCCGTTGCAGGCTGTCAGGCCTCCCATCCAGTTGGGAATCTCATACAGCTTTTTTCCGGTGGCCATATCGTATACAGCCGTTGTGGCGGTATCCTCCGCGCTGAATACGCCCATATCGTCCCCGGACTGCTCCGTGCCGTCCGCAGCTTCTGCGTCGTCCGTCTCTCCGGCGGCGTCCTGCGTGCCGGAAGATGCCGCCTGCGCGCCTGCGTCTTCCCCTGCAGCCCCGTTCTGCGCCGCGGCAAAATCGCCCCCAAAGCTGGTGAGCAGCAGTCTGCCGCCCGGCAGCACCTGTGCATCCGCCGCCATAAGCCCGCCCTGCGCGGAAAGGCCCTCCGGCTGCACGGGAGCGGCCGTGCCGTCCGCCGCAACGCGTGCGTAGGCCACCGCGCCCATACCGTCCTCTGTCTGCTCTGTCAACATTACAAAATATTCTCCCTCAGGGGTAACGGTGACCTTTTCGATCTGGCGTTTCTCTCCGAAACTCTCCTGCCAGTCCATCGTATTTTCCGTCCATTCTTTGCCGCTGTCAGCAGAATAAAAATGGGTATATGTATATTGACCGGGCGTCTCGGCAGGCCGGAGCGCGATGTAGTCCAATACGCCGTCCGGCCGTGCCGTCAGGCTCACCGGGGTACAGCCCGCCGCGCCCGGCGGGGTGATGTCGTTTTCCACGAACCGACCCTTGGCCTGCATGGGCGTGCCGTCCCCCTGCGCACTTGAACCGCCGCTCGTGCCGGGCTGCGCACCGCAGCCCGTGAACAGCACCGCCGCGGCCAGTACGCCGCACAAAAGTTGTTTTATCTTCACTGTTTTCCTCACCTTTCCGGTATGCTCAAAATGATGCGGACAGAAGATGCTTCCCGTCCAGCCTGTTTCCATCATAAAAAAATCAACCTTGAAAAGTCCTTGAAAAACAGTGAGGGATTTGTGAAAGCCTCTGTTTTTCAGGGATTTTTAAGGTTGCATCCATTATAATGGTTTTATTGCGGAACAGGAGGGACAAAAACATGCGGATACTGCTTGTGGAAGACGACGAAGCCCTGTGCGCGGCCGTGGCGCCGCTGTTGGAGCGGGAGGGCTACCGTGTGGACGTATGCCGAGACGGCGACGATGCGCTGTACTACATGCGCCAACGGATGTTCGGGCTGTGCATTCTGGACAGGATGCTGCCCGGACGGGATGGGCTTTCGGTGCTGCGCGCAGCGCGGGCCGAGGGCCTGGACACGCCGGTGCTGATGACGACGGCGCTGGGCCTTGTGGGCGACCGAGTGGACGGTCTGGACGCGGGCGCAGACGATTATCTGGTAAAGCCTTTCGACGTACGCGAGCTGCTGGCCCGGGTACGCGCACTGGCCCGCCGCCCCGCTCCTGTGGCGGTCTCCGGCCGTCCCTGCTGCGGGGATCTTACTCTGGACATGGGCACACTGGTGCTGACCGGAGACAAAGAGCAATGCACGCTCTCGAAAAAAGAGGCGGAGCTGCTGGCCGCACTGATGGAAAACGCCGGACAAACATTGTCCCGCAGTTTTTTATTCGGCCGTGTCTGGGGGCCGGGCGCCGACGTAGAGGAAGCCAGCCTGGACAGCTATGTACACTTTATCCGCCGCAGGCTGCGTGCCGTGAGCAGCCGGGTGACAGTGGACACTGTGCGCGGCGTGGGCTACCGGCTGCTGGATGGAGGAACGGGCGCATGAAACGCCGTGCCGCACAGCCTCCCCGCGGCCCGTACACCACGCCGCTGCGCCAGCTGCGCCGCCGCCTGACATTTGTTTTCACCGTGCTGACGGGCACAGTTCTCACGGTATTCCTGGCCATCACCCTGGGGTTGGCACAAAAGCAGACGCAGCTTTCGGCACAGAGTATGTTCGACGCCAGCGTGGACACCCTGATCGTCACGCTGCAGACGGGCAGCGTCTCCGACACGGCTCTTGCCCAGACGGAGGCCGCGGATGGACTGCTCATTTTCATCACGGACAACGGTACCCCGCTGTTTTTCAGCGGCGGCTGGGCGCCCGCCACCCCGCGCGGGACCTTGCTGGAGCGTGCGGCGGAGGCAGGGCTTGCAGAGGGTGTGAATATGGATGCCGCGCCGCGTTCGTCGGTGTATGCCTCCCGCGTCACCGTCACAGTGGAGGGCAACGCAGGCGAACATTATACCGCCGCCGTATGCTCCGTCCCCGGACAGCGCGGCTGGTACGGCCTTGCCGTGCTGCGGGACGACGGGCCTCTGCGCCGGACGCTGACGCGCCAGGCCCTGCTGTATGCGGCGCTGCTGTCGGGCGGGCTGGCACTTCTGGGCGCGGTCAACTGGTTTTTGGCGGGGCGGGCGCTGCGTCCCACCGCCGAAGCACTGCAAAAACAGCGGGAATTCGTGGCCGCCGCCGGACACGAGCTGCGCGGCCCGCTGGCCGTCGTCAAGACGAGCCTGTCGGCCATGCAGGCCAGCCCGGCGGACACGCCGCAGTACCTGGCGGCCATCGGCAGCGAGGCCGACCGCATGGCCCGCCTGGTGGACGATCTTCTCCTGCTTGCAGGCAGCGACGCGGGCACCTGGCGGATGCGTATGGAACCTGTGGATGCCGATGCGCTGGTGATCGGCGCGCATGAACAGTTTGCGCCTCTGGTAAAAGCGCGCGGCCTGCGCCTTGCGCTGGACCTGCCCGAGGAAACACTGCCGCCCCTGTGGGGCGACGCCGGACGGCTGCGCCAGCTGCTTCTGGTCTTCATCAGCAACGCCTGCGCCTACGCGCCCGCCGGCAGCGACGTCACGCTGCGCGCCCGCGCGGAAAAAGGCTGGGTACTGCTTTCGGTGGAGGACCACGGCCCCGGCGTGCCGGATGCGGAAAAGGCACATGTGTTCGAGCGCTTTTACCGCGCCGACAAAAGCCGCACGGGCAAGGAGCACTATGGGCTGGGTCTCTCTGTGGCACAGGAACTGGCCGCGCTGCACGGCGGAGATATCCTTCTTACAGACACACCCGGCGGAGGCGCCACATTCACGCTGCGTCTGCCTGTCCGCGCCCGAAAAGCACAGCGCACGCATACAGGCTCCGCATGAAACCGCAAAATGCCCCCGGCGTCCGGTTCTTTTCCGGGCTGCCGGGGGTATTCTGCAGCCTGCATGCCATGCGCTTTTACAGGTTCTCCCCGTTGGCGCGCACGGTTTCGGCATACCAGGCAGCGCTGTCCTTCGGGATGCGCGCACCCGTAACATAGTCGATATAAACAAGCCCGAAGCGCTCGCGATAGCCCTCGCTCCACTCAAAATTGTCAGTGAGCGCCCAGTGGAAATAGCCCCGCACATCCGCGCCTCCCTCCGCCGCCGCACGCAGCGCCAGCAGATAACGGTGCAGGAAATCAATGCGGTCGGGATCATGGACACAGCCGTCCAGAAAGATGCGGTCGTTGCAGCTCTGCCCGTTTTCGGTGATGTAAATCGGCCGGCCGTACCTCTGCCAGAGAAAACGCACGCCCCAGTTCATCACCAGCGGCGTAACGGGCCATTTCAGCGCTGTCACAGCACAGCCGCGCGGGCGCGGCACATAAACCGGCCGCTTTCCCGTCCCTGCACATACCGCGTGGCCATTGTAGATGTTCAAGCCAATAAAATCCGGCCGTATGTGGATGACCGCCAGGTCTTCCGCTGGGAGCGCCGCCGTCATACGCCGCAGGCCGGGCCCGCAGTTTTCCGGATAATGTCCGAAACAGACAGGGTCCAGCACCATCTGATAGGTAAATGCCCAGTCGCTGTCCGGCGTGGCGAAGGTGGCGCTGCAGGCAGCCTCCACATCGGCGGGGCTGTCCGTGCCGGGCCAGCACAGCCGCCCTGTTGCGGCAATGCCGACGCGCACGCCGGGGCAGGTCTCCCGAATGGCGGCGGCGGCAAGGCCGTGAGCCAAAAGCTGATGGTGCAGCACCAGAAGCTGGCGCGCCTCGGGCAGACGCAGGCCCGGGGCATGCACGCCCGTACCGTGGCCCAGCTTTACAGTACACTCCGGCTCGTTGAGCGTAATGTAATTCTCTGCAAGGCCGCTGAAACGGCGCGCCGCCTCGGCGGCATAGCGGGCAAAAGCACGGGCGGTCTCTCGGCTGCGCCAGCCGCCCGCATCTTCCAGCGCCTGGGGCAGTTCCCAGTGGTACAGTGTGACATAAGGCTCCAGGCCCGCAGCGCGGCAGGCCTGGAGCATGCGCAGATAAAACGCAAACCCTTCCCCGTTCCAGCGGCCGTCGCCGTAAGGGTCCACCCGCGCCCAGCTCACGCTGAAACGGTAAGCACCGAGGCCCATCTGCGCCGCGCAGGCAATGTCCTCCTCATATCTGCGGTACGCGTCCGTGGCGGCGGAACCGTCAAACCCGTCTGCAACGGCGCCGGGGCGGCGGCAGAATACGTCCCAAATGGATTCCCCGCCGCCGTCGGCCCGTGGGCTGCCCTCGGTCTGGTAAGCGCTGGAGGCCGCGCCCCATACAAAATTTTTTGCAAACGCCATATGTCCCCTCCGTTCAGCCCATCGTCACCTTTACATGTACTGTCGTTCCGGCGGGCGCGGCGGGCAGAATGCCTTCCACGCAGGGCGCGCCGTCCGCCGTGATGCATTTTACCCCTTTTTCCACCCCCGCCGCGTTGTCCACTGCGATCTCGTACACCGCGCCTCTGTAGGTGCGCGTGACGGTGAAACCGGGCATCGCGACGGGAATGCACGGGGCGATCCGCAGGCCGTCCAACGTGGGCTGGATCCCCAGGATATACTGGCTGATGTTGACGAATGTCCATGCGGCCGTACCCGTCAGCCAGCTGTTTTTCGCCTCGCCAAAGGCGGCCGCGTCCCGCCCGGCGATCATCTGGCTGTACACATAGGGCTCGGTGCGGTGGATCTCGCTGATTTCCTCAAGATAGGCCGGACAGGTGCGGCGGTATACCTCAAAGGCGCGGCCGCCGCGCCCCGCCGCACATTCAGCGCAGCTGATCCATGGGTTGTTGTGGCAGAAAATGCCCGCGTTCTCCTTATACCCCGGCGGATAGCTGCTGATCTCCCCCAGTTCCAGATGATACCGCGTGTATGCGGGCTGCAGCAGCAGGATGCCGTACTCTGTGTCCAGATGCCGCCTTACGCTCTCCAGCGCCTGAAGCGCGCGGCCGTCGGAAAGGCCCACGCCCGCCATCACGCACATGCCCTGGGGTTCAATGTAAATTTTGCCCTCCGCGCATTCGGCGCTTCCCACCGGCCGGCCGTTTGCGTCATAAGCGCGGCGGAACCAGGCGCCGTCCCAGCCCGGGCCGAGGATGGCCGCTGTCATTTCGTCCACCTGTGCGCGCACGGCCCGCGCTTCCTGCGAAAGGCCTTCCCACGCACAAATGTCCGCGTATTCCCCACCGTATTTTACAAACATCCCCGCAATGAACACGCTCTCCGCCACAGGGCCTTCGCTGGGGCCGGTGGTCTGGAAGCTCTCGCCCGGTTCGCTGGAAAAGCAGTTCAGATTCAGGCAGTCGTTCCAGTCGGCCCGGCCGATGAGCGGCAGCCCATGAGGGACTTTGTGCGAAGCGGTAAAGCCCAGGCTGCGGCGCAGATGCTCCATCAGCGGCGCCGTGTCTTCCTCCCGGCAGTCAAAGGGCACCTCCTCGTACAGGATGGAACGGTCGCCTGTTTCCCGCAGGTATGCGCTCACACAGGCGATGAGCCACAGGGGGTCGTCGTTGAAGCCGCTCCCCACGTCCAAATTGCCCTTTTTCGTCAGCGGCTGATACTGGTGATAGGAGCTGCCGTCCGCGAACTGGGTGGCGGCGATGTCCAGAATGCGCTGCCGCGCCCGGCCCGGCACCAGATGCACGAAGCCCAGCAGGTCCTGGCAGGAATCCCGAAAGCCCATGCCCCGGCCGGTGCCGCTTTCATAATAGCTGGCGCTGCGGCTCATATTGAACGTCACCATGCACTGGTACTGGTGCCAGATATTGACCATACGGTCCAGCTTTTCGTCGCCGGAGCGCAGCGAAAAGCGCGCCAGCAGCCCATTCCAGTACGCGGCCAGCGCGGCCAGCGCGGCGTCAACCTGCGTGTCCGCAGCATAGCGGGCCAGCATGGCGCGGGCGCGGCTTTTTTCCACCACGCCGGGCGCGGCCCATTTTTCCCGGGGCGGGTTTTCAACATATCCCAATACAAAAATAAAGCTGCGGCGTTCGCCCGGGGCCAGCGTCACGTTCAGCTGATGCACGCCCACAGGCGCCCAGCCGTGGGCGATGCTGCCCGTACACGTGCCCCGTTCCACCGCCAGCGGCCCGGCCGGGCCGCGGTACGGCCCCAGAAACGCATCCCGGCTCGTGTCGAAACCGTCGGGCGTCCGGTTCACGCCGAACACGGCATAGTGGCTGCGGCGCTCGCGGTATTCCGTTTTATGATAGATGGCGCCGCCCTCCACCTCCACCTCGCCGGTGCTGTAGTTGCGCTGGAAGTTGGTGGAATCATCCACTGCGTTCCACAGGCAGAACTCCACATAGCTGAACAGCTGCAGCGCGCGGGGCTCTGCCCCGGCGTTGTGCAGCGTCAGGCGTATCACTTCACATGCGTCGCCCAGCGGAACGAACATTTCCTGCTTTGCCTCTATGCCGTTTTTCGCACCCTCGATGACCGTATAGCCCAGCCCGTGGCGGCAGCGATAATCTGCAAGATCCCCGCTGCACGGCTGCCAGGAGACCGTCCAGTATTCGCCGGTATCGTCGTCCCGCAGGTATATGTAGTGCCCGGGGCGATCCATGGGCACGCCGTTGGGGCGAAAGCGCGTCACACGCCCATGCTCCGGGCTTTTGTGGAACATATACCCGCCGGCGGTGTGGTTCAGGACTGCGCAGAGGTCTTCCACACCCAGATAGTTCGTCCATGATACCGGAACGTCCACGCGGTCGATCACATATTCACGGCGCTGCGAGTCAAAATATCCATATTGCATACAATCCCCTCCACATACTTCGTCAATTTCATTATACCGCCTCGCGCTTTTTCCACCATAGCCGGCGATGTTACCTTTTGCCTCTGCTTGTCTGATCTGCCG
>OKSB01002380.1_pt1 | contig 16896 bp, 6 predicted proteins | sample 1601171 | NCBI WGS metagenome assembly OKSB01 (sample SAMEA3541496, study PRJEB24748) | human gut metagenome | biome: human gut; feature: human-associated habitat; material: faeces | place: China | collected 2012 | reverse complement strand
CCGTGCCGCAGCCGCCGGAGCGGTGCTTAAGCCGTCAGGCGGGAATTGTGCGGTGATGCCTTTACTGTTCCACAGGGGATCCCCTGTGGAACAATGTGCTTCCATCAAGCCAGCGGGAAAGACGGGTGAGCAGATTGAATAGAACAGGAAACAACAAAACAGGTTGGGCGCGCCGGCTGACAGCGCTGCTTGTCACCGCTTGCCTGGTTATGGCAATGGCCCTGCCTGTATACGCCGAGGTGGATCTTCTGCCCGACGCACCTGACGAAGTAGAGCTGCTGGAGGATGAGCCGGGAACGGCCTCCGGGGAGGATACCGTTCCGCCGGAGCAGAACGCCGCCACCCCGGTGCCAGATGCCGCCACCCCGGAACCGGAACAAAGCGCCGGGCCGGAGCAGAACGCCCCGACCGAAACGCCGAAGCACACGGCAGAACCCACTCCGACCCCGGAACCGACAGCCACCGCAACGGCCACCCCTGTGCCGACCGTGACCCCCACCGTGACCCCCACCGCCACCCCGGAACCGACCGAACAGCCGCAGAAGATGTACGCCGCAAAAAGCGTGGAGAACGTGCAGGCAGTTAGTGCATCGGCGGATACTTACACGCTCTATTTTGCAGTGCCTGATGGTTGGAGCGATTGTACAGTGGTGAAAATATATGCCGCTGATGGAGGAAATCCAAGCAGCGATCACAAATATTTTCTTGATATGCAGGAAGTTGACGAAACGAAGGATCGAAGAAAAATTTATTCTGTGGTCCTGAATCATGATGACCACTATCACAATGGAGGGTTGAATGGACTTGAATTTCGCGGATATAGGAGTAAGGAAGAAGCATTTGAAAACGGAAACCCTGCAGACACTGCATACAAAGTAGTAATTGCTGAAGTAGATAAAGATCTTGGTAAAAAGTGGATGACGTTCAATCCAAAAGATTCAAATTATATCGGCGGCGACTACTATGACGGAAAGAACGAAAAATGGACTACCTATACGGTTGGCCATAAGTACTTCGCTGGCCAAAAGATGGCCTTTGAAAATAAAACCAGTGCAACACTAACGAACGTCAAAGCCTGGTTTTATGAACCGAATGAGAGCGGAGATCTTATCCAGGTCGATAACCCAATATCCTTAAATAGTGATGGGGTGGGTTCTGGTATTGCTTCTGGTTCCACAGCAAACTTTGCCATTCCTGAGGGTTTTTGCTCTTTTGTTCGCTTTACCGAGGGCGATAATGATACAGAAATAAGTAAATACTACAATTTTTATAATGAGAAAGTAACAGGAGAAAATCAGAAACGCTTCCAGTATTCCGAAGGTCAATGCTATTGCTACATGTACAATGGCAATGATGATGCAACATGGGGGCGTCCCGGTGCCACCCGCATCTATTACGATGCTACTTTTTCCAAGATGGCATTGAATGGAGATACCGGCGACTTTTCAATCCCCAAAGCCAATAATAATAATAAAGAGACCATTTATTATCGAATAAAAGGAGACGACGGAAAATCCGAAAAAGGCACGCTGGTAAAAGATGATACAAACGAAAACCTTTATTATGTTGACATTCCCCAAGAATATAGTTCAAATAGTTCAATCATCTTTTCCGGTGAAGAAATTAACGATGACAATGCGACAAAAGGAAATGGAGTAAGTACAGCGTGGCTGCCGATTCCCACAGATGACAAAAATTGCTTCTATGCGGATACGAATGACGATGCAGTATATAAAGATACCACTCGTGGCGGCTACTGGGCTCCAAAAGGTACCCTGCGTGATGCCGAAAAGGGGAAGAAGACTGGCACTAAAGTAGTAGATATTAAATCCGCTGAATTTACGGAAAAACCAAACACAAAGTATGTTACCAGTACGCTGTATGACTATTATACAGATTACGAGTTGAATGGCAAGAACCGTAATAGTTACGATCAAAATTTTCCTGCTTTAAGTCACCGCAACTGGGTACCCTTCCGCCAGTTCGATCAGGCAATCAGCGACTACTATCAGAGTTATAATAAAAATACCGGAAAGTCCATTATATATCCCATTTATACAGGCCATTTCCAGCCAAGTGATTGGGATAAAAAATTTGCGGATATTGCAAGTACATTGAATTTGTACGGATGGAGTTCTTACAATATCTTTATCGCAGCCAATAACTCGAACTATGATATAGGAGGAAGCAAAAACGGGAAAAAAAATGCCTACGCTTTCCAGGGCATTGTGGCAGACACAAGGGACAGCGATGGCGACATCGTGATGAATGGAACGACCCTGAAAGAACCGCATTTCAATGAAAAGTTCCTGACCAGCCAAAACAGCAAAAATGCAAAACTTGGCGAAGTTTACCACAATGTTGAGTTCCCGTTTACCCAAGAAGAAGTTTTTGTAGAATCAGATAAAACAGGCGAGGGCGTTAAATACTGGTGGTTTGACAGTAGCAAAACTTCTCTATATCTGCGCAAAGATACAAATAGCGATCAGTTGTACCTTGGTAATGATAGCACGGGAGAGACAACCGCTAAATATACGAGCGATGCGTCCCTCAACGTGGACAGTGCAAATAGTACAGGTAGTGTTTCAACGAAATACGGCTTTTTCCCGTTCAATGAAAACACAACCAGTAAGAGCGCAGCCAGGTACAATTACGGTTACGGTGCAAAACTTGAAATCCCGTTTACCCTAACCAGCACCGGAACAGTTGAGGACAAGTACAAAAATGAAATTCCAATTCGTTTTTACTTCTCTGGTGATGATGATGTGTGGGTTTTCATTGACGATCAGCTTGTCCTGGATATTGGCGGTGATCATGCCAGAGTTTCTGGTGTGTTGGAATTTGACCAGCGCGATAATAAGAAAAACACCGTAACTTCCTATGTCAGCCGGGTCAAGAACAGCAAAACAGATAATTATGGCGCTGAAGATCGTGATGAAAACAAGCATGAAACGGAGACAAGCATTACTTACTTAGGAACAACCGAAAAGTATTATAAAAACGCAAGTGTCCACATCGACAATCTTTCCACCGGCAAGCACACCCTTACCATGTACTATATGGAACGCGGTATGTGGGAGTCCAACATGGCGGTGGCGTTCAACTTCCCGGATAATAACGAGCTGCAGGTTCAAAAAGAAGTCGATCTGACCAACGTTACTGATCAGAAATTCAAAGAATGCTTTGAAAACCAGAAGATCTTCAACTTCACCATCCAGAACCAGGCAACCCATTATGGAGAAAAAGAGGCCGCTAAACCGAATACGGGCGGTATTGAGCCCCAAAAGGTGGATTTGACTGAGAAAGGTGGTAACACGTTTAAACCCGCAACCCCAGATAAGGAAGAGGACTACATTTTCAGGTTGGAACCAAACCAATGGCCAGATTCCAATCCAGATACCGGGCAAGATACCGGGCAAAATACCGAACAGGTCCTTCACTGGTACGCACGCTATATGGATACGGAACCCGTCAGTAAATGGCGTAAGAACCGTTATGGCATCCTGACGCTGAAAGAACCCATCAATATCGAAAACGAGCGCTTCCTTACGTTCGAGGTTTACGTTAAGCACGATGATGGTGGTGAACTTTCCCTCAACAACCTGTATCTGGAACTGCTGGATGAACAAACACCTATCCACGGCCAAAAAGGCAGCCTTGGCACATCAGGCATTAACGGCGCAACGTATGGCTCGGTCGAACTGAAGACAGACCAATGGGTCACCGTAAAGCTGGACCTGCACAAGATGAAAGAGCAGGGCGGTTCGGACGGCAAATTTAGCGGCAACGTTACAACCATCCGCGTGGGCGATAACTATAGCCGCAACATCTATTTCAGGAACTTTACCTTCATTCCCAAAGCGAAGCCAAGTACGATGTCCGGCTTTACAACCAAGCAGGAGGACATCCCGGATTACGGCTCCGTCAAAAGCGGTCAGCTGCAAAACGCCGAAAACGCACAGTACACCTCCAACATGGACAACGACACCCAGTTGGTGGAAGGCGACGGAAGCTTTGTTCTGGAAGCTGGAGAAATCGTTACCTTCAGCGACCAGTTCCGCCGCGGCAGCTACATTTCGCTCAAGGAGGAACTGAACGAAAACCTGTACGACACCACATGGACGGTGTACGAGAACGGGAAGGCGGTTACTTCGATGAAGGGCGATGACACGGTAGAGACCGTGAAAGTTGACAACCCGTACAAGTCGCTGAAGGAGCAGATGGGAAGCGGCCCCGATGATGGCCGAACGGAAAACAGGGGAACAGGAGAAGAGCAGCCGGGGGAGAATCAGTATGACGGAACCAAACCCGCCGACACCATCGTCTTCCGCTCCTATAAGAACCCGGACGAAACAAGCTCCACGCTGACAAAGCTAAAGGTAAAATACGTCAACACCGTCAAAACCGGCGGGCTGACAATCCAAAAGAAGGCCGCAGACGGCGAAACCTTGGACGGAACCTACAAGTTCAAAGTTACCTTTAGTGATGTTGGCGGTGCTGCTCTGGAAGAAGATGACATCATAAAGTATGTTGAGATCGACATGACCGATGAGGATAAATACCCAGGCCACACCGCGACCATCACCGGCATCCCCGTTGGCACCCGCTATATCATCCAGGAAATCGGAAGCACCGATGGTGCCAAACTGCAAAGCGTAACCGTTCCGCCTGGTTGCGATTCCGCCCAAAAGATCGACAACACCATGGTGGAAGGCGTGATTAAGGAGCCAAACACCTGCCCAATTACCGCAATCTTTACCAACACCCAGCGCACACTGATCAACATTGAGTTCGATAAGCTCTGGAAAGATGCAAATGGTACGGACGATCTTAGCACTGCGAAGCGGCCGGGACAAATCTACATCCAGCTCCAGCGCCGCCTGGCAACCAGCACAAACGAAGAAGACTGGACACCGGTAAAGTACCCGGCTGACAACACGAAAGACTATGTTACCATTGAATACGGTGAAAGCGGCTGGCGGCGTACCTTTAGAGGTTTGGATCAGTACAAAATCAATACGGATAATAATAACCACATCGATTATGTGTACCGCATTGTGGAAGGTACGGTAGAGAATGACAAATTTAAAAAGGCAGCGGCAGACGGAACCATTACGATTGGCGGCAACACGTATGTTGTAACGGCTGAAGCAACACAAAACAGCGAAACGAACAGCGAAACAAACAGCGAAACGGACAGCACGGGCAGCTCAACAGGCAATACAGCCACAGCCACCGATGGAACCATCACCGGCGGCAGCGGCAAGATTGAGCTGACCAACACGCTGCAGAACCCGAAGTTTGTACTGGATATCATCAAGAAGGACGCGGAAAAAGACAAAAATGGCGAAGATGTGCCCTTGGATGGTGTTGAGTTCAAACTGGAAAAGCTGGTCGAAACAACCGAAGGAGAAACGCAGGTAGATACTACCTATACCGGTACAACGGACGACAACGGCAAGATAATCTCGAACCCGTTCAAAAATCTGGAACCCGGTACATACCGCCTGACGGAAACCAAGGCACATCCGGGGTACAACCTGTTGGCACAGCCAATTGTGATCAAATTTACCCAAGGCGGCGAGTGTTTTATTGATGGGGAGAAAATTACGGACACAAAAACGTTTGTGCAGTCCGACAACACCTACACCATGAACCTTACCGTTCTGAACCGTAAAACGCCTGAGCTGCCCCACACGGGTGCAGACGCGCCAAGTCTGTGGCTGCTGATCGGCATGCCGCTGGCGGTGGCAGGGCTGTTGATATTCACATTCCGCTACAACAGGAAAGGGGGCCGGCGACATTAACCATCCCCCGGAAACCCAGCAACCCCCAGGGTACAGGGCCTGCCCGCCAGTGCGCACCCGTTTACGGCAGGGCGCAGCCATAAGCCGGGGTGTATAACTGAAAAGTGGAAAATATCGCCTGTTTCTATAAGCGCAGCCGGATGTTGCGTTAAGGCTTAAAAAGCCTTGGGATCCGGAAAGGATTCCGGTGGCTCTTTGCCTTACATCCTGCTTGTGGCTGCGAAATATCCGTTATTTCCTTTGGTTTCAGATGCACCTTAAGCCAAGTGGGCAAGCGGCCCAGTTTTTCCTCCTTTTTTCTTCACGGCACAGTGCGGGCGGCGCGGCAGCGTTTCCCCGCTGCAGCGCCCCGCACTGCACGCCGTGCTGATGCAGAACCCTTAAGCCGGGCGGCCCCGCCGCCCATCCGATGATGATTTTTTTAAGAGAAGAGGTACTGAAATGAAAAAAGCAAAACGTTTTCTCACAGGCCTGTTGAGCGCCGCCCTGGCCCTCAGCCTGTGCGCCATGCCAGCAATGGCAGCGGATGCACCCGCATTGCCAGAAACAACGAAGACAACAGACAGTGTAATTGATCCCGATAAGAAAGGCTCGATTACCATTTATAAGTATCTGCACGACAAGGATATTGTAAGCGAAAATGGTACAGGTGAAAAGCAGAATATTCCTGATGGCACGGAACCCGCAGAAGATGTTGGATTTACTATTTATCAGGTAAAAAATGCAACCGAATTGCAAGAATATTATAACGGTAAAACAAATGAAAAAGCACCGGAAGCATCTGACTACATGGTAGATGGCAAAGTAAAAGAAGAATATAACAAACAAATTGAAGGTGCTGATAAAGTCGGCGTGGAGAAAAAAACAGACAAGAACGGCATGGTGCAGTTCACGGATCTCCCTGTTGGCCTTTATCTTGTGATTGAAACCGGCAAACCGGCTACAGTTACTGAACCGGTAGAACCGTTCTTGGTTTCTATTCCTATGACGCGTGTGACAGAAGATGCAAACGCTCAGAAGCAGTGGTTGTATGATGTGGTTGTTTACCCCAAAAACAGCACACATAAAGGTGCTATTACGCTGAAAAAACTCGGCGTTGTAGGAGAAGAAGCTGGAACACCGCTGGCAGGGGTTAAATTTAGTCTTGAACGTCTGAAGGATGACGATACAAATAGATGGGTACCTTATCCCGATGATACTACTACTTTTGAAACGACTGCTCCTGACGGTTCGGTAACCATTGACGGTTTGAAGCCGGGTACTTACCGTTTCAAGGAAATTGGTTATAGCGATGAAGTAACAGGTGAAAATCGTAAATACGTCATCAATGCAGGTGATTATTATGTATTTACGATTGCTGACGATGGTACGGTAAGCAGAGCAGAAAATGCAGACCATAGCAGTGACTATACCGCAGAGAACACAACAGTAACAGTTAAAAACTATGCACCTGACATTGAAAAGACGGTAAAAGACCGTACAAGCGACGAGTATCGTAAAGCTGCTGACTACAATGTAGGCGATGAAATTCCGTACAAGATTACTGTTACCGTTCCCCAGAATATCACCCGCCTGAAGAAGTTTGAAGTAACGGATACCCCGACCAATTTGGTCGATCAGGTAAAGGATGCTGATGGTAACGACCTTATCAGTGTCCAGTATAAGGATGGCGAAAGCTTGGTAGCCGTTCCTACAGACGCATACACCATTACTAAACTTGACAATGGCGGTTTTACGGTTGCGTTTGATCCCACCAAGATGGGAGCATATGCAGGTAAGCAGATTGTCATTAGCTATAATGCAAAACTGACTGCTGATGCAGATATGACCACTGATGGCAACACGAACCAGGCTAAGCTGGAGTACTCTAACAAAACAGATGTGACAGATGAGGATAAGGACAAGCCGGAGAACAATAATAAACGCGGCGATGAAACTGTCGTTTATACGTTCCAGATTCAGATTTTGAAGAAGGCTGATGTCAAAGATGAAACTGGTAAAGACATCTACCTTGAAGGCGTAACCTTTGATTTGTATAAGCTGGTAGGAAAAGATGAGAAGCTTCCTGACGGTGCAGTCGAAATTGATACCGCTACAGCAAACACACTGAAACTTCCGGCAGCAGGCGAAAACGAGAAATGGGTAAAAGTTAAGTCTGGTATCACAACGGGTCCTGACGGTAAAGCCAATGTGGACGGACTTGCAAACGGCACTTACTATCTGGTAGAAACTAAAACGAAACAGGGTTATAACCTTTTGACGGCTCCGGTAAAAGTAGAATTGAGTATTGCTTATAAGAAGACATGGACTGAATCCTATGAGGAAAAAGATGGTGTACTGGTTAAGAGTGATGTGACAAAAAAGGAAGAAACTTTTACTAAGGATGGTACGCAGACTGGCATTACCGTGGACGGTAAGACGTATGGCCGCCATGTTACCGAAATCATCAACCGCAAGGGCTTCAAGCTGCCCACCACCGGTGGTTTCGGCACCCTGCTGTTCAGCGGCATTGGCGTGCTGCTGGTTGTGGCCGGTGTTGGCGTGCTGCTGAGCCTGAAAAAGAAGAACCGCGCCTGATGCGCCCGCCGCAAGGCAAAACAATGTTACAATTCACCAATAGGGTATAGAGGGATAATCCATCATACACAGGGGGAGGGCCGGGTTTGGCCCTCCCCCTATGGTGGGTTATTGGGGAATAAATTTTTTTGGGTGTACATGGCCGTTGTTCGGTTGATTTTTAGGCCCTGCGTGGGGAACCACCCCATGGGCGTCAGGTTTGCGGCGAGAAACCACCCCACGGGCGTTAGGTTTGCGGCGAGGAACCACCCCTCAGGCCGCTCCGCGTCCAGCTCCCCTCAAGGGGAGCCACCGCAAACATAAGGTGAGATATTGGCGCCCCTTGAGGGGTGACTCCCCGCCCCGCGGGGAGATGTCGCGAAGCGACAGAGGGGACGGGGCGCTGTTTGCGCTGTCACCGAAGGTGACTGAGGGGTGGTTCCCCGTGCAGAACCTAAAAATAAATATGGCAAGGCCTGTCAACGGGCCGATGGCGAGCATCGGCCCCTACAAATGATTTGCAACGTTTGCGGCGCGGGGTGGATGGGCGGCAATTATTAGGCCCGTCAAACGGGGCGTCGGGGACGCCGCCCCCTACATGCAGGGCGAGGTTTATTACAATTTTGTGGTGTGCAACGCCGTAAGGCCCTACAGATTATTTTATTGTTATTCACTACCCTAAAAACCACCCCCAACCCAATATCTCCTGAGCGGCGCAATGCGCCGCGGTCCACCACAATTATTCATTATTCTTTATTCTTTATTCTTTTGCCTACTTCCAATTCCTAATTTCTAATTTCTAATTGCATCAGTTCCCAACTTCAACCCTCTCACGGAAAGGTTCGCGGTGACGCTATGGATACCACAACAAAACTAAAAGTCGGCTTTGCGGCCTTGATGATCCTGTCCGGCATTGGGGTGGCATCGTACCCGGTTATCAGCAACGCGGTGGCGCAGCGCCACGCCAGCGAAGCGATCCAAAATTACGATGATACCGTAAAAAGCATGGATACCGAAAAACTGGACGCCGCCAAGGAGGCCGCCCGCCGCTATAACCAGCAGTTGGACAGCGCCGTGGAGCGCGATGCCGCAGGCGAAGCGGAGGATACCGGCACCAGCTATGTGGACCTTGTGGATGTGGGCGAAAGCCTGGGGTATATCACCATCCCGAAAATTGACGTCAACCTGCCTATTTACGAAGGCACCAGCGATGATGTGCTGCAAAAGGGCGTCGGCCATCTGGAAGGCTCCAGCTACCCCCTTGGCGGCGAAAGCACCCACAGCGTGCTGACCGGCCACCGCGGCCTGCCCGAAGCCGTGCTGTTCACCGACCTGGACAAGCTGGAAGAGGGCGACTGTTTCTACCTGCATATTCTGGATGAAACGCTGGCGTACCAGGTGGATCAAATCAAAGTGGTGGAACCGGAGCACACCGAGGATCTGGAAATCACCGCGGGGCAGGATTACTGCACCCTTGTTACCTGCACGCCGTATGCCATCAACACCCACCGCATGCTTGTGCGCGGCACCCGCATCCCTTATAATGGAGAGGAAGAAACCAACACCCCGCAGGCCGTGCAGTATCAGGCGCTGCGCACCGGAACGGTGGTCAAGCGCGTGGTGGATGCCTGGCCGTGGATCGCGGTAACGGGCAGCATTGTGATCGGCGGCGAAGCGCTGCTGCTGCTTTTGCTGCTGCACCGCTGCAAAAAGCGCGAGGAGGATGACTAAATGGGACGGCTGATTGCTAAAATTCTGGCCTGGCTGGCCATTTTGCTGGGGCTGGCGCTGTTGATACAGCCCACCGCTGCCCAGTGGTGGACCAGCACCCGCAACGCCAAAACCGCTGCGCAGTTTGCGGCCCGCGCCGAAGCCCAGCCCACCGCCCCCGCGGCGGAGGAAACCACAGCCGAACCCCCGGAGCCGGAACGCGCCTACCCTGAACTGTACGCCGCGATGCAGGACTATAACGCGGAAATTTACGCCGGGGGCCAAAGCGGCCTGACCGACCCGTTCGCCTACGAGGAAGCCCCGCTGGACCTTGCTGCCTATGGCTATGACGATGATGTGCTGGCTGTGCTGTGGATCCCGCGCCTGAACCTGGAGCTGCCCGTTTACCTGGGCGCCAGCCGCGAAAACCTGGCCAAAGGCGCGGCGCTGCTGGGCCAGACCTCGATGCCGCTGGGCGGCGAAAACACCAACACCGTGATTGCCGCCCACCGCGGCTATTATGGCGCGGAAATGCTGCGCAACGTGCAGCAGATCCAGGTGGGGGACAAAATCCAGCTGACCACCCCGTGGGAAACGCTGATTTACCGCGTGAGCGAGCTGAAAATTATTGACCCCAGCGATATCAACGCCGTGCTGATCCAGCCGGGGCGGGACCTGCTGACCCTTTCCACCTGCCACCCCTACACCCGCAACAGCCAGCGCTACCTGGTAATTGCGGAGCACGACACCGCCGCTGCGGACACCACCAAAGAGGAGGATTTGCAGGAAAGCGCCGCTACCTGGGACGAAACGCCGCGCCAGGTGACCGTGGAGGATGCCGGCGGCAGCTCCATTGCCGAAGTGGCCCCCCAGGCCCTGACCCCATTGCCGGGGGAGGGCAGCGCGGAATCCGAGGGGAGCGCGATCTCCAATACCATGATCTGGCTGGAAAACAACGCACTGTGGGCCGGGCTGGTGGTTATTGCCGCCGCCGTTGGCATTATGGTGATATGGAAAAAACACCGGGAGGATTAACCATGCAGTACACACAGCAGGCCGCCGCCGTTACGGCCGAAGTAAACAAGGCCGTGCAGGGCAAACAGCAAACGGTAAACACCATCTGGATGGCCATGCTGGCGGGCGGCCATGTGCTGATTGAGGATATTCCCGGCGTGGGCAAAACCACGCTGGCGCTGGCCTTTGCCCGCGCGCTGGACCTGAAAGAAAGCCGCGTGCAGTTTACGCCGGATGTTCTGCCGTCCGATTTGGTGGGATTTTCGGTTTACCAGAAAGAGACCGGCAAGTTTGTGTACCACGCCGGTGCGGTGATGTGCAACCTGTTTTTGGGCGATGAGATCAACCGTACCTCCTCCCGCACGCAGTCGGCTTTGTTGGAAGTGATGGAAGAAGGCACGGTGACGGTGGACGGCGTTACCCGCCCGGTGCCCGCACCCTTTACCGTAATTGCAACCCAGAACCCCATCGGCGCCGCCGGCACGCAGATGCTGCCGCAGTCTCAGCTGGACCGTTTCATGGTCTGCGCCGTAATGGGCTACCCCGATGAGGAAGCGGAGCTGGCAATTTTGGCCGGGCAGAGCAAAGGCCGCCTGCTGGACCGTGTGCGCCCCGTTGCCGGTCAGGCGGATCTGCTTGCCATGCAGCAGGAGGTCAGCACGGTATTTGTGCATGAGCTGATGTACCGCTACATTGTGGCGCTGGCCCAGGCCAGCCGCAAGGACCCGCGCCTGACTGTGGGGTTAAGCCCCCGTGCCACCCTGGCGCTGACCAGCATGACGCGCGCGGCGGCGTACCTGGCGGGGCGGGATTTTGTTGCCCCGCAGGATGTAACCGCTGTGTTTGATGCGGTTGCCCGCCACCGCCTGGTGCTGAACGACCAGGCCCGCGCAGGCGGCGAAACGGTGGACAGCGTAATGCAGGACCTGCTGCGTACCGTGCCGCGCCCCCGCCCCGAAAAGGCTGACCGCCATGGCAGGTAAGCTGGGCCGGGCGCTGGTGCTTTTGGTGCTGCTGGCTGCGGCGCTCATCACCCAGGCACCGCTGGCGGTGTTCCTGTTAGCGTTTGCGCTGGTGCTTCTGGTGCTGCTGCGGCTGGATGCCGCCTATCTGCGCAGGCAGGTAACGGCAGAGCTGCTGGTGCCGGACAAACCCGTGATACAGGGCGAAGATTTTACCCTGACGGTTCGGCTGCGCAACCGCAGCCGGTTGCCCATCCCTGCGCTTGTGGTGCTGCTGAACGCCGCCGATGAATGGGGCGGCGGGCAGATCACCCTGCGCTGCGCCGCCATGCTGGGCGGCAAGGAGAGCGCCGAACAGCGCATTACCCTAAACGCAGGCAAAAGCGGCGTGTGGAGCATTGCGGTGCGGGGCATCACCCTGCGGGATCACCTGGGGGTGTTCACCGCGGCATGCCCGGCTGCCGTGCAAAGCCAGAGCATCTGTGTGCTGCCCGCTGCCGCGGCTGGCAAAGCCAAAGCGGAAACCGCCCCCGATGAGGACGGCGACGAAGCCGACACCCGCGCCGCCCTGGGCGGCAGCTATGAGCTGCGGGAGTACCGGGACGGGGATAACCTCAAGCAGGTACACTGGAAGCTGAGCGCCAAGCTGGACCGCCTGATGGTGCGCGAACCGCTGACCGCCCTGCGCGCTGCCCTGACCCCCGGTGGGGACCTGGACGGAGCGGAGGAATGGGGGGATTTTCCCCAACAGGCGGCGAAGCACCGCAAAAACCCGCCCAAGCGCAAAAAAGAACGTACTGCCCTGAGCCGGCGCGGCGCTGCCGACCCCGGCAGTGGGCTGAAGTTTGTGGACCGTGTGCTGGTGAGCACCCAGCGCCCCGCAGCGCACCCCGCATTGTGGCTGGCGGCAGATGCCGCGCTGCTGCTGGCGCTCACCTTTGGTTTGCTGCTGGTGCTTTCCACCGGGTTCGGCATTGCGGTGCCGTTGTGGGTGTGGCCCGCGGCAGCCGCTTTCTGCGCCGGGTGGGCACTGTTCCTGCGTGCGCCGCAAGCCCTGCGCCGCTGGGGGCTGCTGGCGGGGGTGATTGTGTATCTTGTGGTGTTGTTCATCTGCCAGCGGAACTTTTTGGCCGGTGCACAGCAGTGCGCCGGGAACATTGCCCAAAACCTGAACGCCCGCCTTGGCAGTGCGCTGCCGGTGGCCCAGGGCGGCAGTGCGGCGCAGCTGGGGCTGTTTTTGCTGCTGGCCGCCCTGCCCGTTACCGGGGCGCTGGCCGCTGCGGCCCTGCGCCGTGCGGATGCCCTGCTGCTGGATCTAATGCTGCTGCCCGTTGTTGTGCTGCTGGCGCTGGCCGGGGCCGCGCCTGCTGTGCCCGCCTGCCTGCTGCTTTTGGCCGGTTGGATGGGGGCGTGGGCGGCTTCCTGCTCGGTGCAGCGGCGGGCCTTGTGGGGCAGGCGCGATACCGAAAACTACCGCCAGAACCTTTGCCGCCATTATAACATCCAAAAGTCTGCCGCGCTGGCGGCGGGCGGGCTTTGCCTTGCGCTGGCGCTGCCTTGTTGGTGGCTGCTGCGCCCGGCGCTGGGGGTTCCCCTTGGCTGGCTGCAGCCCGCGGCCCAGCGGGTGGAATCCGCCGCGCTGAGCACCGCCATTACCTGGCTGCCGCGGGTCAGCGGCGGCAGGCTGAACATTCAGGTAGAAGCCGCTGCCGGTGGTGTGGCGGATGGCGCCTTGAGCCAGGGCGGGGGTATTCAGGTCAGCGGAGTGACGGATCTGGCCCTGACCGCCAGCGACAAACCCGAAGAAACCGTATACCTGCGGGGATTTATCGGCGGCAGTTATGACGGCACCACCTGGCAGGCCCCTGATGCCGATGCCTTTGACAGCGCCGCTATGAACTGGAAAACCGAGGATAACGCCCGGCTGACCATTGCAAGCCTGCCGTTTTTGCGCACCGCCTATGACGGCACCGCCCAGCCCCAGACGCTGACGGTGGAGCGCATCCACGCCGATACCCAGTACACCTATGCACCGTACAACGCCTACTGGGGCGATTATTACACCATCCAGGGCGATGGCGCCGCCGCGGGCCAGACCGCGCAGGACGATGTGTTCCTGTATTACCCGCGGGATACCGCCCAAACCCAGTTGGAAGCCCGCGCCGATGCCGACCCCAGCGTGCTGGACCGGATGGAAGCATCCTATGCCGCTTACGCCGCCAGCCGCTACACCGCCGTGCCGGACGGCTATGACGAGCTGCAAACCCTGTGCGATGAAGCCAAAAAGGACCAGAAGCTGACCGAAGCTGCGGACATTGGCGATTACATCCGCGCCTACCTAAACACCAACTACCAGTATAACGCCAGCGCTCCCCAGCCGCCGGAGGGGGCCGACCCCATCCGTTACTTTTTAACGGAATCCAAACAGGGGTACAGTGTGCAGTTTGCCTCGGCGGCGGTGGTTATGTTCCGCATGTTCGGGTTGCCTGCGCGCTATGTGGTGGGCTATGCCGCGCCGCAAAGCCTGTTTACCCAACAGGAGGACGGCAGCTGGCACGCCATTTTGCAGGACGATAACGCCCACGCCTGGGCGGAGGTGTACATTTCCGGCCAGGGCTGGACCCCCATGGAGATGACCCCCGGCGTGCTGGTCAGCGCCCAACAGGCCGACCTGCGCACCGACCCGCTGCCCGAAACTCAAGGTCAAGACACTGCCCCCGCAGCAGGGGAGAGCAGCGCAAACGAACCCGCAGCCACCATCGTGCCCCGCAGCAGGCTGGTTTTGGCGGCGTTGCTGGGGGGCTGCCTGTTGGCTGCTGTGGTGCTGCTGGTGCTGGCCCGCCGCCATGCCATGGGGTATGGCCGGGGCAACTGCAACGCGCGGGTGCTGGCCGTGTTTGGCAGCATCTACCGCCTTTTGGTGCGCCGCGGCCTGCCGCCGGATACACCATCCGATGCGCCGGAGTTTGCCGCATTTTTGCAAAGTTGTGTCCCCACCCTTGAACCCCAGGATGCCGAAGCTCTGCTGGCATTGGCCCAAGCCGCCCAATTTGGCGCAGGTACGATGACTGAGCAGGATACGGACAAAATGAGAAAACTTTACCAGGTTATAAAACACACTGGAAAACGGAAACAGAGCCAGAAATCGGTTGAAAAACAGAGCCAGGAATGATATAATGACCCCATACTGGGGTAGCGTGTTCTTTGCTTTCTTTGCACAGGGGGCTACCATGATCCAGGAAAATGTGGTATAATATGTTAAGTCCATTAACCAAGTAGGGAATGGCCGGGGTGGGGGACTGGTTTCTGGAACAGTACCCCGGGAACTGCCCGTGGGGCGGAAAACCGGCAAGGACAGAAAGAAGATCTTATAGAAGCAAACGTTAACAGGAGTAAACCCATGCCGCGCCGTAAACAGACAGAAGGAGAAAAAAAAATTGACATCAGCCAGATGGCTGAAGACCTTGGCGTGTCCAAGACCACGGTATCCCGTGCCCTTTCGGGCAATGGCCGTGTCAGCGAAGCGACCCGCGCCCGCGTGGTCCAGTACGCCAAAGAGAAAAACTATGTGCCCAATATGCTGGCACGCGGGTTGGTAACCCAGCAGTCTTATAATATCTCACTGGTGTTCTCGCGCCAGTTCGGCAACCTTGCCGCACCATTTTTGCGCAAAACCGTCAGCGCCGTGTACGATATTGCCACCCGCAATGATTATGATGTGCTGATGACGATGGTGGGCGAGCAGGAAACAAGCCCGATGCAGCGTCTACTGGTCAACCGCAAGATTGATGGCGTGATTCTGGCCCGCACGCTGGAGCGTGATCCGCTGATCCCCATGCTGCAAAAAAGCGGCATCCCCTTTGTTGCCATTGGCCGCCCGGCTGACCAGGATGTCATCTCGGTGGACCATGATCAGGTGGGCGGCTGCCGCGAGCTGGTCAGCCTGCTGCTGATGAAGGGCCTGCACCGCATTGCTTTGCTGGGCGGATCCATGCTGTACACCGTCAACCAGTCCCGCCTGGAAGGCTATAAGCAGGCGCATGACCGCGCCTGCTGCAAGATTGATGAGAGCCTGCTGTTTTTGGAGCTGGAAAGCGACGATCTACGCACCAGCGCTGTGGAGCTCGCGGTACAGCGTGGGGCGGACTGCATCCTGTGCATGGATGACCAGGTTGCCCAGCTGGCTTTGAACACCCTGAGACAGCTGAACCTGCGCGTGCCGCAGGATATCCGCCTTGCCTCCATGTATGACGACGAAGCGCTGCAGGGGTGTACGCCACAGATCACGGCGGTCTCTTTTGATGCCGAACAGCTGGGCCGCCGTACCGCACAGCAGCTGCTTTCCCTCATCCGCCATCAGCCGGTGGAAACCCGCACCCTGCTGGGGTACCAGGTGGGGTTGCGTTTATCGACCCAGACCTGAGAGAAAAGTAGATAATTATAAATCAACTGCCCGTACACGGTATGATAAGCCGTTGTGCGGGCAGTTTTTTCGATAAGGGGTTTTGAAAAAATATAGCGGTCACATAGTATCCCAGCGCCGCAGCGTCAAGCACAACAGGGCGGGGACACAGAAAAACAGGAGGCAACAAGTATGAAGTGCATGGATAAACATGAATTTGAGCAGCAGAATGTTTTTGGCACCGGTACCGCAAACACCGCTTATGCCAAGTTTTTCATTGGCCAGTCGTTCCTGAACCCGCTGACCGACCCTAAAACCGGCCTGTTTTTGGCCAACGTTACCTTTGAGCCCGGCTGCCGCAACAACTGGCATATCCACCACGCCGCCAAGGGCGGCGCTCACCTTTGCAGCATCCAGTATTATCTGCGCTTTTGGCTTGGCATCT
>OKSB01002356.1_pt1 | contig 16988 bp, 11 predicted proteins | sample 1601171 | NCBI WGS metagenome assembly OKSB01 (sample SAMEA3541496, study PRJEB24748) | human gut metagenome | biome: human gut; feature: human-associated habitat; material: faeces | place: China | collected 2012 | reverse complement strand
TTTCCGCACCGGAGCGCGGGCGCTCCCTGAGCCTGTTGCCGGAGTCCTCTATTTTCGTGCTGCGTAAAAGCACCATCCTGCCGCGCGTGGCGCAGCTGGCAGAAAAACTGCATCAGAAAGCACAGGCCGGTGAGCGTATGCCATCGTGCATTAATATCATCAGTGGACCCAGCTCGACGGCGGATATTGAGCTTATCAAAGTCGTCGGGGTTCATGGCCCGGTGAAAGCGGTGTATCTGATTATTGAGGATTGTTGAGAGAGATATGAAGTCTGGACATAAACCTGAAGAAGGCATACGAGGTTGAAAATAGCGTTTAGGACAACCTGACTTAACCCCGTTCCGTCATGGTTATGCTGCTCTTCTGTAAATATCCTGGTATTACCAATGCCAGGATATTTACAGTGAAAAAGACAGGCATCCATTCCTGAAAACGGGTTCCCTTCCCGGTCATTGTCACTTCAGCTTTATACAGGCACTCTCTATCAGAATGTTGTTTATTACTGCCCAGAGTTTTGTTGGTATTCATCTACCATTTTTTTGACAAGGCAAAACATTACAGAAATTACAATGCTTAGAAAAAATCCCAGAGCCAGGCAAATGGCAGCAGGGTATTTATTTTTTATTTCTGGTGAGCTTATAGTTACACAGCCATCACCGTTCGGATACAATGACCAGTTCCTGGTCAGGTATATCATTTTTGTATAAAGCTCACTGTTAATTGCTGAAGGCGTTTGTATCTCATCGAGAACTTGCCTGCCATTATGATATTCTGACGCATACCATTTGATAATAGAGGCCTGCACGCGAGATATTTCCTCTTCAGCAGTTGGTAAAGCTCTCTTATCTCCTGACCATTCCAGCCTTATTTCTCTGTTCTTGACATCTGGGCTGGTGTGAAAAAATGTAGTAATTCGCTGAATAACATCTTCAGTCATTGTAGTCTGACAGGCAAAATTATTATTGCTATCACAGCTAACAAGTATACCTGGCGTTGTCTGGTTTATTTTTAGGCTGTAAATCACTTTTATATTGTCTTTATTGATATACAGAAACAACAGCACCATAGCCATACATATAGCCATAATAAAAAGGATAACACGAATCTTTTTCTTCAGATAAAATAAAATCTCAATCAGATCGATATCCTGTTTGATTTGTTCACGCATAATATATCCAGAGAATAAAATCTGTCGCAGATAAGGTTGTATTAATAGTCTGTATCAGGAATGTTCGGGTTAAATATCAGCAAAAAGCCCGCATCATGAATACTGGATATGAAGCATGAGAGTTACCTCAGTGTTTATATAAGGATTCGGTCCCCCTCTCTGGAACGGTAACTCTCAATCTGATCGGTTCCTGCGTTAGTTCACATCACGACTCATTTTTTCGCTCTCACCGGCATCCCATTTGCCACAAAATATCCCGCCGTGCTCCTCGGCAGCGCTTCCTGTCCACGAATCATATCCGCTATTTTCTCGCCAATCATAATTGTCGTGGCGTTCAAATTCCCGGTGATAATCTGCGGCATAATCGACGCATCCACCACACGCAGGCCTTCTAACCCGTGTACGCGGCCTTCGCCGTCAACCACGGACATCTCGTCGTAACCCATTTTGCAGGTACCGCACGGATGGAAGGCGGTTTCGGCGTGGTTACGCACGAACTCATCGAGCTGTTCATCCGTCTGGCATTCGACACCGGGGCTGATTTCGCGGCCACGATACTGATCCAGCGCGGGTTGATGCATGATCTCGCGGGTGATGCGAATTGCGTCGCGGAACTCCTGCCAGTCCTGCTCGTGCGACATGTAGTTAAACAGAATCGCCGGATGCTGGTGCGGGTCGCGGGATTTAATCCGCACATGCCCACGGCTTGGCGAGCGCATTGAGCCGACGTGGCACTGGAAACCGTGCTCTTTCACTGCATTCGAGCCGTTATAGTTAATCGCTACTGGCAGGAAATGGTACTGAATATTCGGCCACGCAAATTCCTCACGGCTGCGAATAAATCCACCTGCTTCAAAGTGGTTGCTGGCACCAACGCCAGTGCCGCCAAACAGCCACTCCGCACCGATTTTCGGCTGGTTCCACCACTGCAGGGCAGGGTAGAGGGAAACCGGTTCTTTGCACTCATATTGCAGATACATCTCCAGATGATCCTGAAGATTTTCGCCGACGCCGGGTAATTCATGCACCAGCGGAATATCAAACTCCGCCAGCAGTTCAGCGTTGCCGACGCCGGAGCGTTGCAGGATCTGCGGTGAGGCAATCGCGCCTGCACATAACAGCACTTCTTTGTTGGCCGTTGCGCGGGTTGGGATGGTGCTGTCGCCTTCCAGCCATTCGACGCCCACCGCGCGTTTGCCGTCAAAAATGATGTGATCGGTCATAGCGTGAGTACGAATGGTCAGGTTAGGACGCGATTTGGCCTGATCGAGATAGCCACGCGCGGTGCTGGCGCGACGGCCCTGCGGCGTGACGGTGCGATCCATCGGACCAAACCCTTCCTGCTGATAACCGTTGAGATCGTCCGTGCGCGGGTAGCCCGCCTGCACGCCCGCTTCAATCATCGCTTCAAACAGCGGATTGACGCCGGGTTTGGAGGTAGTGACGCTCACCGGGCCATCACCGCCGTGATAGTCGTTTTCACCCATATCGCGAGTCTCGGCCTTGCGGTAGTAGGGCAGGCAGTCGAGGTAGCTCCAGTTCTCCAGACCGGGTTCTTGCGCCCAGTTATCGAGATCCAGCGCATTGCCACGGATGTAGCACATGCCGTTGATCAGCGACGATCCACCCAGACCTTTACCGCGTCCGCACTCCATGCGGCGGTTATTCATAAACGGTTCAGGTTCCGTTTCATAGGCCCAGTTGTAGCGTTTACCCTGTAGCGGGAATGCCAGGGCAGCGGGCATCTGGGTGCGGAAGTCAAAGCGATAGTCCGGGCCGCCCGCTTCAAGCAGCAGCACGGAGGTATTCGGATCTTCAGTCAGACGGGTAGCGAGAACGTTGCCGGCTGAGCCGGCACCAATAATGATGTAGTCAAATTGCAAATAAACCTCCTGGTTAGAATATGGACTGGAATTTAGCCATCTCAACCTGGATGGACTTCACCTGGGTGTAACTCTGGAGCGTCATCACGCCGTTCTCGCGACCAATGCCGGAGTGTTTGTAGCCGCCAACGGGCATCTCTGCCGGGGATTCGCCCCAGGTGTTGATCCAGCAAATACCCGCTTCCAGCTGATGAATGACGCGATGCGCGCGGTTCAGGTCCGCTGTCACGATGCCCGCCGCCAGGCCGTAGTCGGTATCGTTAGCGCGGCGAATGACTTCGTCTTCCGACTCGTAGGTCAGAATGGACATCACTGGCCCGAAGATCTCTTCACGCACGATGGTCATATCGTCGCTGCAATCGGTGAACACTGTCGGTGCAACCCATGCGCCGTTATCGAAGCCATCGCCTTTCAGTACATCGCCGCCGCACAGTACGCGCGCGCCTTCCTCTTTGCCTTTGGCGATATAGCGCAGCACGTTATCGCGATGCGGGAAGCTGACCAGCGGGCCGAAGTTAGTTTGCGGATCGAAAACGTCGCCCGCGCGAATGCGCTCAACGCGCGCCAGAATTTTCTGCTCAAATGCGGCTTTGCATTTCGCCGGAACGAAGACGCGGGTGCCATTGGTACACACCTGACCGGAGCTGAAGAAGTTTGCCATCATGGCGATATCGGCGGCGAGATCGAGATCCGCATCATCGAAAACGATCAGCGGTGATTTACCGCCCAGTTCCATGGTCACTTCTTTCAGGGAAGAGGCCGCCGAGTTAGCCATCACTTTTTTGCCGCTGGCGACACCGCCGGTAAATGACACTTTGGCAATGCCCGGATGCTCGGTCAGATACTGCCCGGTTTCCGCACCTACGCCCGGCAGCACGTTAAATACGCCGTCCGGCAGGCCCGCTTCGCTGTAAATTTCAGCCAGCTTTAACGCGGTAAGCGGGGTAACTTCGCTCGGTTTGAAAATCATTGCGTTGCCTGCCGCCAGCGCCGGGGCGGATTTCCACAGGGCAATCTGGATCGGGTAGTTCCATGCGCCAATCCCTGCCACTACGCCCAGCGGTTCGCGGCGGGTATAAACAAATGACGTCTCGCACAACGGGATCTGGCTGCCTTCCAGCGCCGGGATCAGCCCGGCGTAGTACTCCAGCACGTCCGCACCGGTAACGATATCGACGGTTGAGGTTTCCGAATATGCTTTTCCGGTGTCGAGGGTTTCCAGTTTTGCGAGTTCGTCATTGCGTTCACGCAGAATATCAACGGCCCGACGCAGAATACGCGAGCGCTCCATGGCGGTCATCGACGCCCAGATTTTTTGCCCCTGCTGGGCGCTTTTCACGGCGCGATCGACATCCTCACGCCCGGCGGCCTGCACGGTCGCCAGCACGTTACCGTTGGCCGGGTTAATGGTCTCGAAGGTGCGACCGCTGGTGGCGGAGGTATAACCACCATGTATATAAAGCTGCTGTTCTGCCATTCGGGACATCACGTCTCCTCGGTTAATCGGTGGGTAGATGCTGAGTGATAAAGTGGCGGGTCAGGGAATTAGCGCGGGTTTTATCCAGCGGTTTGCCGCTCAGTGCCGCGCGCAGCCATAATCCGTCAATCAGCGCGGCAAGGCCGTAGCCCGCTTCCTGTGCCTGTTCGCGCGGCAATTCGCGACGAAACTCGCTCACCAGATTCGACAGCAAGCGGCGGCTGCTGACCTGCTGTAAACGATAGAGCATCGGCTGATGCATACTGCTGGCCCAGAACGCCAGCCAGGCTTTCATCGCCGCACTGCTCACCTGCGTTTCATCGAAGTTTCCGCCAACAATCGCCTGTAATCGCTGCTCTGCACTGCCCTGCGGAAGTGCATGTAATCGATTCAAAACCGCGTCACGCAGCTGACTGGTGATATCGCGCATGGTTGCTTCCAGCAGACCATTTTTGTCCCTGAAATAGTGGCTGATGATCCCCGTAGAAACGCCTGCACGGCGGGCGATCTGCGCGATCGTTGCATCGTGCATGCCCACTTCATTTATTGCTTCCAGTGTGGCGTCGATCAGTTGTCTGCGCCGGATCGACTGCATCCCCAATTTGGGCATTTTCGCCACTCCATTCATCAGCGGTGTTTATCTATTAAAGCGGTTATTGATTGGACGTTCAATATAAAATGTGTCTTAATTGTTACGAATTTGATTTTAAATAGTAACAATAACAGTGGGGATACTGGATGACAGACCTTTCACACAGCAGGGAAAAGGACAAAATCAATCCGGTGGTGTTTTACACCTCCGCCGGACTGATTTTGTTGTTTTCCCTGACAACGATCCTGTTTCGCGACTTCTCGGCCCTGTGGATTGGCCGCACGCTGGACTGGGTTTCTAAAACCTTCGGTTGGTACTATCTGCTGGCGGCAACGCTCTATATTGTCTTTGTGGTCTGTATCGCTTGTTCGCGTTTTGGTTCGGTGAAGCTCGGGCCAGAACAATCCAAACCGGAATTCAGCCTGCTGAGTTGGGCGGCGATGCTGTTTGCTGCCGGGATCGGTATCGACCTGATGTTCTTCTCCGTAGCCGAACCGGTAACGCAGTATATGCAGCCGCCGGAAGGCGCGGGACAGACGATTGAGGCCGCGCGTCAGGCGATGGTCTGGACGCTGTTTCACTACGGCTTAACCGGCTGGTCGATGTATGCGCTGATGGGCATGGCGCTCGGATACTTTAGCTATCGTTATAATTTGCCGCTCACCATCCGCTCGGCGCTGTACCCGATCTTCGGTAAACGGATTAACGGGCCGATAGGTCACTCAGTGGATATTGCAGCGGTGATCGGCACTATCTTCGGTATTGCCACTACGCTCGGTATCGGTGTGGTGCAGCTTAACTATGGCTTGAGCGTACTGTTTGATATTCCCGATTCGATGGCGGCGAAAGCGGCACTGATCGCCTTGTCGGTGATAATCGCCACGATCTCTGTCACCTCCGGTGTCGATAAGGGCATTCGCGTGTTATCGGAGCTTAATGTCGCGCTGGCGCTGGGATTGATCCTGTTCGTATTGTTTATGGGCGACACTTCGTTCCTGCTTAATGCACTGGTGCTGAATGTTGGCGACTATGTGAATCGCTTTATGGGCATGACGCTCAACAGTTTTGCCTTCGACCGTCCGGTTGAGTGGATGAATAACTGGACGCTCTTCTTCTGGGCATGGTGGGTGGCATGGTCGCCGTTTGTCGGCTTGTTCCTGGCGCGTATCTCGCGTGGGCGTACCATTCGCCAGTTCGTGCTGGGCACGTTGATTATTCCGTTTACCTTCACGCTGTTATGGCTCTCGGTGTTCGGCAATAGCGCGCTGTATGAAATCATCCACGGCGGCGCGGCATTTGCCGAGGAAGCGATGGTCCATCCGGAGCGCGGCTTCTACAGCCTGCTGGCGCAGTATCCGGCGTTTACCTTTAGCGCCTCCGTCGCCACCATTACTGGCCTGCTGTTTTATGTGACCTCGGCGGACTCCGGGGCGCTGGTGCTGGGGAATTTCACCTCGCAGCTTAAAGATATCAACAGCGACGCCCCCGGCTGGCTGCGCGTCTTCTGGTCGGTGGCGATTGGCCTGCTGACGCTCGGCATGCTGATGACTAACGGGATATCCGCGCTGCAAAACACCACGGTGATTATGGGGCTGCCGTTCAGCTTTGTGATCTTCTTCGTGATGGCGGGGTTGTATAAATCTCTGAAGGTAGAAGATTACCGCCGTGAAAGTGCCAACCGCGATACCGCACCGCGACCGCTGGGGCTTCAGGATCGCCTGAGCTGGAAAAAACGTCTCTCGCGCCTGATGAATTATCCGGGCACGCGTTACACTAAACAGATGATGGAGACGGTCTGTTACCCGGCAATGGAAGAAGTGGCGCAGGAGTTGCGGTTGCGCGGCGCGTACGTGGAGCTAAAAAGCCTGCCACCGGAAGAGGGACAGCAGTTGGGTCATCTGGATTTGTTGGTGCATATGGGCGAAGAGCAAAACTTTGTCTATCAGATTTGGCCGCAGCAATATTCGGTGCCGGGCTTTACCTACCGCGCACGTAGCGGTAAATCGACCTACTACCGGCTGGAAACCTTCCTGTTAGAAGGCAGCCAGGGCAACGACCTGATGGACTACAGCAAAGAGCAGGTGATCACCGATATTCTTGACCAGTACGAGCGGCACCTTAACTTTATTCATCTCCATCGTGAAGCGCCGGGCCATAGCGTGATGTTCCCGGACGCGTGATTGTTATTGCATAAAACCGCGCCATGTCTGCATATGGCGCTGTTTCTCCTACCTCTTGATACGTTATATCTATACGGTTAAGCCCTTAGTATCTATTGATGATTACCAGACAACAGATAATAAAAAAGAAAAGAACTATTGCAGCCCAAAACCTACATTTGGGCTGTTGCGAATGTTCAATAAGTTTAGTCTTATTTAATGTAAATATTGCTGATCATTTGAAATGACGCATTATTCATGAGAAATGTGTATCGTAAATCAACTGAAATTAACGCAACCATTTGTTATTTAAGGTTTAATTATCTGTGTGTGATATTTTATTGAATGTTTTAAATATTGTTTTTATTGGCATTGCTATAATATTGGTTATCATTTGCTGAATGGATTCAGTCTTAATGAGTGGGTTTTTAAGGGACAGGCATAGAGTAATGATACGTATGCATAACCAACATCTTTACTCATTATGTCATTGAATGTTGACGCTATGTGTTTATGAGGGAGAGGTATTTTCAGTTGATCTGGATTGTTAAATTCATATAATGCGCCTTTGCTCATGAATGGATGCCAGTATGTAGTGGGAAATTATAAATATTGAAATAGTCCAACTACTTCTTTATTACCAAAAATGAGTATCTGAATTTTAATATTGCATTCTTGCGTGATTATCTCCTGAGTTTGACTTGTGATTACCTTTTTAAGGTATTTAGCGTAACTGTTTTTGAGCGAGCATCAGAGGTAAAGATAATCTTCTTGATAGTGATGTGGGATGTTATACGTATGGCATCGCTGATGTTTATGGTTACCCCTTATGTGTGCTCAGGAATCGACAGGTAATCACTCATACTGAACAGCGATAAAAGATAAAGGTGTGTTCATGAATTCATGTGATTTTCGTGTTTTTCTGCAAGAGTTCGGTACAACGGTTCATTTGTCATTGCCTGGTAGCGTATCCGAGAAAGAACGACTGCTACTCAAGCTGCTGATGCAGGGAATGTCTGTAACAGAAATATCACAGTACAGAAATCGCAGTGCAAAGACAATTTCACATCAAAAGAAACAGCTCTTTGAGAAACTGGGGATTCAGAGCGATATTACTTTCTGGCGCGATATTTTCTTTCAGTACAATCCGGAGATCATATCCGCCACGGGGAGTAATAGTCACAGATATATTAATGATAATCACTATCACCATATCGTCACGCCTGAAGCCATCAGTCTGGCGTTGGAAAACCACGAATTCAAACCGTGGATCCAACCGGTTTTCTGCGCGCAGACTGGGGTACTGACGGGCTGTGAGGTGCTTGTCCGCTGGGAACATCCACAAACGGGAATTATCCCACCGGATCAGTTTATTCCTCTGGCGGAGTCATCCGGTCTTATTGTCATAATGACCCGCCAACTGATGAAACAGACTGCGGATATTCTGATGCCGGTAAAACATTTGCTGCCGGACAATTTCCATATTGGCATCAACGTCTCGGCGGGTTGTTTTTTGGCAGCGGGATTTGAAAAAGAGTGTCTGAACCTGGTTAATAAATTAGGTAACGATAAAATCAAGCTGGTTCTCGAGCTAACGGAACGTAACCCTATTCCGGTAACGCCAGAAGCCAGAGCGATATTTGACAGCCTTCATCAGCACAACATTACCTTTGCGCTGGATGACTTTGGTACGGGTTATGCGACCTATCGTTACTTGCAGGCGTTCCCGGTCGATTTTATTAAGATCGATAAGTCATTTGTGCAAATGGCGAGTGTCGACGAAATCTCCGGTCATATTGTGGACAATATTGTCGAACTAGCGCGTAAGCCTGGTCTGAGTATCGTGGCGGAAGGGGTAGAAACCCAGGAGCAGGCGGATTTAATGATCGGTAAAGGCGTTCACTTTTTGCAGGGCTATTTGTACTCTCCGCCAGTACCGGGTAATAAATTTATCTCTGAATGGGTAATGAAAGCAGGTGGTTGATGTAAACCGCTATTCACAGCGCATCGGGAGGTTGGCAGCGATTAATTCTCCCGATGCAGTAAATCCTGATAGATCCCCGTTAATATGCCATTTGGCGCAAATTGTTTTTTAATCCACTGCGTCACCTGACCCGTAGCAGAATGCTGAGTCGCCAGTAACATGCGCGAATCCTGGCGCGGATTATGGATTTGTCGGGTAACCAGCAGGGATTGCGTCATCGCCTCACGGACCATGTAATCCGGCAAAAAACCAATTCCTTCACCTAAAATCTGGCACTGACATTTGGTGTTGAAATCTGGCACCAGAATTGACTCCTGCCCGTGCAGCAACCAGCCCACTTTTTTATTAATCGTATGCGCGGTGTCCTCCACCATAATATTAGGGTAGAGACGCAGTTGGCTTTCGGCGATGGGTTCCGGCACAAAGGCTAACGGGTGATCCGGGGCGATAGCAAAAGCCCAGCGAATCGCGCCAATTTCAGTGTAATCAATACCGCCGCCGTCCAGTAGTGTATCGGGTGCGCCGATGGCGATATTGGCCTGATTATTAATAATCGCATCCCAGACGCCGTTATACACTTCGGTGGTGACGGTAATCTGGCAGGTAGGAAACTGCTTTTTCAGCACCTGTAACAAGCGTGCGGTGTGTTTGGGCGTATAAAGCAGCTGATTAATACAAATGCGCACACGCGCTTCTATGCCCTGCGAAATAGTATCGATACTGCGTTTGATGGCATAAAAATCATTCAGCAGGTCGGTAGCTTTGCGGAAAAAATAACGCCCGGACTCCGTTAACTCAATGCTGCGGGTACTGCGAGTGAACAGCACCACATCCAGCCCTGTTTCCATTCGCTTGATGGTGTAGCTAATGGCGGAAGTGGTTAAACCCAACTCTTCTGCGGCTTTACTGAAGCTGCCAAAACGCGCAGCGGTAGTAAATGCCAACAGATTCTCTTCGGTAAAAATTGAGTTCATTAAACCATTCTCGCCATTATCTACTATGAATTTCTCCAGCTATGACTGTAGAGGTATCCATTAAAGATGGATAATCATTTTTGAATAACTTTTAATTCCCGTCGCGTTTAGTCGTCGCTTCGCTTAATTTTTGTCCACCATATTCTGAAATTATCCCCACGCAGTTACCCGCCAGAAAACCCAGTAACGTCACCGTCCAGTTCATCCCGCTGGCAAAAAACAGCGTCATGCCGAGAAAGCCACCGGGAATAAAGGACAGTAACCAGAAACGCCCTTGCCAGACCACTACCGCCGAGAAGGGTAGTAATTACGCTCGCCCAGAACGCGGACAGTCCACTTACAGAGGCCAGCCAACCAGCAGTCAGCGCGGCGAAAAACGCCCACACCATCCCGGAATAATTAACCGCCAGACTTCTGATAAACCCCGATTTACCGCCGCCTGCGGCATAAAAACTGCAAAAGGCGACGAAGCCAATGGTTCCTAATAATTCCCATCCTTGAGAGAGCCCGACATGTGAAGACACTAACTGCCAAAGCCCTGCACAAATACCGACGGTGACACCCGTTGCCGTGAGTCCGTTCATCTTGTTCCCCTCTGGTTAGACATGGACGAAAGCTACTCTTACATGTGCAGACTATAGAGAAATAAAACCTGATTGAGTGAAAGGGTATCGGGTCAAAGAAACAAATATTGCACTACCGCACACTGCGAAAAGATTGTTGAACATCATTCAACAAAAAGGCGAAATACGGCGAATTAAATTTAAGCGGGTTCTTTTATCAGATTATCGTTGCTATTCTCAATTCATCGAAAACAGCCACAAAAACCAGGGGAATGTGAATGAGTATAAAAAATCTACCTGCCGACTATTTATTGGCTGCACAACAGGGTGATATCGATAAAGTAAAAACCTGCCTTGCGCTGGGTGTCGATATTAATACCTGCGATCGTCAGGGGAAAACGGCAATTACGCTGGCAAGTTTATATCAGCAATATGCTTGCGTTCAGGCATTAATTGATGCCGGAGCGGATATTAATAAGCAAGATCATACCTGTTTAAATCCTTTTTTAATTAGCTGTCTGAACGGTGATTTAACGCTGCTACGAATTATTTTACCGGCTAAACCCGATCTTAATTGCGTAACCCGTTTTGGCGGTGTCGGCCTGACGCCTGCCTGTGAAAAAGGCCATTTAAGTATTGTAAAAGAGCTTTTGGCGCATACGGAGATTAACGTTAACCAGACCAACCATGTAGGCTGGACGCCGCTACTGGAAGCGATTGTGCTTAATGATGGTGGTATTAAACAGCAGGCGATTGTGCAGTTATTGCTGGAACACGGTGCCAGCCCGCATCTGACCGATAAATATGGCAAAACGCCACTGGAACTGGCGCGGGAACGGGGCTTTGAAGAGATTGCGCAGTTACTGATTGCCGCAGGTGCATAAACCGGGAGGCTTGCTATCAACACACCAGAAAGACGGTGTGTGTGGGCGCTAACTGCGGATGCGGATTTTCTGGCGCAGCGGGGGCAAGGACAGGTTGAACAGGTCTTTGCCAGAGCGGTAAATATCGCACTCCCGGCTCGCCAGCAGTTGCTGACGCTGCTTTGTGAAGAGTACGACAATGCGCCAAACAGTTGTCGGTTGGCACTCACTCACTTTGATGGTCTGTTCCGGCATGGTGATAAGGTTCAGTTTGACGATCAAGGCATTACGGTTGGTCAACATCTTCATATAGAGATGAGTCGTTGTCGGCGTTGGCTGTCCCCAACCTTGCAAATGACCGCTGTGAATTTTCACCTTATCGCCTGGCAACAGTGGCATGACATTATTCATCAGCACCTGGGGGAAAATGAAACCCTGTTTAATTATCGCGGCGATAATCCGTTTTATCAGGCGTTAAATAAAGAATTACATATTAAACGACGGGCAGTTATTCAGGCCGTAAACGATAAACAAAATATCGCCTCAGCGGTCGCTAATATGATGGGGTTAGGGATTGGCCTTACGCCATCAGCCGATGATTATCTGACCGGACTGGTACTTATTTTATTTATTTCCGGACATCCGGCGGAAAAATACAAAGAGGAATTTTATCTCGGTCTGCAACGCGGCAAAAATAATACCACATTATTAAGTGCCATAACGCTGGAAGCCGCATTACAACAACGCTGCCGGGAAAATATTCATCGTTTTATTCACAACATTATTTATGACATCCCTGGGAACGCAACTCAGGCAATAGAAAAAATTAAACATATTGGCTCCAGTTCCGGCTGCGACATGCTGTATGGCATGGCCGATGGTTGTGCGCTGAGCCAAACCTACGGAGGGAATTATGTCAGTTAAAATAGTCATTAAACCAAATACCTATTTTGATTCTGTCTCGCTGATGTCTATCTCCACGCGTGCAAATAAACTCGACGGCGTCGAGCAGGCATTTGTGGCGATGGCGACCGAAATGAATAAAGGCGTGCTGAAGAATTTAGGACTGCTGACGCCGGAGCTGGAGCAGGCGAAAAACGGCGACCTGATGATTGTCATCAATGGTAAATCGGGTGCGGACAACGAGCAGTTGCTGGTGGAGATTGAAGAACTGTTCAACACCAAAGCGCAAAGCGGCTCGCACGAGGCGCGTTACGCCACTATTGGCAGCGCCAAAAAGCATATCCCGGAAAGTAGCCTGGCGGTGATTTCGGTCAACGGTCTGTTTGCCGCTCGCGAAGCGCGTCAGGCGCTGCAAAACGATCTCAACGTGATGCTGTTTTCCGATAACGTCTCAGTTGAAGATGAACTGGCGCTCAAGCAACTGGCCCACGAAAAAGGGCTGCTGATGATGGGGCCAGACTGCGGTACGTCGATGATTGCCGGCACGCCGCTGGCTTTTGCTAACGTGATGCCGGAAGGCAATATTGGCGTCATTGGCGCTTCCGGTACCGGGATTCAGGAACTGTGTTCGCAGATTGCGCTGGCAGGGGAGGGAATTACTCACGCGATTGGCCTTGGCGGGCGCGACCTCAGCCGTGAAGTGGGCGGCATCAGTGCGCTGACGGCGCTGGAAATGCTCAGTGCAGACGAGAAAAGCGAAGTGCTGGCATTTGTTTCAAAACCGCCTGCCGAAGCTGTGCGTCTGAAAATTGTTAATGCCATGAAAGCAACCGGCAAACCGACGGTGGCGCTGTTTTTAGGTTATACCCCGGCGGTGGCCCGCGACGAGAATGTCTGGTTTGCCTCCTCGCTGGATGAGGCCGCACGCCTGGCTTGCCTGCTTTCACGCGTTACGGCGCGACGTAACGCGATAACGCCTGCCAGCAGCGGATTTATTTGCGGTTTGTATACCGGCGGTACGCTGGCTGCTGAAGCGGCGGGATTACTTGCCGGACACCTTGGCGTGGAAGCCGACGATACCCATCATCACGGCATGATGCTCGACGCCGATGGTCACCAGATTATTGACCTCGGCGATGATTTCTACCCCGTCGGGCGTCCCCATCCGATGATCGACCCAGCCTTACGCAATCAGTTAATTGCCGATCTCGGCGCTAAACCGCAAGTGCGCGTATTGCTGCTTGATGTCGTGATTGGCTTCGGTGCGACCGCCGATCCTGCCGCCTCGCTGGTAAGCGCCTGGCAAAAAGCCTGTGCTGCGCGTTCAGACAATCAACCACTGTATGCCATTGCCACGGTGACAGGCACTGAACGTGACCCGCAATGCCGCTCGCAGCAAATCGCCACGCTGGAAGATGCGGGGATCGCGGTAGTGAGTTCGCTGCCGGAAGCCACCTTGCTGGCGGCGGCACTGATTCGTCCGCTTTCGCCTGCCACTCAGCAACACACACCGTCATTACTGGAAAACGTCGCCGTGATTAACATCGGATTACGCAGCTTTGCGCTGGAGCTACAAAGCGCCAGCAAACCGGTTGTGCATTACCAATGGTCGCCAGTCGCCGGCGGCAATAAAAAACTGGCTCGTTTATTAGAACGTTTGCAATAAGGGGTTCCCATGTTTACATCAGTGGCGCAAGCCAATGCTGCGGTTATCGAACAAATTCGTCGCGCTCGTCCACACTGGCTGGATGTGCAACCGGCTTCTTCACTTATCAGCGAACTAAACGAGGGCAAAACACTGCTTCACGCCGGGCCGCCAATGCGCTGGCAGGAGATGACCGGACCCATGAAAGGGGCGTGCGTGGGCGCATGTCTGTTCGAAGGTTGGGCGAAAGATGAAGCGCAGGCGCTGGCAATACTGGAGCAGGGGGAAGTGAACTTCATTCCTTGTCACCATGTGAATGCCGTCGGGCCAATGGGCGGTATTACTTCTGCCAGTATGCCGATGCTGGTGGTCGAGAACGTGACCGACGGCAACCGGGCGTACTGCAACCTCAACGAAGGTATCGGCAAAGTGATGCGTTTTGGCGCTTACGGCGAAGATGTCCTGACTCGCCATCGCTGGATGCGCGATGTGTTAATGCCAGTATTAAGCGCGGCGCTGGGGCGCATGGAGCACGGTATCGATCTCACGGCGATGATGGCGCAGGGCATTACCATGGGCGATGAGTTCCATCAACGCAATATTGCTTCCTCAGCACTGTTAATGCGTACGCTGGCCCCACAAATTGCTCGCCTCGATCATGATAAACAGCACATCGCGGAAGTGATGGATTTCCTCAGCGTGACCGATCAGTTCTTCCTCAACCTCGCGATGGCCTACTGCAAGGCGGCGATGGATGCTGGCGCGATGATCCGCGCAGGCAGCATCGTTACGGCTATGACCCGCAACGGCAATATGTTCGGGATTCGGGTAAGCGGGCTGGGTGAACGCTGGTTTACTGCGCCTGTAAACACTCCGCAAGGTCTGTTTTTCACCGGCTTCTCGCAGGAGCAGGCGAACCCGGATATGGGCGATAGCGCGATTACCGAAACCTTTGGTATCGGAGGTGCGGCAATGATCGCAGCGCCTGGCGTAACGCGCTTTGTCGGTGCGGGTGGCATGGAAGCGGCCAGGGCGGTATCTGAAGAGATGGCGGAAATTTACCTTGAGCGCAATATGCAGTTGCAGATCCCAGGCTGGGATTTTCAGGGCGCGTGCCTGGGACTGGACATTCGTCGCGTGGTAGAAACCGGCATTACGCCACTCATCAATACCGGTATCGCCCATAAAGAGGCGGGGATCGGGCAGATTGGCGCAGGCACTGTGCGGGCACCGCTGGCGTGTTTTGAACAGGCGCTGGAAGCACTGGCTGAAAGCATGGGGATTGGTTGAGGAACGCGCAATGACGATCATCCATCCTCTGCTTGCCAGCCGTAGTGCACCGAATTATCGCCAGTCCTGGCGGTTAGCGGGAGTGTGGCGGCGGGCGATTAACCTGATGACGGAAAGCGGCGAACTGTTAACGCTGCATCGTCAGGGTAGTGGTTTCGGCCCCGGAGGATGGATGCTTCGCCGTGCGCAATTCGATGCGTTATGCGGTGGATTATGCGGCAATGAACGACCACAGGTTGTGGCTCAAGGGATTCGCCTCAGGCGTTTCACGGTTAAACAGCCACAGCGTTATTGTTTGCTGCGTATTACGCCGCCTTCGCATCCTCAACCGCTTGCAGCTGCATGGATGCAACGCGCGGAGGAAACCGGGCTTTTCGGGCCACTGGCGTTGGCGGCAAGCGATCCGCTGCCTGCTGAGTTACGCCAGTTTCGTCACTGTTTTCAGGCCGCGCTCAATGGCGTTAAGACCGACTGGCGGCACTGGCTGGGTAAAGGCCCCGGATTAACGCCGAGTCATGATGACACGCTGAGCGGAATGCTGCTGGCGGCCTGGTATTATGGCGCTTTAGATGCGCGCTCCGGTCGCCAGTTTTTTGCCTGTTCCGACAATCTTCAACTCGTTACCACAGCGGTGAGCGTCAGTTATTTACGCTACGCCGCGCAAGGATATTTCGCCTCGCCACTCCTGCACTTTGTTCATGCTCTGAGTTGCCCGAAACGTACCGCTGTTGCGATTGATTCGCTGCTGGCGCTGGGGCATACGTCAGGGGCAGATACACTGCTGGGGTTCTGGCTTGGTCAACAATTATTACAAGGAAAACCATGAAAACACTGGTTGTAGCTCTTGGGGGCAACGCCTTACTCCAGCGCGGTGAGGCGCTGACGGCAGAAAATCAATATCGCAATATCGCCAGTGCTTTCCCCGCGCTGGCGCGCCTGGCCCGTTCTTATCGGCTGGCGATTGTTCACGGCAACGGGCCGCAGGTGGGGCTGCTGGCATTGCAGAATCTGGCGTGGAAAGAGGTAGAACCGTATCCGCTGGATGTGCTGGTGGCAGAAAGTCAGGGGATGATTGGCTATATGCTGGCGCAGAGTTTGAGCGCACAGCCGCAGATGCCGCCTGTCACGACGGTGCTGACGCGCATTGAGGTTTCGCCTGATGATCCGGCGTTTTTGCAGCCAGAGAAATTTATTGGTCCGGTTTATCAGCCAGAAGAACAAGAGGCACTGGAAGCGGCTTACGGCTGGCAGATGAAACGTGATGGTAAATATTTGCGCCGGGTGGTGGCGTCTCCGCAACCGCGTAAAATTCTCGACAGCGAAGCCATCGAGTTGTTGCTCAAAGAGGGGCATGTGGTGATTTGCAGTGGCGGCGGCGGTGTGCCTGTGACGGAAGATGGGGCAGGGAGGGAAGCGGGGATTGATAAAGATCTCGCTGCTGCGTTGCTCGCTGAGCAGATTAACGCCGATGGGCTGGTGATCCTCAC
>OKSB01002346.1_pt1 | contig 17045 bp, 10 predicted proteins | sample 1601171 | NCBI WGS metagenome assembly OKSB01 (sample SAMEA3541496, study PRJEB24748) | human gut metagenome | biome: human gut; feature: human-associated habitat; material: faeces | place: China | collected 2012 | reverse complement strand
ACGCTTGCCAGCATGACCGCCGCGGCCACACCGTAGAACATGGATTCGAGCGTCAGCGGATTGCCGGAGGGCAGATAGGTCAAAATCGTTTGACCTTCGTGATTGAACGCCGGGTTGACGAGCGCGGCAAGCGCCGCCATGGGAAGCAGTCCCATGACGGCAAAGCGCACCGCCTTCTGGCCTTTCAGGTAAATATCGTAGGTCAACGCGCCGGTCAGGGAAATTGCCAGATAGACCGGGTGCATCAGGCACATCGAAAAGAGAAGAACGAGCGCGTAGTATAAAAAATTGATCGTCGGATGGTAGCCTGAAAAGGCGTCTTTGTTTCTCATTCGCTTCCAGTCGCGTAGCCGCCGCCCACATCATCTCCGAGGTCACAGGTATAGACCCACTCAATCACGTCGCCGTTTTGCAGCTGATACCGGCTGCATCCGTAATTGGGGAACCAGCCGTTGACCTTGTACATCCAACCGGAAGTGTTACCAACGTCAAACTCATAGAGATTATTGATTCCTTCGATATAGGCGGAATTGTAGATCGGCGTGTTCTCAAATTCCATGTGGATCTTCTGCTGTTTGCAGGTGCGCTGTAGGATGTTAAAAACGCTCTCACCCTCATAAAATGTGACGGTCATCGGTTTCAGAATCCAGCCGTCCTCCGGCACCAGCTCACGCTTTTCCTTATTACAAAGGTCCATATTGTCAAGGATTGTCGCGCAGGAGATGGAGAGGGTGCAGGTGTATTCCGCATCGCCAATTTCCACGTCCTCCGGCTCGACTGGAATTGGCTTGCCCTCCGGCACGGGGTCGGTCTGGTACTTGTCCTTGCCCGTGCCGGTGTCGATCATCATGCCGCCCACTTCTTCATATTCGCCGGTTGCACTTGCCTGGATTTCCTCCGGCGAAACGTATTCTGGCTGTTCGGTATTAGCCTGTGCAGATTCTCCCGTCTGCGGGTCGCCAGACGGCTCTGGTGTGCTTTCGGCGGGTGTCTCTACCGGTCCCGTCTCAACGTCATCCGGCACGTCTGCCGCCGCTGTGTCCTGCTCCGGTGTCTCCACCGGAGCGGCAACGGTCGGCTGTTCCGACGTGTCTTTCTGTTTCGGCATATCCCGGTCGCCAAAGGTAAAGGCCGCAGCCAGCGCCAGAACGATCAATACCGGAACAATGATTTTCCATTTGTGTTTCTGCCAAAATGTCATATCAGATCAACTCCGCAGCGCTCAGCATATTGTAAAGCATCTGCGCGATCTCGCAGCGCAGGATGGCTTTGGTAGGTTCGATATTGAGGTCGCTCTGGTCAAGGATATTGACGGAGTAGCAGAACGCCATCGGTTCCTTTGCCCAGGATGCCACGCTGCGGTAATCTCCGAACTGCGCCAGCATATCTTTTGTCGCTGCCGCGTCCATCGCAGTGTCCAGCCCGCAGAGCTTTGCCGCTCTTGCGACCATTGCGGCGGCTTCCTGGCGGGTGATGGTGCCGTCCGGATTAAACTTGCCGCTGCCAACGCCGTTGACAATGCCGCTGCTGTTGGCTGTGCCGATGTAACCGGCGTACCATTTGGAGCTGGGAACGTCCGTAAAGGCTTTCGTGTCCTTGGCTGCTAAACCGAGGGCGCGTGTGACGATGGCAGCAAATTCCGCGCGCGTCATGGTCTTGTTGGGCATGAACGTGCCTTTTCCCATGCCGTTGATGATGCCGCGGGATGCAAGTTCTTCGATAGCAGCTTTGTTCACGTGATTTTTCACATCGGTGAACGTTGTGCCGGGAGCGGTCACGCCGGGGACGTTGACGGAGGCGTCGGCGTTGCCTTTTTTGACGGTGGTGCTGGGCTTTGCGGTATTCTTGGTCACATCGCCCATGCGGTACAGGCTGTTTTGACCGTTTTCCGCGCGGTCAATGGCGACGAGAGCATAGAACCCCTGTTCCGCAGACATCTGGTTGTTGCCGTCCGAACCGTCGAGAACGTGGTAGAAGCCGCCGTTAGACTGCCGGAACGAGAGAAGATTTTCCGTCAGCGTGTGGCCGTTTTTCACAAAACGGCTGTCATCCAGAGAAATCCCAAGCTCACAGAGCGCGACCACGACCTGCGCAACGGACTCTACGTTGGTCGTGCCCCACGATGCGTAGCCGCCCTTGCTGTCCTGCGCTTTGGAAAGGTAGGTCAGAGCCTTGTCTGTCGCGGTTTTGACCGCTTTCTGATCCTGATATTTTGCAAGTGCCTGCAATGCCATTGCGGAAATGTCCACGTCGGAATCGCCGGTGCCGGTGAGACTCCAGCCGCCGTCCTTCATCTGATTCTTGATGATCTCATCGATGTAAAGCTGGCGCGTGGCCTGTGTCTTTGCGGCAGGATTTTTGGGAATATCGTAATTGCCGGAATCGAGCGCGATGAGCGCCCAGATGGGGCCGTTCATGCCCTGCCAGATGGTTTTTTCAAAGTCTCCGAGGGGCATTAGGAGATTGTAGCCCGCGACCTTGGACGGATCGCGCCCGATGGCAGTCAGCGCGAGAATGACGCGGGAATACTCAGTGTATTTTCTTTCATGCAGCACGCCGGAGCAGTTCTTGACGTACTTCTCGACGCGCGCATAGTAATCTTCGTAGTAATTTGCGGGAACAGCGTAACCGGAACGGGCAAGACCGATAATTGCCCATTCGCCGCCGATGGAGCCGACCTCCGGCGCTTTGACAGCGGACACCATATAGGCGGCGCTGCCTTGTACTTCATTCTGGACGCTGGACGCCGCCAACGCGGGAACCGTCAGCGTCAAAAGGATCGCGAGGGTCAGAATCCATGCAATTCGTTTGGTTCTTCTCATTTGTATTTCCCCCTATAAATGCGGCAAGCAGGGCTGCCCCCAAATGGGGGCAGTCCTGTGCTGCAAAGTGATTATTTTGTGGTTTTCGCCACGTTTTCCACGAAGCGGTGGAGAATGGCTGCAACCTGTGCGCGGGTAGCGTTGCCGGTCGGCATGAGCTTGCCGGCGCTGCCGTTGACCAGCTTTTCGGCAACAGCCCATTCCAGCGAAGCCGCGGCATAGCCGGACACGCTTGCGTGGTCTGTAAATCCATTCAAGCCGGAGCTTGCGGCGGTATTGTACTTCTTGTGCTGCGCATAGCGGTACAGAATTGCCGCCATCTGCTCACGCGTGACGTTTGCGTTCGGAGAGAACGTCGTGGTGCTGGTGCCGTTGACGATGCCGTTGTCGGCTGCCCACGTCACAGCGTCCTCATAGTAGCCGTTGTACTGGACATCCGAGAATCCGCTGCGTCCGTTGACTGCGGGCTGACCTTCCAGTCGGTACAGAACCGTGACGAGCATCGCGCGGGTCATGGATGCGTTCGGAGAGAACGTTGTGTCGCTCGTGCCTGCGAACAGACCGTTTTCATACGCGAATGCAACATCCTCGTAGAACCAGTCGCTTTCACGCACGTCCGTGAACGGAAGTTTACCATTGGTGAACTCAACTTCGATTCTGGTCGATACCGTGAGCTTGTCAATGGTATAGGTCTTGACTGCGCCGACAGACTTGCCGTTGACCTTGACGTCCTTGACCTTATAGCCGGTGTCCGGTTTGAAGGTGAAGGTGACAGACTTGCCGATATGCTGGAATGTCAGCTTTGGCTCGACCGTGCCGTTCTTGCCAACCTTCAGAATCTTACCCAGCAGCTCATTGACATACTGTTCGGGGCTGATGTCCGCAGCGCGGAGCCAGCCGTTGTAGTAGGTTCCATTGCCAAGCGACGGGTAATTCGGATCGTTAAACCAGTCGGCGACTTCATGCGAATAGTCGTTGACATAGTGCCAGACAACCACGTCATTGTCGTTCAGTGTCCAGTTCTTGAGACCCTGATTCGGGTGCTTACCGTTGACGGTATACATCCAGCCAGATTTCTTGCCGTTGGTGAACTCGCTCAAGGCGTATCCGCCAAGGCAGGACGGGGCATAGATGGTGCTGACATAGTTGCTTTCCGCACCGATGTAGCGCAAGCCTGCATCGCTCATGGCTTCGGTAAAGAGGTCATAAACCGTAGCGTTCTCTTGCAGCGCATACGTTTTGGTGGGAACCCACGTGACGTATTCGGGCAGATAGCTGTCGGTCGTCAGGTCAACATCCTGCGTTGCTTCGAGCGCGCCGATGAGACGGAATGTGACTTCAATATCACCCGGTTTTACAGCATCGAGATCAGTAATAGCTTTTTCATAGATGGCCGTGACACGCTCGCAGGATTCCGCAGCGTTCATATCCGTCTGTGCCTGCTGGAGAATGCTTGCGAGTTTCTTCTTTGCGGCGGTACCGTACTTCTTGGTTTTGTCGTTCAGAAGATCATCATAGTGCGCTTTTAATGCCTTGTACTGATCTATCTGCTTCTGCTTCAGAATTGCCTTGTACGAAGTTTCGGCAGCGGTCAGGGTATTGTAGTTTTCTACCTTTGCCTTGTCAGCAGCAGAGAGCTTGTTGTAGGCATTGCGCGCTTCGGCAATGGCGTTGTAGCTGCCTTCACCGACCGGACCGATGGCTGCGATCAAATTGATAACGGCCTGTGCGTCCGCGTTCTCACGCTTTGTCACGTCGGACATATCGTACAGACGCTTGCTTCCGTTTACATAGCGGTCATACGCAACGAGCGTGTAGGCCGCCTGCTCGGATGCCATCTGATTGACCGTGCTGTTCGGCTGCTTGTCGTGCAGGAAGCCCTTGGAGTTGGGGTCCGCATAGCTCAGGAAGTTGGACAAAACGCTGATGCCGTTATGCTGGAATCTGCTGTCTATCTTTGCGTCGATGTTCAGTGCGGACAGCGCGACAATGACCTGTGCGGCGGATTCGGAGCTGCCATAATCGCCGGTTTTCTGGTATTCAGCAGACAGCCATTCCACCGCCTTATCTACCGCAGCCTTAACAGTGGCATTCGTGCTGCAATACGGAGCCAATGCCTGTACGACCATTGCCGTCATATCAACGTTGGAGCCGGGGAAATCTGCATCGATGCCCCATGCACCATTATTGATTTGTGCATCACACAAGCTCTTGATCCACGCATTGCGTGCAGTTGTGCCGGTCGCATTGTCGTAATAGTTGCCGGAATCCAGTGCAATCAGTGCAAATGCCGTGCCGTTGTTGCCCTGCTCGGAAACACGGTAGGTGCTGCCATTCTTCTCAAACAGCGGTTCTACAAGATTGTAGACCGTGCCGTTGGAGCCGGTGAACTTCGTCGCATCCTCACCGAGCGCGGTCAGCGCCAGAATGACGCGGGAATACTCGGTATGCTTGGTCTGCGTACTGGTGGGATCGAGCTTGCCGTTCATCGAAGCAACACTTTTTGCAATATTGCTCAGATATTTGTCGTACCAGACGGATGCACTAACGTTACCTCTGGCTTCGGCCAGAACCGCCCACTCGCCATAGGTCGAGCCGAGAGACGGATTGTACGTCTCCGCTTTGACGTATTCGAGTACATTGTTGAGGTACTCCTCATAAATCGCGGTCTTACCGAGATTTTCAAGCGCTTCTTCGGCGTCTGTCAGCTTGGAATAATTGCTGACCTGCTTTTTCTGCGCTTCGCTCAGATTGTTGTACGCAGTGCGTGCAGCTTCAATCTTTACGCGGTCCTGTGCTGTCACAGCATCCTTTGCGGGGAGGGCTGCGATCAGGCCAGTTACATAACCGACTTCAAGCGTAGAAACGACGGAAACCGCATTGTTCAGCTTATCGACCTCACGCTGTGTCAGATAGCCTTTCTGCTCATCCGTCAGTTTGTTATAGGCTTCTTCTGCGGAGCGGATTGTGCCAATGTCATCGACGGTCGGTGTTGCAGGCAGGGCAGCAATCGCGTCAGAGACGATCTTCGCTGCTTCCATGTCCGTAATGGCCGTATAGCAATCGTTCAGCTTCTTCTTCAGCGCTTCGGAGATTTTCTTTTTCTGTTCATCGGTCAGTAAATCGAACTGCGCTTTTGCCGTGCGCACATCCGAAGCATCTGCCAACGTGAGCTTGCCCGGAGACGGAAGATTGGAAATGAGCTTCTGCACATCTGCCGCATTGCCATTCTGCACGACGGTGATGGTGTAGCGGGTCGTCGTGTAGTTGGAAGCCTTGTTCATGGTGGGCCAGCTCTTATCACCAACGCCGACATAGATCACGTCGCCGGACGAAACAGCCATAATGTCGCCGTTTGCGTAGTAGGCGTTATCGCTGCCGTAGGTGTTCAGATAAGCTCTGGTCTGGAAATTCTTATTTGCGGCGGAGTAGTTGATGCGCGTGCCGATCTGCTCACTGGGAATGACCAAGAGATAATCGGTCGTCGCTTTCGCATACGCCGGGGTCAGCGTACCGCTGCTGAACTCCAGACTGGCCAGCGCCGTTTCATTATTCGTCCACGAGCTGCCGACATCTTCACCGAGGTTGGTGGTAAACACGACGTGGATCACATCGCCGGATTTCAGGCCGCCGTTCTTATAGGTGAACGCAGCAAAACCCTGATTGACAAACCAATCGTTCAGCGTACCCATCCAGCCGGAACCCTTGGTGCCGTCCTTTTCAGACAGAGACTCCCCATCTTTATGGATGGAAGCAATATAGGTAGTCTTGTAGGAATCGGCCGTCAGGTCGTCTTTGGTTTTGTACTCATTCCACGAATAACCGCCGATTTCCAGTGCCTTGAGGATCACGGTCATCATGCTGTCATTTGTGCCAAGCTCGTATTCGCCGGAGACGATGGTGCCGGTAAACGGTGCCGCACTGTAAGTGGTGTTCTCCACGCTGACAGTCACGGTGCCGACGGTTGTGCCGGAGTTATACTTGGTTTCGCCTGTCGTAATGGTCTTTCCAGCTTCCGGGACGGCCTTGATCGCTGCGACAGCCTTATCACGGGCGGCTTTGATTGCCGATTCCGTATCCGCTGCATTGATGGCTTCCTTGCCGGAGTTCAGCGCAGCGTTCAGAGCGGCAATACCGTCTGCATCGTATTCGTTCTGATTGCAGGCCTTGAACGCAGCTTCGACGACCGCGATAGCCGCCTTTTTGAGCTTGGCAATCGCTTCTTCGTCGAGCGTTTCAAACATCCGCTGGTAATCCGTCTTGGAAACCATTTTCGTGCTGAACGTGACGGTGCTGCCATCTTCGGCGTTCTTCGGAATCTGGTAGGAGATCAGATAGTAGCCGGGATACACAAGTTCGTTATCTTTCAAGTCAGCCAACGTCTGCTGCTCTGCCGGATTCCACGTTGTGCCGCCGTCAATCGACCATACCGGCCAGTATTGTGTGTCCGTGGTTGTCAGATAATAACGGATAAACACATACTGTCCAGCATTTGCGCTTGTGGGCATCGAAGTGGTTTCTTTTGCCCACGTCGGATTGGGAACACTTCCATCCGGACGCGGCGAGATAACCCATTTGATCTCAGGCCATCCATAGTACGGATTTCCGTTATCTGTCTTATGCGGGAACGTTCCGCTCTCGGAGAGCCTCAGGTTGACCGTCGCAACGGCAGGAAGCTCATTCGCATTGATCTTGGCCAGCGCTTCCAGCGTCGCTCTTTCGTTTGCGGTCAGGAGCGATTTCTGATAGGCGTTCAGCGCGGCGTATGCCGTCTGAAGCTCCACAACGAAGTCTTTATCGCTGGCCGTCAGCGTTGTCAGATCATCCGGGAGATAGGAGAGGTTTTTCCGAAGCGATGCGAGAATTGCCGCATGGTCAAGCGCGTTTGCACCTGCCACCTGCAATGCTGCATAGTCTGCATCGAACGAATCCATCAGATTTTTGAACGTCGTCGCGGAGTTCTGGTTGGATTTCAGCGTGCTATATGCGGATGTGAATGTCCGATAGTCCGCCGTTGTGAAATCGTAGTCGTGGAAGCTCTCATAATACGCTTTTGCCGCCGCAAGGTTTTCACTGCGGTACTTGGCAATCAGCGCATTGATGTCTGCTGCTTCGGTGACATGGACAATCGCGTAATCACCCGCATACAGGGAGTAATACTCGCCAATCGTGACCTCGCCGTACACAGACTTATACGTCATATCGTCCGGCGTCACATTGAACATGGCGACGGTATAATAGCCGGGTTCTCTGAAAATGTATTCCAGATTGCCGCTGGCATCCGTTGTCGCCGTTGTCTTGTGCGTCGGCTGCGACAGCGTTTTCGTCTCCGACGGGTCGCTGATAAAGAGCGTGATGTTCTCTGCGCTCTTACTGCCGGATGCACCTGCGTATGCGCCGGTCACAGTAGCCGAGAACGCAGCCTGATCGCCCACGGTCGTGCTGGCAGGAGCCGATGCGTGGATCATGGCATAGCTGTTTTCGTAGTAACCGAAACCGGGGGATGCAGGGAGGATCGAGACTTTGGAAGAATCGTAGCCGGACGAATCCTCACTGTTGAACATCTGAAGCGGGATACGCACCAGACGAACAACATCGCCGTAATGGAGCTGGACGTTGTTCCACTTTTCTTTTGCCGACCAACGGTAATCTCCGTAATGGCTGCCGTTGACATAGAGTGCGAACACCGGGTTTTCATCGCCGTTATTGCTCGTCCCCAAGCCGGGGAGCGTCGTGTCATTGTGCGTATCAACAGTGATCCCAGCAAGGTCAAACGCCGCGCCGAGCGTGGCGTTTCCACTTGTCAGGCCAAGACTGGCGTTGGCATACAGATCAGTCCCTTTCCCCCGGAACCCCTCGTACTGTGCGGAGAAGTTGTTGATATAGGTAAAGGAAATGGTAACGTCCTTTGTGCTGGCAAGCTGCTTGCGGGCATCCTTCAGCGCGTCAATATGTGCCGGATAATGCGTCCACTGACCGCTTTCATTGTAGGCATAATAGCCGTTGAACGCTTTCAGCATGACGTAATCTTCCGTCGTACCGCCGATGATCCGGTACGCCATATCGTCCTTGAGCACATTGTAGGCGCTGACATACGCCGCCCACGTCTCCGTGCTGTAATCGCTTTCGTTCAGCTTGGTCGGGTCATACTGCTCAATCAGGGCTTCGGCTTCTGCCTTGCTGCTCAGATAGTTCTCATAGGCAGTGTTGTAAAGGTCGGCATTGACCAGCTTGTGTGCGTCTGCGGCCTCCGCAGCGGCATTTACTGCATCCTGCTTGGCCGCTGTGTTGACACCTTCAATGGGGTTGCCCTCGTCATCATACAGACTGTCCAGTAATGTCTGACCATCAGCCTTGGCTTGCTCATAGGCATACCATGTAATAGCAGTACAGTTGTCTGCGCTGACCGGTGTGCCGGTTTCGCTATCCAATTCGCTGTTCCACCAGAACCAGTCTGAATTAAGATTTTCATATAGCAGTGTTGCATTTACATTGTCTATTGGAATCAATCGTTCAATCGCGTCACGCAACCGTTGCGTCGTTTCGGATATATAGCTGTCGCTTCCGCCGCTGGATAATATAGCCTGTGCAGTTGCAAGCGGAGATTGTAAATCATTCCAAAAGCCGTTTGTAGATGTTTCTTTTCCGTTATATCGGTCATTTGTATGATACCAGTCATCAGTATGTTCTCCTGTGACCTTGGATACCTCTGATTCTAATTCTGTTGTATCTCCACTTCCACCGGCAGTGCTGTACTGGACGATAATACCGGGAGAATCAATCGTTAAGCCATTCTGGCTGTACTTCACATAGCAGGTTATCATATAACCTTCTACATTTATACCCGGTATCTTTGATAGGTCATCATCAAAACAAGAGATATTATAGGGATAACCGTTTGCATCGTCGGAATCATCTGCTATTTGAAATTCACCGTTTGAAACAAGTCCAACTTCAGCCCTTATAGCAGCCAACTGAGGGAATGTTTCAAATTCCATCCAATCGCTTTTTCCTGCTATTTCATAGCCAACATAATAGCTGTCTGTATTTGGAATGGTTATATTAGAGATTTCGCTCCCACTAGGTAAGCTAATGACAAATACGTCTGCACCATCTGCCTCATAAGACCATGAACCAATTTTGTCAGCAGACGTAAGCGTTTTTGTTGTAGAACTCTCCCCGTCGTTATATGTAATTATAGGATAGTATTGACTGCCTGCAGCAAATACATCTATTGCGAAGATACCAAGCAAAATAGAAAGACATAGGAGAATAGAAATAAATCGCTTCATAAAATCAAGAAGGAGGACTATGTAATACATAGCCCTCCCTCAGTTCTCCTCCTATTTTATTTTCCACCCTTGAGCATTACATATCCAACATACGGCTGAGCCGTAGTGTTGTCCTGAACAATCACACGAACAATTTGTGTTGCATTGCGAGCTAATGTAAAAGAGTTAGTTGCAGTGCCGGTGCCGTATGCGTTGTTGATGTAGATATGGCTATTGCTCTCTCCAGTAACAACAACATCCGTTGCTGTATTCTTAGGAATCGTTACAGTCTGAATACCACTTGCGGTTTTCGAGAGAGTAACGGCTGTGCCGCCAACAGTTACGGTAGTCGGTGCAGCTGTAGTACCAACACTGGCAGTAGCTTTGTTTGCGGTGGTGAAAATGCCGGTGATTTCCGGAGAAGTTTCACCAAATCTGCCGAAATCCAAAACAGCGGAATAAACACGGACGTATTTCACCTTTTGACCGGACAGGTTTACCGGTTCGCCGGTTGCAATATCAACGGCCCAAGCAAGGTCAAAGCCATCGCCGCCGGTCTTGTCGGAAGTGTACGGCGTATAGGGGTTCACAGCTTCACCGTATTTGCTGGGGCTGCCGTTCGGAGTAACGTCTGCATAGCCGAACGCATAGTCAGCCGTCGTGTCCGAATCTGCAATCGCCGTAACACCGGTAAAAGTCAGCGTGTTACCGCTAAGATTGACGGAAACACGGCTATCGCAGGTAGCGCCACCGGTCGGATCATTTTCAAAGGCAGTAAAGTTTGTGGTCAGCGGGAACCATGCTGCCGGGCAGCAATCGGCTGCGTTCAAACTGCCGAGTTTGGCGGTTACTCTGCTGGAACCCTTGGTGTAAACAACGCTGGTGTTGCGCAGAGTGCCGGTGTAAAACTTGGAGAAACCATTTTCCGGATTATTGGCGGTAAAATTGCTTTTATAGTAGTTGGAACCGGCAAGCTCATACCATGTAGTGCCATCGACAGAAACCTGCACAGCGCCAGCCTCCGGGTTGCCGTTGAACGCATTGCCGTAGATCACAAAGTCAACGCCGTAGGGATTGGTAGCCTTATCTTCGATACCATTTTCAAAGTAGAACTCAATAAAGCCGCCGAACGCACCCAGCGAAACACCAGTGGTTTCAGGTGCGGTCTTGCCTACAAACTTCGTGCCAAGATAACCCCAGCCGGAGTTGTTGGCGAACTGGCCAAGGGGCAGATAGCTCACAACCGAGGTGGGCGCGCTGCCGGCCGGAGTGTGGGATTTTGTGCCGCAGGAAATGGTGTAGGTTACGCCCTTTGCGACCACAACAATGGAAAGTGTGTTTTCTTCAGAAGTTGTGATCGTGTAGCCGCAGTTGTCATCCGTTTCACTTTCCAGTGCCGGAGACTGCGCAACACCATTTACTGTCACAGAAGTCGGGGTATCGACCCAAAGCGTAAATTCGCCGGGAATCTTGTTGGAACCGTGGCGGCCGGTGACAGTGCCGGTCGTGCCATTCCAAGCAATGAACACGGGATCACCCGTGGAGATGCTGACAGGCATCGAAACGTAGTAGTGGAAATTGTAGGTGTCACACTTGCCAAACTCGTTCCTCGTATCCTTATGGACATACGCCGTCGCCAATGCTGCACCATCGGTCATTGTCGCCGTGTAGGTATTAGATGCACCGGAAGTGATGTAATAAATACCCTGAGGCGGATTCGGAACGTTCTTGCCGAATTTGGAGATGACGAAGCCGTCCGGCTGTCCGTCTGCCGCAGTAAATGTGGCAGTCAATTCGGTGCCATTCGCGGTGCCGCTGGGCACGGCCAGATAATAGTCGTAAACTGTACCATGAAAGTCTGTGCTTGTCGCATACTCGACGCTCTCAAAGTCTGCGCCAGTAACGACAATCGAGGAAATGTTGCTGCCGTGTCCGTTCAGGGACTCGGTCGTTGCAGCCGATACGCTGAGCGTAAACAGCGATACGGCCATTGCCAGCACAAGGATCAGTGCCAGCGCGCGGGAGTTGAAAATCTTTTTCATGCTTGACTTCCTTTCTGTCCGCATAAATTCGTTCCTCGCGGTTAAGCCGATGCAGCCGAGGAACAGCCCTGCATCAGCATTGGGTCTTTTATGTCACAGCAAAAGCTGCTGCAAACAACAAATTCCTGCTTCACACCACAGATACACTACCGCTTCCTGCGCTCCCGCCCGCCGCGACGTAGACCGCGTTTTCTGCCCGTTGGTGCGCTCGTTTCTTCGCGTCGCTTCGCCGGGACAATATGCTCTCATGCTGTGGCTATTCAGTTGTCGATGCGATTCATCATTTCGAGACGGGCGAAGGCCCGGTAGATTTGTTTTGAGATCCCCCGGTTCCGCGTTCCCAGCTCGGAACCGGGGATTTCTGCGCGTCAGGGGGTGACGCGCTGGCAGTCGGCTCTAGGGGGTAGAGCCTGGTCTATCGCAAATCCGTTCCCAATTCGGATTGTGCAAATGAATTATTGTGCGCTTTCCTCCGCAGCCGGTTCCTGCTGCTCGGCCTGCCGTGCTGCGCGCTTGGCTTCCTTTTCTGCCGCCTGCTCCTGCCGGAACTTTGTGAGCTGCCGCTGGTACTCGGCTTTGAACTCCTGCGTTTTCCGCACGTTCTTATTCTGCGGGCATTTGAACCCTTGCAATTCAAGCGCGTACATCGTTCTTCCAGTGATTTTCTCATCCAGAAGAAGATCCGCGCGGAATCGGCGGCCTTTGCCTTGAATCTGTGGCTTCTCTTTGGCTTTATTTTGCTTTTTGGCTTCAGCCTTGGCTGCTTTGTCTAGCTCCCGCTGTGTATTGAACTCCGCCTGAAACAGCGCCGTTTTTTCCAGCGCGGGCGTACTGCGCTTTGCCGCAAGCTCTCTGCTAACGCCGATCGCTTCAAGCGCATTTACCCATCCGCGGAACCGCAGTTCAATAAAATCGCCGCCAATTATTTCTGTCCTGCCGGGGATATGCCGCAGCTCCGCCTGCTGCCGCCGCAAATATGCAGCCAATTCCTGCAATGACGCATTTTGATATTTCAGAACAAACTCGATGTTCCTGTGAGACAGCGCCGTATAGGTGGGTTGGGTCAAAACTTTTTTAAGCGCCGCCATATTTTCCTCATACGTTCTGTTCGGATTCATCGCTGCACCTCCCGTTCAGAAGATGCCGCGTTCTTCGCTGCAAGCCGCCTCAATTCGATCTCGCATAAATCCTGAACGATCTTGCGGTCACGAAAATGTGGTGGGTTTTTGATGTTTGTGATTTTTCCGGCATAAAAAGATCGGATCGCGGCTTGCCATGAGCCGAAACGATATATGATGTAGTCCGCACCGATCACCTCGACCGGCGCAGGAGGATGCCCGATGTCCTCCATGCAGCTCTGCAAGTATGCCGAGAGCTGCTCCAAAGTGTCATTTTGATGCTCAAGGATGAACTGCACGTTTTTGTAGGCGATCACACGCTCAATGCGGCCATAGTTGATCTGGTCCAGATATGCTTGCCGTTGCTGCTCATTCATCGCAGATAATCCTCCTATCGATTTTTCCGCAAAAAACAAATCATCCCGCTGACGCGAGATGATCCGATTGCTTCAAAAACAAAAAACACCGATTTACTTCAACTTTAGAAGCAAATCGGAGCCCTGTTCCGAATTACCGATAGGATCATCGTGCTATCTACCCTTTGTTTGCCAACTTCTGCACGTAACGAGATCATAAAACAGGCAGCATCTCATGCAGGCAAAGAAAAGCGATTCTCCTGACTTGGACTATGGACGCAGGTCGCGTCCGCGCTCTGTTTCCTACCTTCTCACGGGATTTTCTCCCGCAATGGCGACCTTTCGGCCACATAGCTTGTTGGTGTAACGCTGTCTTTCGTTTCCTCCAAGCTACTTTAGAAACTTGCTCATCCTCACAGTTCCGGGCGAGTAGATTCATTGCTCTTTCATTGCAGACTATAAAGCGAGAGATAACCTGCAATTACAATTCTTCGTTGGCAAACATATTAAATTGTCAAGATTCTTCCATTCTCCGTATGTGCCAGCATAGATGCGACATACTATCTGCACATACAAAACATGACGGTTTCGGCTTCATAAAGTTCTGCAAATTTACGATGAAACGCCAGATGCGCCTTGAGATCATCGGCCTTTCCGCGTTTTGGGTGACGGAAATTTTGACGGCGAATAGGCTTTTAAGCAACACCGCCGAGGAAACTGATTTTCTGAATGGCTTGCCGTTTGCTATCTAGTGACGGATGGACGTACAACCGCAGCGTTGTCGTAACATCTGCGTGACCCAGCATTTCGCTGACGCTTTTAACGTCAATCCTATTTTCGATACAGCGCGTCGCGTAAGTGTGACGGAGAGTGTGATAGCTGCGTTTTCGGATGCCACACTGACGCAGGACAGATTCAAAGTAGTATTGATAGGTGCGTGGCTCCATTGGCTTATCCGTTCGGCCTGTCAGGATATACGCATTTTGTGACAGACCAGAAACAGCTTTTTTCAAATACGCCATCATATCGTTTGGAAGTGGAATAACGCGCACAGATTTTTCGCTCTTTGGTGTCTGGATGATGAGCTTCGTTTTCCCATTCTGACGGACACGCTGAACGGCGCGCTCAATGCTGACGGTGCCGTTTTGAAAGTCAATATCTGAAACCCGCAGGGCGCAAACCTCACCAAGCCGCAATCCTCCGTTTGCGGAAAGCAGGATTCCAGCGTCCTTGTGATTGGGTGACGGCGATAGACCTTTTTTGAGCTGTTCAAGCTCCCACGCAGAAAACGGCTCGATTTCACGCTGTTTTGTCTTCGGCAGCTTGGTGTTCAGCGCGTCACAATAAAAATGGTATTCTGCGCTGGCAAAACGAAGCGCTGCTTTTATCAGAACACCGATGTCCCGGACGCTTTTGGCAGATAACCCACCGCCATGCAGCCGCCCACTTTGTCTCTTTTGGATTAGGAAGTCAGAAAGCTGTTTCGCCGTCAAAGAAACGACGAAGATCGAACCAAGCTCCGGAAGGATATGATGCTCGATCAGAAAAACATATCTGGCGCGTGTAGATGGCTTGATCTCTGCCTGTGACAGATACCATACAAAAAGCTCTTTTACCGTCAAGCGGCAGCTTCCGGCAGGTCGTGACACGACCATCCGTTTCCGTTCCTCCAGCTTGGCCTTTGCTGCGGCATAGGTGCGCGCATAGACAGAAGTGTATTTTGCGCATCCATCCGGTTTCCTGCCACTGATAAAGCGCGCTTCCCAACGTCCGTCTTTTCGCTTATAAATGTTCTCACCTGTTTTTGGCAAACGGCACCCTCCTTTTGACGGCTGTTCTGACTGCGAATACAGATACGATGTTCGCACAATAGTATTCTGCATCACCTGATACCGATTGATCTTTACGAAAACGACGCAAATAATCAATATTTTGATACCGAACCGCATTGACTTTTTGCTGTGCTATTGTATAATGGTGTCAGAAACAAGATATTTATTGCGTTTTTAGGACTTCGTAAATTTGCAGAAATTTACGAAGTCTTTTCTATGCTCATTATAGCAAAGGACAGTGTGCTGACACATCAGACTTCCACGCAGGAGTATGTCGTTTTCAATGTGTCCGGGTGGATCATCAGCATGGGGCGGTGCAATTCTCTCGCATAAGAAATCGCCTTATCGGCATCATCCCCACGCGCAGATGCCGGGTCGTAGACCGCCAGCACCATGTCAGACTGCCGGATGATTGTTCGGTAGGCTTTCAGCTGTGCGTCTGGCTGCTTATGTGTGTAAACGGCTGTCATGTGGCTGCATTTGACAAGCATATCGAAATAGCGTTCGCGCAGTTCCGGTGTCCACTTTGTTGCCTGTTCCTCGTATGGTGTGATGCAGAATAGCATCAGCTCCGGATCGTCATTCCGCAGCGCGTTAATGATCTCTGCGGCATATAGTCCAACGCCGTAGTCGCAAGCCACGGAAAAGTGCGTCACCCCTTGCTGCCGCAGCACCATGATCTGCTGAGCCAGTTCCATCTTCATATCGTGACACTCCACGGCTTCTTCATCAAATCCCCATGCAAACCGCATAGGGCTGTGTCCGAGGATCGCGCAGCTTTTCGTTCCGCACATCTTGTATCACCTCACATGTAGTCTAATGGCTTATATTTCGTATTCTATCAGTCGCTATTTTCTGCGTCAAGAAAAATGTAAGCTTATAGGGAACGAATTTGCCTCAATCAGCATACAGGTGGGGAGAATCAGATGGATAAAAAGTTGCTGGGAAAACGAATCAACACCGCGCGAAAGGATAGGGGCTGGACAAGTGAACGGCTGTCCGAAGCCTGCAACATCAATGCGACATATCTCAGGCAAATAGAGTCTGGCGCAAAAACACCCAGCCTGCAGGTTTTCGTAACGCTTTGTAGCACGTTGAATGTTTCCCCAACATATTTGCTTGCGGACAACCTGAACCTGACAGAATCGCAGGATTTGGATTCCCTGCTTGCTCTTTGCCGCTCGGCCACACCAAAACAGATGAACATGATCGTCGCAATGGTCCGCAGTGCGCTTGAATCGGTCGAATAGTTTTTTTAAGCCCCTTGCTGTTTGGCTTTAAGCTGCCATATCATGCGCCACCAGTGCCGTGTAATAGCTGTTCATCGTACTTGGCGCGTTGAACAGCGCAGCCAGCAGATATTGTCGGATATTCCGAATCCGTGTTGTGTTTTGCTTCAGGCAGTCCATGACAAAGCGGATATGCTCGCTGTTCAACTTCAGCAGCTTCGACCGCACAACCTCGGCCGGGTAGTCATTGCCTGCGACGCGGATTCGGCTGCGGGTGCTGCAAACTGTCTCCTGCACCAGGTCGACAATCTCGTCAAGCTGCTCTTGGTCAACGTGAGGATCGCTTGCCAGAACGTCGTAGTCGATGTTCTCCAA
>OKSB01002337.1_pt1 | contig 17104 bp, 8 predicted proteins | sample 1601171 | NCBI WGS metagenome assembly OKSB01 (sample SAMEA3541496, study PRJEB24748) | human gut metagenome | biome: human gut; feature: human-associated habitat; material: faeces | place: China | collected 2012 | reverse complement strand
TAAGAACCCACAAGCCCTCTAACGCCGGGCTTGAGCCTGCGTTTAAGTGCTCGCTACGCTCGGTGCTTGTCCACATCTCTGTTCAGCTTTGCCCATTCCTCACTCCTCACTTAATACCGCTCCCCTCTTGCATTCTCCCACACTTTAGGTTATAATATCACTATAGTAATAATTTCAGGAGGACGTAACATGAATAGATCATATGACGAATACAACTACACCCTCTCAAAGCGTGAACTGGAAGAACTTAAATTCTTGTTCATCTCTGATGATGTGGACTACAACGACACTGACAGCAACGGGCTTACTTTCCTGCTCACTGCTATCGAAAGTGCTGACTTTGTTGAGCAGGACGGTGTTCTCAAGCCTGACAAGCGAAGTGTTGATTTCATCAAATGGCTCATCGCTCAAGGCTCAGATGTGAACTTCCCTGCTGACAAAAAGCCTTTACAATATGCTATCAAATGTGAAGAGGAGATATCTCGCCGTAAAGGCAAAGCCTGCGATATGTCAGAAATTCTTCTGCTTCTCCGTGAAAGCGGTGCTGACAGCACGGGCCTTGACGAGCTTATTGACGGAGGATTCTCCGCTCGTGTGAAGCTCTGAGGTATAGCATGAGAGAATTTATAATAAATCAGAATGACGCAGGTCAGCGTGTTGACAAGTTTCTCACAAAGGCTGTGCCGAAGCTGCCTAAAAATCTGCTGTACAAATATCTGCGCCTAAAGCGTATCAAGGTCAACGGCAAACGCTGTGAGATATCCACACGGCTTGCTTGCGGTGACGTTATGCAGCTTTACATCAATGACGAATTTTTCGAGGGCGAAGTTGCTGACAGACCTGCTTTTCTCAGTGCGCCAACGTCTTTGAATATTATTTACGAGGACGAGAATATTATCCTCTGCGACAAAAAGTGCGGACTTGTGGTGCATGAGGACGAAAGCGGTTCGGCGGACACGCTCATAAACAGGATACAGCACTATCTTTATGAAAAGGGTGAATATCGTCCTGAGGAGGAGCTGTCTTTTGCTCCTGCCCTTTGCAACAGGATCGACCGCAACACGGGCGGTATCGTAATATGTGCGAAAAATGCTGAAAGTTTGCGTGTGCTTAATCAGAAAGTCAAAGACAGAGAGCTTGAAAAGCTTTATCTTTGTGTGACATTGGGCATACCAAAGGAAAAGTCTGCTCGGCTCACGGCTTATCATCAGAAAGATGAAACCACAAAAACTGTCAAGGTATCTGACAAGAAATTTGAGGGCAGCCGCACCATGATAACCTCTTATCGTGTGCTTGCGGAAAACAAGGCTGATGATCTTGCACTTCTTGAAGTTGACCTTATCACAGGCAGGACGCATCAGATAAGGGCGCACCTTGCTCACATTGGTCATCCACTTCTCGGTGACGGCAAATACGGAATAAATAAAGTCAACCGTGCATACAATGTGAAAACGCAGGCACTTTATTCGTACAAGCTCACCTTTAAATTCACCACTGACGCAGGTATACTTGAATATCTGAACGGCAAGAGCTTTCAGGTTAAAGACGTATGGTTTTGCGAAAAATTCTTCGGATATAAGCTCTGATATTTCGTTAAATCGCACTATTTCGACACTGTGGATTTGTCATATACGACAAAATAATATAATTTTCGTGCAAATTTTGTGTAAATTGTTCAAAAGTGCTTGCAAATGTATATAAAATATGTTATAATTATTTAGTCAAATTTAACGGCTGTACTATATATACAGAAAATGACAGATATATTTTATAGATTTGGAGGAACAAAGGTATGACAGGAGATCTGCATTGTCACACAACGCTGTCTGACGGCTCGCTTGGTATAGAAGAGGTCATTGTTCAGGCAAAAAGAATGGGACTTGACTTTCTTGCGATAACAGACCATGACACTCTTTCATCATCAAGCAGAGCGCAAATACTTGGTGAACGATATGGGGTAAAGGTCATTCCTGCGGTAGAGCTTTCCGCATGGGACAAGAAGCGCAATTCAAAAGTACACATTCTTTGCTATGCGCCTCAAAAGCCTGACAGGCTCGAGGGTCTTTGCCTGAAGTCATGCCAGATAAGAAAAGATTGTGCAAAAGAAATGATAGAAAAGGTAATGGCAAGATATCCTATTCCTGCCGACGCTGTACTGCACTACACGAAAAGCTCTAAAAGCATTTTTAAACAGCATATCATGAGAGCATTGGTAAATTACGGCTATGCCACTGAGCTTTACGGGTCTGTGAACGACAAGCTGTTTGCTTATCCAAACGGCGAATGTCTTGTTACCCGTGAATATCCTGATGTGAACTTTGTGCTTGATCTTATCCATTCCGCAAAGGGCATTGCTGTTATGGCACACCCTGTTATGTTCAACAACACCGAGCTGCTTCTTGAACTTATCGAGGCAGGCAAGATTGACGGAATTGAAGCTTATCATTACTCTGCTACTCCAACTCAACAGCAGAAGCTTGTGGATATCGCAAAGGAACATGACCTGATAGTGACTGGCGGCTCTGACTTCCACGGTCTGTATAACGAAACAATGACGCATATCGGAAGCATGACCACTGACAAGGAAAATCTTGATAAGCTGTTCAAGCTCATTCATATAAATTCACAAAAAGCTAACAAAGCGGCTGTGAAAACAGAGAAATAATATGGTATAATAAAGGGACATTATCATGCGGTAATGTTCCTTTAATGCGTAAAATAGAGAGGACTGTATAAAATGAACGTAATGGAAGAATCACTACAGAAACACAGAGAATGGAAAGGCAAGATAGAGGTCTGCTCAAGAGCAAAGGTAAACAATGCAAAAGACCTGACGCTGGCTTACACACCTGGCGTTGCTCAGCCTTGCCTTGAGATACAGAAAGATCCCGACCTTTCATATGAGCTTACAAGACGTGCAAATCTTGTGGCTGTTATCACAGACGGCTCTGCTGTGCTTGGTCTTGGCAATATTGGCGGTCTGGCAGGTATGCCTGTTATGGAGGGAAAATGCGCACTTTTCAAGGAGTTCGCAGACGTTGACGCTTTTCCACTTTGCATAAAGTCCAATGACGTTGACGAAATAGTAAACACCATCGCCATGATATCAGACAGCTTCGGCGGCATAAATCTTGAAGATATCGCCGCTCCAAGGTGCTTTGAGATAGAAGCAAAACTCAAAGAGAGAGTTGATATTCCTGTTTTCCATGACGATCAGCACGGAACTGCTATCGTTGTCGGTGCGGCACTTATGAATGCCTGCAAGGTAGCAAACAAGAAGATAGAGGATATTACACTTGTTATAAACGGCGCAGGTGCAGCCGGCTGTGCTATAGGAAAGCTACTGCTTTCTCTTGGTATTGGCAATCTTATCATGGTAGACCGTGAAGGCATAATCTGCGAGGGCGATGATTATCTTAACGAGGCTCACGCTGAAATGGCTAAGGTCACAAACAAGAACAAGCTCCACGGCTCTCTTGCTGATGCACTCAAGGGTGCAGACGCTTTCGTAGGTGTTTCCAAGCCAAAGCTTGTGACCGCTGAAATGGTTAAATCCATGAATGATAAGCCTATACTTTTCGCAATGGCTAACCCGACTCCTGAGATAATGCCTGACGAAGCAAAGGCGGCAGGTGCGTTTATCGTTGGAACAGGACGTTCAGACTTTCCTAACCAGATAAACAACGTTATCGCTTTCCCCGGAATTTTCAAGGGTGCGCTTGCAGTGAGGGCTTCTGACATCAACGAGGAAATGAAAATGGCTGCGGCAAAGGCTATCGCAGGCTGTGTGCCTGAGGACAAGCTCAATGCGGAATTTATTCTGCCGAACTCTTTTGACAGATCTGTACCGGTCGCTGTGGCTGAGGCTGTGGCAAAGGCTGCAAGAGAAACAGGCGTAGCAAGAATTTAGGAGGTTTTTCAAATGGCAACTATCAGCTACACTCCAAAGGGAGTATGTTCAAGAAAAATAGATATCGAAGTAGAGGACGGTATCGTAAAGAAAGTGCATTTCACAGGCGGCTGTAACGGCAACACACAGGGTGTTTCAAAGCTTGTTGAGGGCATGAAGGTTCAAGACGTTATCGACAGACTTGAGGGTATCGACTGCAACGGACGCGGCACATCATGTCCTGCTCAGCTTGCGGAAGCTTTGAAGTCTGCACTCTAAGCTTTCGTACTGAACATTACACGGATATAAAAAAACGGGCGAACACTGTTCGCCCCTACAAAAGGAAACGGACTGCATTTTGTTTGCAGTCCGTTTTTTTGTACATATTCTAATTTTCTTTCGTTGCGCTTTGAGTGAAACTCATTGAAACAAATCCCGTACCAGTCACCGTAATATCGGTATGATTACCGTCAGGCCACTGTTCTGCACTGTTAATGCCGTTCGTTCGATAGAACTGAATGTCATATTGATTTTTCTCGGCAGAATTCACTTTCAAAGTTGCAGTGGCAATTTTTGTATTTACATCTGTAGAAACATTTAGGCTGTAAGTGTTTTTAAACCATGTGCTGATATCAACATATTTCGTATTCCAAGTCAGTGTGACAGTACCCTCGCCGCTGCCTGACAGGCGATAGTTGAAGCCGTCAAGATCTTTTGGCGAGGCGGCGTTGTCAATGAATGTGCCTGTCCATGTTGCTGATGTGTTATCATTTATATAGATAACGCCAAGCTTTGCGGAGAGCGTTTTCAACTCTGCCTGATCTGTAGGTGCGGCTGTCACTCTCATGTATATGTCAGACTTTGTGAGCTGCGACTTATCAAAGGTCAGCACAAATTCATGCTTGTTGAAATCGTCAGCCATGAGTTTCAGAGGTGAAAACTCTATTTTTGAATTGCTTCCAAAAGTCTTTTTTTCACCGTTATATTCAACTGAATATTTTGCAGCTTCTTCTCCGGTAACGGCATTTCCGTCGCTGTCCACAAGCTCAACTGTAATGGTGTATGTGATATCCTTATCATTGTGCTTTATCATTGTTTGCGGATAGTTGCACACATTAACTGTCACACAAGGCGAGGTTTCCATACTGCTAAAAGTTATCGTCCTTGGAAGATCATTTTCATCTGTTGTAAGATAATTAGATGAAAACAGCATGCCAGCTCCCTTTTGTGTGGACACAACTCGCTTTACACTTGAAACGCTGGTATAAGCCGCCAGGACGCCAATAGTACTGAGTGCGGCTGCCGCAAAAGCTATCCATATTGCAAGCCACGATCTTTTAAGCTTTTTTATAAATTTGTCTTTCATAACAGCCGCCCTCCTCTCTATTTTGTGATTTATTACTTTCTTTGAACTGTAAGGTAGACCATATCAGTTTCTTTATTGTTTTGGACATTTTCATTCCATTTTACTCTTATTATAAAATAATCGCAAAACGGGTCTTTATTGTCAATTACCGTCAGTGCGTCCGACTGCCAATAAAGTGCTTCGGAATTTTTCTGAACATTGCCGTAACTGTCATAGGACTTTTCATGAAGCGTGCTGTCAGCAATGATCTCCGAGCCTTGCTGATTGAGATAATGTCCCGAGATCTTACTGCCGTCTATATTGTAATAAAACGTTTTATTCTCTTCATCAGATACATAAACTACAGTATCATTATTTTTATCAGCTTCACTGACGCTTTTCGCACGGTATATCTCATACTCAAAAGGGATATTCGTTGTATGTGCAAGCTGTATTTGATATTGTTGCACATCTGCCCCGCCTATGCCGAAAACAAAGTCCTTGTAAGTGCCGTTCTCAACGTCTATATCTGCCATTTCAAGATTTGCCACAGATTCTTTGTTTCCTGCGGTGATATAAAGCTGAGTAGGGGCATTTATTTTTGTTGTAAGAGCAATAGAACGTTTGTGAGTAAACCACGCATAAACAGGCAGTGCCACAAGCAGTACCGCCGAGAGAGATACTGCTATGACCAGCTGGAGCTTCTTCTTTTTTTCTAATTTTCTGAATTTTCCAAAAATGCTTTTTGTCATAATTTTCTCCTGAAAATGCCTGCTTATTATGAATTTATAAAGCCTGTTTCTATTTTTGCGTTTGTGTAAACAACATAGTCGCTTGCGGTAGTTCCGCTAACAACTGAGTTGTTGTCATTAAGCAATACTGCGGTAAGCTCAACTCTGTAGTTCGCATAGGTAAGTCCCTGCTCCTCAAAAGCTTTGCCTGTTTTTACTGTAAATTTCGTAACGGCTGTGTTTTGTTCTTCGCCATTATAGTCAGTGGTAAAAACGCACTCCTTGCCATTCAGACCGCTGCTTGATGTGGCGTTTTCCAAAGTAAAGCTACTGAGATATTTGCTAATATCGTTTGTCTGCTTATAATCGCCGCTATTGTCCTTAACATACAACCTCATTGTATACTGTATTTTTTTGCCACTATCCTTTGTTGACCGACTCAAAGCAGACAGATCATAGATAGCATTTGCTGTTATTGCCATTTCTCCTGTAGTCATATCTTTGGCATTGATACCAAGCTGCGAAAATGGTGAATCCTTCGACTCAAGAACCGTTGACTCTGCAACGTTATAGTTTAGCTGTGCCACCGTCATTGCCTTTCTATAGTAGCGTCTGGCAGGCATATCTCCACTTTTAGAGATAGAGCTGTTCTCAATATTGTTCTGGCTATATGCAACATAAGACGCCGCATTTACTCCTATACCGGTTTTTGTATCCCCGTCCTTACGCTCAGGGAACTGATCTATGATCCCCGCAGTACCGTAAGTTAAGCTGATATCAGCCTTGACAGTTATAGAGCCGTTCGGGTCATTGTTGATATAACTGTAGACCGAATCGGGATACATCAGCATATAGCTGTCTTTAGCTTCTGAAAGTGTCTCAGTCTTGCTTATTTTTGCGTTTGATAACTCTGTGTCTGAACTGTTTAAAATGCTGTAATCAACATTCACCGATGTTCCTGCAATGATCCTTGCATTAGCTGCCGCGTCTTTTTCATCAAAGCTCTTCATAGAGAATTTAAACGCCTGATACATATTGAAATCGTCACTCTTATAGCCATTAAATGTATCTCTAAGACTCTTATCAATGCTTATCTTTGACGTCATTGTCGCACGGACAAAATTATTTGACGCTGTTATCTCCTCTGGGTCATGAGCCGTCACACTTACTAGCTGTGTAAAAAAGTTTGCAATAACATATGCGCCAGTGTCATTATTTGTCACTTGGACAAGATTTGTAGGAATATTGCCATTGAGCTTTCTTGGCTTATTACCGCTATAATAATTCACAAAGTTCTTGATGACTTTTTTCGAGCTTCCCGTTTCCGGAATATTGATAGTGAGATAATAGTTCTCGCTTATTATCATTTCGTCATTAGCATTTTTTGGTGTATCACTGTTCGCTGAAACAGTTATCTTATAAGTGCCTGTTTCACCCTCGCCGGCAGGTCTATAATACTTGCCGTCGCTTGTTTTCACGGTAGCTGTAGCTTCATCCGCTTCAACAAGTGTTCCGTCAGATGATTCTTTAGCTGTTACCGACGCATACCTTAACAGTACATCATTCATTGTGACCGGTTTAAAGCCACTTATATTTGTCAAGTCAAGCTCACCGGTTGTTTTATTAAACTTAGCATCACTTGCGGTAGAATGATAAGTCTTGTCATTGTTATTTGCATCAACAAGAGTTAGCTTTGTATCATCGGTAAGCACACCACTGTCAGTGGCATTATCACCAATAAGATAAAGCTTTTTATCAAAGCTCCAAAGCAGACTGTCACCGTTATTGAGCATTTTTTCCCATTCGTTAGCGGATTTGTAATAGGAATACTTAAAATAAGTAGTAACAGGTGCATCAAAGCTCTCAAAAGCAAGCTTTGTTTTATCCGTATAGTGAGAATGGTTATAGTCTGTGCCTGAGATAACGTAAGATTGGAAGCTGAAATCAAGCACCTTTCTTACAAAAACAGGAATATGAAGTCTAAGAGCAGTTTTGCCACTTCCCGTTGGGTCGATATAATCAAGAGTAATGACAGTAAATCTGTTTGTGCCGTCATTGTCATACTGACCGTCTGTGACCTTGAAATATCCTGTCTTGCTGTTAAATGTAAGAGTGCTTTTGTCTGATTTTTTCAAAACATCGTTATCATACACATAAGTCGCTGTGCTTACATTCATAAGATCTGTTGTTTTCAGCTTATTTGAACTGCTGTCGCAAACATCACAATTTGTCAGAACTGAGATATACTTTGCGAGCATTTGTGTGATATTCAACGATGAGTTATCATCTACAAGCAAAACTGGAAAATCATTCAGTTGCTCAACGTTAAGCTCAGAAGCTTTGCCGAATGTTATAAGCTTTGATTTATCCAAATTCTCTGCATATGTCTTTATAGTACTGTTTATGCCATAGGATTTTGTCTTTGTGCCATTCGTATAGGAAGCAGCGTCACTGATGATAGTCTGCATATTTCCGCCAACAAGATCGCCTGTGAAAATTTTATCTCCAATGGTTTTGCTTGGATTTATATTGACACAAGGCGAATAGATATCAACGTGCGTGCCGCTTCCCTCGCCGATATTTTTGGTATTGTCCTGAGTACCGTTGTAGTCGGAGTGAACTGCGGTAAAGTTGGTAGGTGCTTCTGAATTATTATACTGTATATCAGGTAAACAATCCGTGTTATTTACCGATACTCCAATAAATTTAGATGATAGATTTTCATCCTTGTTCCAACCTATCAAGTTAGAAACAGATACGCTGTTGTTGCCTCTTACATAGCCTAATTTATTTATGAGAATATCATAAGCATAAGTGCTGCCGCCGTCATTATGACCGATCACGCCGCCTACACCTGCACCATTGGACTTATCTTCTGCTGAAAGAGTAACATTGTTGACTTCACAATCAGATATCTTCAGATCACCATTAGCTTTTATACCAACATAACCTCCGATACCTGCATCACCATTTTTAGCAGCTGGTATACCTATCGTTGCATTTTTTACAGCAGACTTTGATATGGTCACAGCCGCATTCTGTGTGCCGACCATTCCGCCTGAACTTGTATAGCCATAAACACCGCAAGCTGATGTTTCAGACGTTCCACCATAATAACAGTTCTCATTGACAGACAACTGTTTTTTGTTTATTCCAACGAATCCGCCGGCATTACTTCCATAAACATCGACGCTGACGCTTGTGTTTTCTATTGTGCATACTTCGTTAGACAATCCTATAAGACCGCCCTCGTTCATTGTCTGGGTAGCAAGGGGTTTATTGTCTTTTTTTGAGCCGATAAAGCTGTCTTTATTATAAGATGTAAGCCGGACATTGCTTATTGTCGTTTTGATATTTGCAGAGCCTACGATCCCGCCTACGCCAAACCAAGTACCTGTGCCTTTATCAAGATTAGCAAATTCAACCTTATTAATTGTTATCTTGGAATCCTTAACATTAAATTCGCTGCCTTTCTGAGAATTTCCCACAAGACCGCCTGTTTCAAATCCGCCAAACACATATATGCCGCTGTTTTCAGACTTAACGCCACTTATATTGATATTATTTGTTGACTTTCCTATAAGTCCTCCCACAGTATATGCGCCAGATACCTCAAGATCGTTCAAGGTTATTCCGCTAAACTTGCATTGACCCTGTACTCCGCCAACAATACCACCTGTAGAAAGGTCTTCATTAACATACGATTTTCCGTCGTTGTTATACGTCTTAACGCTGATCTTGCCGGAAAGATTAAGACTATCTACAGTTAGAGCATACGTTGAACAGTTTATCAACCCAACTCCTTTTACGGAGGCAAATGCGGTACGATATTTATAGTTATCCACATCTTGGAATTCAATAGTGTTACCGCCCTTGTTATCTGTTATTTTCACAGCATAGGCTTTTATATCTGTATCGAGCTTTATAGTCTGATCATTTCCCTGGATAGTTGTCAAAGACAAAGTATATCCACAGTCAATGCCGCCCAGGTTACTATCTGCTGCATCAAACAACTGATTTATTCCACGAAAACCTGTGTCGGTGAGGTCATAGGTTTCATTTCCTGTGAGCTTAACAGTAAATTTCTTACTTTGATCGTGTGCCCATTTTGCTTCATAAAGACCTTTTTCACTTGGCTTTGTATATTTTTTTAGCATTACAGAATTTTTCTTTTCATATTCCCTGCTTGTAGCCTTTTCAAGTCTTTGATAATCTGAGATCGCAGTTTTGTAATCTGTATCATTAGAAGTCAATGCAGCTGTACCAACTTTTGAATAGTCTGCATTTCGAGTGAAAGTATAGTGACCATAGCCGCAAGTGTTTTTATATTTATCTGTATATCCCATACCGGACTGTGATATGACAGACAGCATAAACAATGCCTGTGCATTAGGCACTTCAATAGTATTTGTCGTGCCGGCAATAACATTTAATTTCTCAGCATCATTAAGCTCGCTCTTAAACTGCGTGATGAGATAATTTTTCCTGCCATTGTTAAGGTTGGTTGACTTACCGAACGTTCTTCCCTCTTCGATAGCAAAGCCGTTTACAACTCTGCCTATATATGGATTGATAAAGAGATTGGTATCTGCGTTTTCGTCCACTGCCTCAGTATTGCTGGTCGTAAGCGCACTATCTTTGGCAACGTTGTCCATATTTCTGAAAATAACACCGCCGTAAACTATGGTGCCAACATATCCGCCTGCTGTAATGAGATGTTGTTTGCTGTTATCGTTCTTTGCAAATGTTATCTTAGGATTTGTTACCTTGACATTATCAATGATATTATCTCCGCCAAACACAACGCCCATAACACCACCATAATACTCTGTCTTTCCGGTACTATAGTTTAATTTATTATTATTGTTTTTTGAAAGCGTTACTTCATTGGTATATACTATATTGATATTTTTTACAACACTTCCGCTGCTGAACCTGATGAGCGGGCTTGCAGATTTATTGGTTATAGTTGGATATGTTCCGTCGGATTTCTTCTGTCCAACAATAACGCCCCTGAAAACGTAACTGTTTGATGTTCCGCCAAGACCTGCAAAAGAACTGCCGAGAACTATATCATCATCTATCTTGTAATAAGCTTCGCAAAGATATTTGATCATGTTATCTTTTGAAACTGAAACTTTTTTCGTTCCGCTTACAAAATTGCCTGCACCATCATAAGTATAGGTTTCATGCTTGTTGCCTTTGCAAAAAGCACTATTAGCATCAACAGTCGATTTATCGGCAGAAACATTTGCATTATAGTTTACTTCCCAACCATTTGTAGGTGCAGCTGTACTGATAACTCGTGCGACCTCTGCAAGTGTGGAAGCGTCAAGGATATATGGATCAGAGTATGTTCCGCAACCCTTTATAAGATATGGTCGCTCAAGGTTTACGTCTATCTCATCATAGTTTTGAGTGGTATCATACGATTTAGCAACATATGGCTTGTAACTAGCAAAGCTATATTCCTCTGTTGCGTTATTTTGGATAGGAGAAGTATACCTGTCATCCCTACTCCAATCGTCATGATACTTATTCTGCCTGCTCACATCATCTACACGATTCTTTTTGGTGTCAGACACTTCTTTTCCGTAGGTTACATTATGCTTTTCATCTTTACCCCAATCGTCGTCCCATTTATAGTTGTATATTGCAGAAGAGCCTGCTCCGTCAGAATGCTGAAAGCTTTCAAGCAAAGTAGCATTTTTGAAAATTGAATTTTCATTACTTGCGTCAAGCTTGATATTTGAGAAAGTCAGAGATATATTTTGACCCTTTTCGCTTCCTACATTGCCTATAAGGCTTGTTGCAGCATAATTCTGATCGCCTTTGTAATATTTTTCAGCAGTCATACTGTGTTTTTTCTGTGACACATTCTTTATAGTGATCTCTGTCATGTTTCCTATCTTATTTATAAGCAAAGGGGCATAAGAATTTTCGCCATTTAAACTTAGAGAAGTATCATTCACATACAGATCATCAAGAACGATACTGCCGGTAATTTTGACAGATTTCTTTGTAGTATTGGTGTCGTCAGCAACCGAGCCGCAAACCAATGCACCTGAACCACCATTCACCTTACCGATATTTCCCTTAAAGGTCAGTTTACCACTTATGGTAACAGCTCCATTTTCATTTCTGAAAAGTCCGCATTGCATCATGTAATGTTGATTATGTACATTATTTAAGTTTGTTCCATCCATGCCTTCTGTTGTACGGGCATAATTGTCACTATTACCGCTTGATGCACTTTCAGACTCATTAAATTCCTTATTATAAAAAGTAATGGTTGAGTTTGAACTGATAGTAGTATCTTTTGAATCCATATCAACAGGATAGTAAGAATATCCACGCAGATCTATTGTTTCATCTTTAGGGAAACCAGGGTCTTTTTCACAAATATAATTTTTTATGTTTGACGCCGCAAAAACTCTTGCACTCCATACAGTAGCTTTAGCTCCGCCTGTGGAGGCGTTACCATTTTTATATACATCAAGGTTATAATAATATCTTGCACAAGGATTATCTTTCCATGTCTCACCATTATTTTTTGTTTGATTTTGATAGGTATTGCAGTGTTCACCGTCCATATAGAGCAAACGTTCATTTTTATCATTAACAGCAGGAATTGAAATTATGGCTTGACGATTGGAAACAGGAGTATTTGAAGCATAAATACTACAACGAGCTATCTCATCAAAATACAAATAGTCTTTATTTATATTTATCGTAGTATTTTTTGAGATCTTATATCCATCAGGGTCAGTAAGTTCAAAATAAGTTGCATTAACGGCACATGTAGGGTAATAAAAACCTGATCCATCAGAATAATTAAATGTATATGGATCATAATTTCTTCCCAATAATGTCGAGGCGAGCATGCCGAAATTTTTACAGTTGTTTGCTGTTACTGTCACACTGTCAAAGCTAACCTTTTTTATGCTCCAATAACCTGTTGTGGAAAGTACAAGACCACCTATCTCATTACTATCAGATGTTATAGTAGAATTAGATACAATTATTTTATCCAGCGTTACTTCAACATTATACCAGTTGTGACCAATAAACCCACCGCTTGTGCTTCCGCTGATTTTAGTGGAAGTTTTTATATTAAGAGTATTTACACTAACACTTTGTATTTTCACAATATTAGAAGATGATGATGTAGTCGAACCTATCTCAGCAATAAGTCCACCAACCCTGGCATTAGCACTGCCTGTTATAGGACCTGTGTGTTTGTCAGTTATCTTTCCGCCAACAGTGACATTATCAAACTTAATACCAGTTGTAGGCTTTGATGTAACAGCTCCTACCATTCCGATAACTCCGCCAAGACAAGTGCAATCTACCGTTGTTGTGCTATTATCGTATGTAAGATTTGCTGTTACAGCAGAATTAGTGAATGAAACTTCGCTTGTGGCGTCAGCAACATATCCAACCAGACCTCCGACAAAATTCGTATACGCACCACTTGGGGCTGCGGTCACATTGGCGGTCACGCTGTCAATAGTCAAAGCTCCGCTGTTGTATGCAGATACAGAACCAATATAACAAGCGTCACCGTCCGAAGCATTATCGCCAACAATATTGAAAATTGAAACAAGCTTTATATTGCTTATTTTTGCACCGCTTGTCTTTGCAAAAAGTCCGTTGTGAGTATGGAAAACTATCTTATCATTTTCTGTTCCCACTGTCATGGTAAGTTTATGACTATTGCCATTCAGAATGCCTGTGAAAGTATTCTCACCATTATCACGCATAAAGCCGGTTAAACCTGTGCCGCTTATATCAACATCTGCACTAAGGCTGATATTTGCCGCAAGCATATCTGCCCTGCTAGCACCGCTATACTTAACAAAATCATTGCTATCATGCTGCATTATCAAAGCCGCACGGGCAAAATCCGCCCTATTGCTTATGGTTATATTATTATTAGGAAATCCATTTATTGTAACAGTATGCCCTGATCCATCAAAAGACAGAACACCGCCAGCACCCTCAAGCAGATCGAAATTGTTAAGTCGAAGCACTCCGCCCCAATCCATATCGTCTATGACTTTTGAAGATGTCCTTGTAAATGACCAGCCGCTTAAGCTATAGATCAAAGCATTGCCTCTATTTCCTACTATCTGACATCCGTTTTTGTTAGGGTCTTTAGGATAAAAGCCTGAAAGGTTTGTTTCACCGCCAAGCCTTACAACGCCATTTGTATTAAATTTGCCAACAATGCCACCTACGCTCTGGTTTGCAGAAACATTATTTGCAGTAACTGTGACTTTGCCGCCAACATCAATAAAAGCCTGATCAGCATAGCCCACAAGTCCGCCATAATTATTTTGTGATGATGTGGAATTTTTAATACTTATAGTGGTATTCCTGACGCTTACATAAGTCTTGCTGTCATCACCTATCTTACCAATAATGCCGCCAAAATCAAGGGCATTGCATGAGCCAGTCACATTTACAATGATATCACTAAGTGCAAGTTCAGATTTAAGAGCATTGGCAGAATATCTTCCGACAATACCACCATAAAAGCCTGCCCTGACAGTACCTTTGAAGTTTGAGGTAATTGTAACATCAGCTGTGCCTTTGATACTGATTTTTGCACTCTCCGTCCCATTTGTCAGCACTCCGAAAACAGAGCCAACAGCCGCACTGTCAGCGGTATCTCCTGATGAACAAGCAAGTGCCATTTTCATGCCACTGAATTTTGAAATATCAAATGTCTTTTCGTTGGCTTTACTATATATATAAGAGCCGAAAAGACCGCCCGCAGTTACAGAACCTGTAACGCTTCCGGTCATGGTAATGGTGACACCTTCGCCAACATTTATTTCTGCATTCTCTGCACTGCCTACAAGTCCGCCTGCGTTATTTGCGGATATATTCGCATCTGTCAAGGCGTTGCACTTGTCGATGTTCAGTGCCGCACCAGCACTCATTTTCCCGACAAACACACCTGCATTCGATTTGCCGGAAACGTCAAGCAAATTACTTGACAAGCTTACGGCAAGACTTGTGTTTTCGTCCATAGAGCCACAAGCAAGACCTGCATTATCCCCGCCTGATACTTCCGCCTTGACACCATTACTTAGAGTGATATCCAGATCGACATTTGCTCCATTTTTCATATTGCCTATAACAGACGTGAAGGATTTATAATTTGTAGCACCTGAATCATCTACAGGATCAGCTTTTATTTTCCACTTATTAGCTGAAGCCACATCACCGTGTATAACATTCTCAGCAAGCAAAGCTGAATTTTTTTCTTCCGGTCTAGCAAAAATAATAGTATCTAAATTTGCACTGTCACTAAGATATTCAAACAGAGCAAAATTAATAGGAAGATTAATAGCTGAACCCTCATTTGCTTTGACCGTTCCCATGAAAGGATATTCTTCATTGCCAAGTCCTTTTTCTATTCCTGTAAAATCAGAAGACTTAAACTGAGATTGGTTGTTTGAAAACAATACAGTGATTTTCTGATAGACAGCAGGGTCTGCATTAAGAAGCTTTTTAAAATCGTCTGCATTCTGTATCGTAAAAACGCCATTTTTGATATCATTAGAAATGTCAGTATATGTATCTGCCGCCATAGCCGTAATAGCATTGGTGACAGTTGATACCATTTTAGACACAACACCTGAAATGTCTGCAAGCGGCATACTCGTGACAAGCAATACGGCAGCGGTAACTAAAGAAATAACATTCTTGCGATACTTGCTGTAAAGCTTGTGGCATATTCTATTAATTTTCTGATTTCTATTAGCTTTCACTTTCAACTGCCTCCGTGCAAAGTTAATATTCTTATCTATACATTTAGTTCAACAAGGATATATTGCACCTTTGTACCTATCTTTTCGTCAGCATCATTATACATGGAGCTTAGTGATGATAACTGTGCTGTGCTGTATTTATCACCATTAAGTATATTCTCAATAACCTTTTTATTTTGTTCTTTATCAGCATCACCTGACAAGAACAAGCTTAAATTACCCTTTATATATTCCGCAAAATCCAAACGTTCTTTACTGTTATCATCAAACAGCACATTTTTCTCTGTCAGATTTTCATCTGTGCTTTTCATTAGTATCTGACCAAGCGTGTTCGGCCACACCCAATATACGTTCACTTCCTGCGGAACGCCTACTTTACAATCTTTAAGCGTCCTTGTGAATGTTTCATCATGAAGAAAATCGGAATATGTGTGATTGTTCTCATCATATTTCTCAAAAAACATGATATGTCCATTCATAAATCTAGTTACTTCTTCTTCAGTAACCTTTTCATAAGAAACAGCGTCTTCGTTTTTATTCTCTGCATACCCCGTGATACTCAACTTGAACTGTATCTCCATTTCCCCCGACTGGTTCGGGACAACATAAAAAGTAAGCTTTCCATGACTACCAGGATTAATACCATTCGTCATACCGCTTTCTTCATCAAGAAGCCAGTAGATCTTTTTGTTCTCGTCAGAAGTGATGTTGCTCCCATCAGACACCTTAGAGTAGTCATTGCTGTCAAGTATCTCAGCTTTAAGCACATTGGCACTGCCTACTGTTTTCAGTTCAAATGGCGAATCTACGCTTTTCATTCCAAATGAATCAAGATCAAGGGCTTTATCAATGGTAAACCAAGCCAAGCTGACCGCAATAAGTATAAATGCCAGAACTGCAACTGGTATTATTTTTATAATAAGCAGTTTGCGTTTCTTCTTTTCTTCCTCGCTGTCTGCTTTCTCTATCACTTTATGCTCAGCCACTTTGGCGACCTCCATTATTTCATCGAGTCAAGCTCTTTCTGCAATTCTATCATGTGGTTTCTGCAAGCGGTTATCTCGCCTGTGTATTTGTTGAACCACTCAACGTCCATTTCGTTAGGCTCTTCCTGCAAAAGAATTGCCTGAACAAGTGCTGATTGTGAACGTGATCTCTTACGCTCTATCTCCTCGATAGTAAGTCTGCATTTCTTTATTTCTCTTTTAAGCTGCCCTTTACTGCTCACGTTATTGTCCTCCTTGCATTAATTTCCCATTTTATCAACCGAATCAACTATCTCGTTGACTTCCCTATAGCCTTTGCGCGACAATGGAAAAATTCCGGATATGGTTCAAATCGGTCATGGGGCAACCTC
>OKSB01002335.1_pt1 | contig 17113 bp, 20 predicted proteins | sample 1601171 | NCBI WGS metagenome assembly OKSB01 (sample SAMEA3541496, study PRJEB24748) | human gut metagenome | biome: human gut; feature: human-associated habitat; material: faeces | place: China | collected 2012 | reverse complement strand
TAGACAAAGAAGCCTTACGCATCATAGAGTCCATGCCGCAATGGAAACCGGGTATCTTTTTGTAATACTTCTTCGATGCTGCAATAATCAGCCGGTAGAACCGCATAAAGCTGTTCTTTGTGTCCGCGCCGAGCGCGAATTTCTCCGACTTCGGATATTGCACGATCGCGTCATAAATTTCGTCCATAAAATCCGCAGACTTTGTAAGTATGGGTAACTTCTCGATTTTTATCTGTCCTTTCTATGGCGCGGGCTATCGCCCGCGCGTCAAAACGCAATCATCAAATGTCAAATCGCAATGTAAGCGGAGCGGAACCCGAGGCCGCCGTTCGCGCCCGACCGACGGAGATTGACGAGCAGCGCGAACACTCCCGCGACCGAACCGCTGCCCCAACCGCCGCCAGCGACCGGGAGCCGTTCTCCGTAATTGCGAATCCAAGAATAATCGTCTACATCGCTCCAAGAGGACGGCAGGGCTACGCCGAGCTGGTAGATGGACTTCGGAATCGTAAATCCGGATGCTGCGCCAATCTCTGCAATCTTGCCCGTGTTTTCTGCGTAATATTCTTCGGTCGATTCGCCAGTGTAGTCTTTGTTCGTCACGCTGCCAGCAATATTATATTTGCCGATATCCGCGTAAGTTTTGTTGCCGTTGCCGGCAGCGATAGAGTTATAGCAAGCCCCAGTGTCAATAAAACCGGCCAGATTCTTGTAGGCGTTCTGCGTGTCGAAGTTGTTCATGATCGTGCCATCTTCACCGACCGCGTAGATTTTGCCGTCGATGGTTTTCATGCCGTCGTTCCACTCCCAGACGTCACCGCACCAGTTGGAGATGCCATAGGGCGTGTTGTCGTGGTTCCAGCTGACCGGGCCGCTGCCAGTCAGCGTGCGGCCGTCGCCGCCCATCACGCCGTGCTCATGCGGCGCGTCGTAGGCTTTGCCGGTGTTCGTGTTGCCGCGCGGCATAAAGCCGTTCTTGTGGCACCACTGGGCAATCGCCGCAAATTCAAGGCGGCTCATGAGGTGCCAGCCGCGTCCCTTTGCTTCGCAAGCTGCTTTCGACGCGTCGAAGTTAATCCAATTTGCCGGATCTTCGTGCGCGAGAGAATACGCGCGCCCGCCGACTACGACGTTCGGATACTTTGAAATCATGATTTCCGGAACCTCTTTGCCGTGGACAATAAAGGCCGGATGCGTACCGGTGCCGAGAGTGCCGGATGGGTCGACGTCCTCAAGATTGAATTTCGGAATGACGACCATCACGGACGGGTTTCCTGCATTGTCGTATACGAGCGTATTCTTGCCGCCGCTTGCGTGCTCAATTGCTTTGCGGTCTTTGTCGATGATAAAACTTTCCATTTCGATTATTCCCCTTTCGTCTCAGTGCTGGTAGTGCTTGCCGTGGTGTCTGCCGCTTCGAGCGGATACTGCATCGGCAGGAGTGTGAACTGAATATTGTCAACATCAACCGGGATGCGCTCGGGCGCAAAGACTTCTTCGTCTTTATCGTTCTTCGTGCCGGTATCGACGTACTGCGTTTTGTACGGCGGAATGTCTGCAATGAGAACGGGCATAATGCCTGCGTCAAAGCCAATTCCGAGCGTACCGCTGTAGTCCTGCATGATGTAGATCCGTTGCGCGGTGTCCTGCTGCGCTTCCTGCAAATCAACCGAAACAGTATTTTCGCCCTTGCCGACAAAAAGCGTCGTTCCGTCAACTTTGAACGGTACGTATTCCGGCTTTCCCCATTTCTCAGTGATTTTATCAATCAGCATATTCTTGCCTCCTTCAAGCGTTTCAAGCGTTTGGCTGCGTCATCGTCCAGCGGACGACAATATTGTCTGCCTCGCCGTGGCTGCGAATCGTAAAGCCTGCCGGGCCTTTGCTGACGACTTCGAGCACCGTATCACGGTTATATGCCGTACTCTCGATGCTGACGTTGACGTCGTATGCGCTTCCAATCGCTGCGTAAGGCAGGCGTACCGTGACGGACGGAATCGTGCCGTAAAGATTCCTGTAGCGGCTCTCCACACGGCGAATGTCGGTAAATTTTACAGCATTGAGATTTGCCGCCGTGTCGCCCGCAGGGACAGTAATGCGGTACAATCCGAGCTTGCCGTCCGGCACACTGTCCGCGACTTTGACCGTGTACTTATCGTCTTTGCCGTCTACATATGCGTAGTAGTCAATCGGCGCGCTGCTACTGTTTGCGGGCACGGCTGCTACGCTGTCTTGCGCGTCGTAGATTGACACGAAATGGCCGTCTACATACAGCAAGGAATAATTCTTTGCGTCGTATGTGCCGGTGCGCGTGATCTTGACATTGCGCGTGCCTGAGATTGCGTTGACGGTGCCGCCAAAAACGACGAATTTGTTGTAGATCGTCGCAGTTCCCTGCTGGATGCGCTGATTCTTCCACGTTTCAATCTCTGCTGCTTGCTGATGCACGGCGGCGAAAAGCTCTTTCAGTGCTGCCTTGTCGCTCTGCTTGTCGCTGTCCTGCTCATAGGCACTTGCGACTGGGTAGATCGGTGTCACATCGCTTGCCGCGATGACGTCGTGATAAAGCCCCGTCGCAATCGTCACACCGGAACCGTATGCCGGTGCGCCACTCGGATTGTTTACAGTATTATACGCCGTCTGGTTGTGGCGATGGACGTGGAAAAGCGGCAGTGCGTAGACGTAGCCGTCGACGCACTTAAGTGCCGTACACGCGGCACTTGAACCGTCGCCCGCACGATACAGGCCATTGCCGACGTTGCTGAAAGTGTAGTTCGTGTCGCTCTGTGCTCCGGCACGCGCTTTCACGCGGTCGCCATTGTCGACGCCTTTGGGGTGGGTCGTGAAATTCACGTCAGTGACGGTGCGGATGTTCCAGCGTAGCTGGATGCGGCGCGTCGTCTCATCGCCGGCCACATTGTCCTGTAAATCGTTGGCAAGCGTCCCGGATGCGATACCGCCATAACGGTAGACGTTCTCGTCATCATCCTCGGGACTGCCGGACGGTGCAACTTCTTCGAACCAGCATTCTACGAATGCGAGGTCCTCGCGACTGCCGCTGTTTGGTGCGGCCGGAAAAACAATGTCCGATGCAGCATCGTTCCGATTGCTTCCTGACAATGTTAGTAGCCAGCCGTTGACGCACGCCATTGCGCCGGAAATCCTCAACGTATTTTTCTTGTCTGTAATACCCGCCTGAACGTCCATGCTAATGATCCCTGACGACATGATTGTTCGCAGGATGTCGGCTCTTAACTTATTTTGAATCTGCTGCATTAAGTTTAATTCGGAATCCAGTAGCGGCTTTGCTTGTTGGAAGGCCACTAAGCTGAAGTTCCGATTATTGGGGCTCAAGACTCTTGAAAAGCCAGTCGACCCGGTTGGTCCATTTTCCCAAAGCTCACGAGTTGTCGTATCGCCTTGAAATTTTACTATCTCTTCGCTCATGTTCATTATCCTTTCTAAATTTTAATGTATCCCATCAATGCGTGACTATTTAAAATCACCCCCTTTGTTGGAGAGAAGCGTTTGATGATTTTACCAGGTACGGTTGTTTCAACTGCTCTTTTTTTGGTTGTATGATCCGTCATATTTAGCAGCGTGGCTCCGTATTTCTGTACAATATCTTTATAAATGGGTGTATGGACCATCCGACGTATGGTGGTGGTAGGGTTATTATTAGTCAACCGTCTCCCGTTGGTGAGCGCACCGGCGAAAGTTTTCATTGTCGTATGTGTTATTTTTACTTCGCTTTTTTCGTATTCCTGGACCTGACCGCTGTTTAAGCGAATATCTTTTCCCCCATTCACCGTATTAGTTTTGAAGGTTTTCCATCTGTGTGTTATATGCAGCGTCTGGTCTTTGGAATTAATTTTAACGACTCCGTTGTTCGTGGTTCCCCGTGTAAACTGCTTTTCGATGACCTCCTTGTCATATCCGATGTCGATTTTCTTTATTTGGGTAATTCCAACATTGTTTAGTGAGTATCCCCCGGTGTTAAATGCTTTTTCCTTTTTCTGATCATTTTTGGTGGTAGCCCACTGCTTTTTATATGGCTGGCTGTCATTCAAAACTATGCGTCTAAATTTTCCATTTATCTTTTTTCCTGAAAATATAGTTTCGTGGTATTCGATTCGGACTACGCTATTTTCTGTTCTTTCTGCCGTGCCGCATGATTTGTTTAGCCCTGTTTTAAAAACGATTCCCGTTACCCAAGTTGTTTTGTGTGTTTCTGGGATGTATAAATCGTCTCGCTTGCAGCTGTTCAGTTTGAACGGATTGCTGGCAAATAAAACGATATAATCCAGCCAAGAGCGGACATTTTTTACGCTATTTATGGTATGAATTATTTCATTCTTCTTAGGTGCGATGGTTTTAATATCGTCAAGGCTGCCTTTCAACCGAAACATGTATGGCTTTCCATTGTATTCATACCATTCTTCGATCATGCATTTCGCAAAAAGCTTATCTATGACATCTTGAACAATGGCTTTCGTTCCTTTTTTTCTATGCCATATTAGTGATTGCTTGATAGCGCCCCTTTTGGTCTTCTCTGGCCAATTGGCATCAAAATTTTCCAGGTGCCATTGCCAGGCCATAACATTTAATATGTTGTCTGTTAACTGGTCAATATTTGATACTAATACGCCATTTGGTAGCTTGCTGGCACTATACTGATTTATAGCATCTATGGATTTTGCGGCGGCTACAATATTCTTATCGTCGCATAGATTGGGCGGCAAAATGTCGATCATGCTTATGCTGGGTAAATTTTTACTCATCTTCTAATCCTCCATACAATGCATTCGTGGTCGATGCAATAGCTACTTGATGGTTGTTCACGACGGTATCAGAAGCTGGTGATGTGATTTCCACCCGTTTTGCGCCTGCCGCCCTAACACGATAGTAAAGTTCGGTTCTGTTGATGTCTCTTCCTAATTTGCTTTTTTGCCATATAACATAGTCTCTGACCGCTTGCTCTACTTTTTGCTTTATGGTTAATTGATTGGCTTTATCTGCGCTGCTAATGTAGTATGTGAGATTAATCGTATAAAATAATGTCGTCGGCTTGCTTACAGTGACATAGTCAGTCAAAGGTCGTACATCATCTGCGTTAATTTTTTCTTTTACAAGCGCCAGTGTTTCGTCTTCTGGTAGTTCTCCATTGGTTAGTAAAGGGTAAACGGTAACTTTCCCGGGGCTTGGGCTTTCTACTGCTACATCGACAATATTAGAAGATGCCTGTTTGGCGTAATAAGCATATGCCCCCGTAGGCCCTGTCGTTGGAATTTTTTCCGGAGCCTCATGGATTCGCTCGAGATAGGCTTCATCACTCTCACGTTCTGCCCCACCTTCTGTCGCGGTGATATTGGTGATTTTCGCCACATAAGGGACATTGTCTACGATATTTTTTACGGTATTAATGTCGTATCCGTTGCCAATGGTTCCTTTCTGTTGGCAAAGAGCCCGTCCTGTCGCTGTTTGGCTTCCAATGGGTACGTCGATGTCTTTTTCGATGGAGAATACGACATTGTCGTCCGTCGCGACTCTGGTCCCGACCGGGACGATGACGGTATGGTTCTGTACAGCTGATAGCGTCACCTGGACAGTGGTTGTGGCTGCCGTTGCTTCAATGCGGTCGCATCCGATAAAATTTCCGATGTGATCCATGGCATCGCCTTTAGTGTAAGCCAACAGGTTCATCTTGAAGGCATGATTAAACGCAACCCTTTGCTGTATGATGATAAGTGCCAAAGAGTTGAGGAACAGCCGCAAAGGGTCCGCCCTGGCCAATTTTCTTCCTAAAATTCCTTCTGCGATGGTAATGATGCTATTTTTAATAGTCTCTGTGTCTGTGTCCAAGAATTCGACATCTGGTAAATCTTGTAATCGCATGTAGTCACCTCCTACTCGATAATTTTTACGCTGACGATAGCGCTGATAGTTCCTTCAGCGGCATCTCCTTTAAAGGCCACTTTGGTCACAGATGCCCTGGGTTCGTATTGATGTACGGCCGCTATGATTTCGCTGCTGATTCGTGCCTGGGCTACGGCAATCGGAGCATCCAGCATGCTGGCATCAATGCCGAGTTCCCGGTCCAGGGGGACCGTATATTTCGGCGTCGTCAAAATGGTTTGTACATTTTGGACAATTTCGGCCGCCGTGGATGAAGGCGCGAAGTCAACATGATCTAATTCCATTTCCAGTACTACATTCACGACTCTTCATCTCCTTCCATTGCCAAATCATAGTCTCCCCCTAAGACGATCATATCGCCTACGTATTCCTTCAGGGTCACCTGTAACGTCGATGTCAGTATATTCCCGTTGTTATCCCATTCCTGGGTTTCTTCTCCGATGCTTTCGATAATCCAGTTGTTTTCCCCCACCGGCTCATTGCCGATGACGAGCGGCATAGATGTGCCGTCTTCACATAGCTGGCGCAGCTTTGCCGCTTCATTCGCCGGATTCACTCCCAGGAAGACGCTGAGCCGCATGGTGAATGTAATGGTCTGCAAATCGGTTCCCAGGAATTCCAATACAGGCCGCCCACCCATTACATTATGTGTAGCATACCTTCCCTTGGCTTCCCGCTTCCAGTCCGAAAAAGTCCTCACTTCTGAGCTGGAAACAGTAAAGACAACAGGCCCCAGGCATCCGATCGGGATGCTCAGGCCCCAGGATGATAATTTCCCGCGCAATATGCTGATTGTGTTTTGTTCCATCCTTTGGGCAGCCGTTTGTAACCGCGCCCGGATTACGTTTGATAGAAATGACATGACTATCCTCCAATGAAAACATTCGGGCTCCCTGTCGTGTGCCGCCCTCCTTTTCCACATGTTTCACAGGTCGTCGCATCGCCAATGCGAACAGCGCCCTTTCCATTTACGAAGACAGTGCCAGATGACCCCGTAGTTTGAAATGTACCACTATGCGGGCAGTTGCATGGTCCGGTATCTCCTAAACGATGTGCTCCCAGTCCATTGATGATTACATTGGCAGAAACTGTCCCATTGCTCCCATTCCGAGTATGAGGACAACAGCCTTTCCCCAGGTCACAGGTTCCGGTTTCACTGTCTCCTTTTCTGGCCGCTGCTGGCATTGTCATCGCCTCCTAATTCAGATTAATAGTAGCTCCCGTAATGTTGATGTTACCGACGCAGTGGATATTCAGGGTGTGTGATTTCCGGTCGTACTCGATATAGCTTCCGTCCCCATAGTCGATGCGCCGCACTTTGTCATCTGCAATTTGCGGGCTATCCTTCTGGCTGAAATAACTTCCCAGAATCCACCCGACCGTCTTGTTTTTATCATTCGGAAGATTGAGGCAAAGTACGTCTTCACCAACGTCTGGCATCCAGTAATCTTTAACAACCTTACTGCCCCGATTCAAAATGGCCATTTCGCAGGATACCATGCCGTTCTGATCTTCGAAGTATACTCGGGCCGTATTCTGCTCCGGATTGAGGGATGATACTTTTCCGACCCGGAACATATTCTTCAGCACATTGGCTATGGCTTTAGTATCCATATAAGCACCTCCGCAAATCGCACTGCACGGTATAACCATTCCCCAGGCTATGGCTGGCTTTCGTGATGACGTATTTCCCATTGAATTTCCCGAAGCCGTCCAGCATAACTGTATTGCCAGCCAGCATATAGAAATTTCCGGCCATCGTTACCGTTGCCTGTACTTCTTCTCGGTTCTTTTCCCGTAGTTTTTTCTTGGCCAGCTTCTCGGCCTCGGCAACATCGGCGACCTCTTCGTTTACCTCTAATGTCATACCAGGCAGGTTTTCCCGCTCCGGCACGGTATAGGTAAATTCGATGAGTTCGCCGCTTTTACTGTTCTTGTACTTCACATGGCAGGATTTATAAACTTCATGAATCGTGGCTTTGATGGAATAGGATTCCAGTGAGTCATGCCCTTTGAATATAGTCATGACTGGGTCTTGGTCTTCATACTTTTGCTCGTCAAAGATGACGATTTTTTCGTCTGATACCTTCAGGCATAATCCCGCATCCTGGCACAGCTTATATAAAAAGCTCAGATCTGTTTGAGCCGTTTCTTCAGCTCTATCCAGTACAGGGTCCTCCGAAGTATCATAAAAGAGCTGTAGCCCGGCCCGGTCTGCAATGTCCTGGGCAATGGCCGACAGCTTCGTTTTTTCCCATGCCTGGGAATGTTCCACGCTTCGGATTTCTGCGTTGTTCGGGATAGATACACCCTTGATTTTCACTTCTTCTGGTGGGCCGCTGCATTCGATTTCATCAATCTCAAACTTTCCTATGGGAAGACTCTGAAGGTCTTCCCCATTTACCCAATGGGACGTAATCAATACGATGTCGAGCATGGCCCCGCGTTCTGGCAGCCATCCGTCTTTCCAAAACTCTGAACGGTCTTCCAGTGTGATGTTCAAGCTGTCCGCTTCTCCATCCATGACATCATCGACGGTCACGCTTTTAGCGTACTTATCAATTTGCAATGAAATATTCTCGTGATTGTAGAGCACGATGACCTTTGCCATCCGAGCTTGTGACGTCGTCAGCTGGGGAAATAATTTTGTAGCATATGTTTCCCATAAATTCATTACATCACCTCTTCCATGGCGGCAGGACTGACGGTGTCTCCAACTCAATATCAGGGATATTCAATATCGTTCCGGCTCCAAAAACTACAACATCCGCATAAGCGGTGTTATTGTTAATAAGGGTATCCGTGTACTTGCAATCTCCATACACGCGGTATGAAATGAGGTCCCATGTATCTCCACTGATAGTTCTGTACTTAGTAGCCAAAACTTACTCGCCTCCGTTCGTGTCGATAGGATTCCAGCTGCTCCGCAAAGCTCTGCCTTGCTTGTTGTGCTGCTTCTTTTACAGCACTTTCAACGCGTTTAGGCTGTGTTTCTCCATAGAAGTTCATGTTGAATACCATATTGGGCGCAGTCGGCGCCTGGTCTTCTTGCTGGATAGTGATGCCCGGCGTTCTTTGAATTCGCGGGCGAACGGTTGCAGGTATAGTCCGATTCGGACCTTTCTGGCCAGACCTTTCCGGTTCTATTTCATCGGTATTAAACCCTAATGCCATCCCAGCCCTCTTCCAAAGTCCAATGGCCCTGGGTGATCCGTCCAAAGGAATGGCTGCTTCATCGCTGTCTTCCGCAAACCAAGTCAGGAAGGCACCACGGCTGTAAATGCCGCCGCGCGCATTTTCGTCTGGTTCATCGCCGCCTCCTGAGTCGGTTACAGTGTGTACGCCGACGGTAATGCCTTCTGAAAACTCCCTTTTAATGCCTTCCCAGGCGCCAGAAAGCGTTTCGCTGATAGCGCCAGGAATCTGTTTAATCCAATTCACTACAGTGTCATAGGCTTCGCTGGCCCACTGTGAGGCTGCGTCGACAAAAGCCGCGCCAGCTTCTGCGCAGTATTCCGGCAACTGTACGAGGAAATTGTACACACCTTGGACGAGATTGCTCATCCACGATACAGCTGTTTCGTAGGCTTCACTGAGCCAAGCAGATGCTGCGGCGATGAAGGCGGAACCAGCGGCCATGCATCGTCCCGGTAATTCCATTAAGAAGGTAGCCGCACCTTCAATCATATTGCCTATCCACGACACGACGCTGCTATAAGCTGCGCTGAGCCAGCTGGCGGCTGCGGCAATGAAAGCAGAGCCGGCGGCTAAGCAGATGGACGGCAGGCGTCTCAGCCATTGTCCGGCTGCTGTAACCATACTAGCAATTTTTCCTGGCAGGGCCCTTAAAACGCCTACGATGAATCCAATAGCAAAGGCTATCCGTCCTGGCAGGCTTGTGTAAAAATTGACGTAAAATCCAACGACTTTCATAAGGCCATTTTTAATTCCCGCCCCGGCCGCAGAAACACCATTTTTTAAACTGGCCCAGGCAGAACTGGCGCCGGCTTTGATTTTTCCCCAAGCGCTGCTAACCGACCCGGTCAAGCTATTCCAGGCTCCGGCAGCGCCGGTAGAAATAGATTTCCAGGCATTGGCTGCGCCTTCCCTTACTTTATCGAAGTTCTTGTATAGCAAGTACAACGCCGCAATGACGGCCACAATGCCGATGATGACCAGTCCTGCCGGGTTGGCCATCATAGCCGCTCCCAGTCGGAGCATAGCACCGCCTACGGTGGTAGCCATGCGCATGGCAATCGGCCCGATTTTCGCCATAGCCTGACCGATTTTGGCGAATTTTTCGGCGAGTTGCATCGTTTTGATGAATTCATACTGTGCCTTTAACAGCTTAAATGCTGAGCTTAGAAAGTTGGATATTTTGACATAGGCAAATAGCCCAACAGCTGCGCCGGCAATTCCCATCATGCCTTCAATGACGCCGGGATGGGCGGCGGCTACTTTTGACAGGCCACCAGCCCACGCAGCCAATGTGTCAGCCCCTTTGGCGATGGTTGGCAGGAATATATTACCTACGCTGATAGATAATGACTCGACGGCCGATTTCAGCCGTATAGCCGCGCCTTTGGCATTATCATTCATAGTTTCAGCCATCTGCGCAGCGGCCCCGTCTGAATGTTCCATGGCGTCTACCAGACTATTAAAGGTATCCGGCCCGGCTTCCAGCACAGCCAGCCACCCGGTGGCCGCTTCCTTACCAAAAATGGCGCCCAGCGTAGCCAGCTTTTCTTCCTTGCTCAAGTTCTGGGTTTTATCCCTTAATTCACTCAGGATAGCAGACATCTTGCGAGGCCCATTCTGATCGCTCATTTGAATTCCCAGCGATTCCATGGCCATAGCCGCTTCTTTCTGCTCTGCCGTGATATCTTCCATGGACAACCCCAGTTCTTCCATGGCTTGTCGGGCCATTTTCGGCGGCCCTGCTAAGCGGATAAACCCAGACCGCAGGGCCGTACCGGCCTGGCTGGCCTTGATGCCTGAGTTTGCCATGATGCCGGCCATGGCCGCCGTTTCTTCCATGGATGCCCCGAAGGCGTGAGCGACCGGGGCAGCGTATTTCATCGTTTCGCCCAGCATTTCGATGCTGGTGTTCGTTTTGTTGGCCGCTACGGCAAAGACGTCTGCCATATGACCTGCATCTTCTGCCGATAGCCCAAAGGCTGTCAGATCATCCGAAATGATATCCGCTGTACGGGCTAAATCAGTACCGCCGGCGGCGGCTAGGTTGAGTAATGCTGGCATCCCGGCCATGATTTGCTCCGTGTTCCAGCCTGCCATGCCTAAGTAGCTCATTGCGTCGGCGGCCTGGGTAGCCGAAAACTGGGTCTGTTCGCCTAATTCGCGGGCCTGGTTCGTCAGTTGTTGTATTTCTTGGTCGCTGGAGCTGGTAATGGCCTTGACCTTGGACATGGCGGCTTCAAAGTTTGCCGCTGTTTGAATCATGCTGACAATCGGGGCACTCATCATGGTAACCGTTGCGGCGCCAATCAGCAGTCCGCTGCTGGCGGCACTGAAATTGGCCATTGCGCTGTTTCTGGCCATCAATACCTGTTGCAGTTTAGCTTGTGCCGCCCTCGTTTTATCCATTTCCTGCTGCAGGCGCTGTAAGTGCGTGCGATATTCTTCCGCACTCATCCCGGCGGTCTTCATGGCCAGGCCGATACGCCGGGTATTGGCCTGGTATTGTGTCGCAGTAATTTTCCCTTGGTCGAATTGGTTCCTCAGGCTTACCAGTTGGCGTTCATAATTTTTTACAGAGGCGGCACTAGCTTTCCAGGCCCGGTCCAGCTGCTTCTGTTGAGCGCTGATACTTTTGGCCGTATTTCCTAATTGTTTCATTTGATTCGTAGCGCCTGTTGTTGCGCCGCGAAAGCCTGCACCCAGTGTCGCACTGATAGCAAAGGCGATTTCAAAAACATGTCCCATGGCCATACCGTTTCTCCCTCCTTTCTGATATAATGAAATTAACAAAAGGATGTGATTGTTATGCTGCTTACTGCACTGTATGTAACGATTGCACTATTCGTATTTATGTTTTTCGTAAACATTGGAGCGCGTCTTTTAAAACTTGTATTCCGTCTCCTGCGTTACCTCGTGAACCGCTTTATACTGGATGATAAATAAGACCCCATGAAGGGGTCTTATTTATTGCGCTCATTTTGCTCTTGAATGAGTTCCAGCCAGCGTTTCATGCTGCATACGCTTTGTCCCATCCAAAAGTCCAGTCTGTCGTACTCTACGAGTTCGACGGCGATTCTTGCATATTGGTCGGCTGGTCCCCGCTTGCGGCAGCCTGGACGTCGGCGGCCAAATTCGCGAATAAAAAATTCATTACCTTTGTCGTGATGACGGCGTATTCACGAATACCCAAGTTCTTGATATCCGTAATAGATACGCCCAGTGCTTTAGCGGCAAGACGAGCCTGGAACCCTTTGCTGAAGCTAATGTCGGGCGTCATATTCCCGGCCGTTCGTTCCGCGTTTTCTGCTTGTTCGAAATCATAGCCGGTCAAAGCTTCCAGTCCGGCCTGTAAATTTGTCGTATCCATGAGTACCTCCTATAATCCTAATGCTGCGCGGACGGGCGCGAAGTAATCTACGCCGTCGACATAGAAAATATAATTCAGCTTGTCAATTTCAATTTTCTTCTTATCGTTGATTTTTTCCTGGAAGTACAGCACGCTCATCTGATTCGTCGAATCAGTCTGGCTTGCCGGATCCAGCTTGCCGACGTCCATTTCTTTCGGCAGCACCCGCACGTTAATCCGAATCGAATCTGTTACAAGTTCTCCTGTCGCCGCATCATAATGCTGATTGGCGCCGCGGAAAACTAAATCATGTGCCCTGGGTGCGAAGAGTTCTGCAACGTCGGTGTTGATGGTCCGCCATTTGATAGTCAAATCCATATCACTGGTCATGCCCAACGTCGGCATGTCGATATCACCGCCAATGCCGGCGCCTTTCATTGTATTGGTCAGGTACTTGATTTTAGGCAGCGTAATATCTGCCATGCCCAGTTTACGCTTGCCGCCTAAAAAGACTTCATAGTTGATTAATTTATCGCGCTGTTCATTAATCGGCATCTCAGTTCACCTTCCTTATTCAAATAAAGTGTCCATATAAGACGGGTCGTATTCCTGGATGAAGTCGATTTCCCGCGCCGGCGACGGCGGCGTGATATGTACATGGAAATGCAGTTTCCCGTCTTCCAGATCCGTCGTCGTGTTTTCGTCGCTGCGGAACTCTACACGTCCGCCCAGCAAACATTCGCTGGCCGTCAGCCCATTCAGCCAAATATTAGCGCTGTCTACTACTGTCGCGATGAGCCGCTTGTTGGCAGGATTGTCGATTTTGCTCCAGAAGGACGTAACCAGGGTATTCCCGACCCAGTTGAACATGCGCCGATTGGTCAGCATCGCGTCTTTCGGGTCTGTATTCGACGGATAGGCAGCCGTCCGGTTGCCCCACAACTTCCAGCCGCCGATAAAATTCAGCGCCGTAATAACGCCCTGGCCATTTAAATAGCCGGCGCTGCCAACATTCAGGTAAACATCTGTTCCATCGGCCAGGCAGGCTCCGTCAGCTTGCAGTGAATGGTTGGACGGCGAATAGTAAGGGATGTCCTTATTTTCCGAGTCCACCTGGTTCATAAGGCTGGCCATCTGTGTAGACAGGTGATATAACTTATCGCCATTCTTGACTCTCGGCCAGCAGACAATTTCTGTCGTGTCGGTGAAGTTGTTTTTATTTTTCCATTCGGATACATCGCTGTATTTGGTTACGCTATCGGCTACGTCATGAATCGTGATGGCCCGGAATACGGTATCAATGTTTTTGGCCTTTGCTTTCATGACCGCTGCAACGGCGGTATTATCCGACCAGCCCGGCGCGATGACGATACCCGGTACAATGCCAAAGCGCGGGTACACTTCGTCCAACAGCTCTAACCCGCTGCTGGCACCCGTTTCCGTACTGACGCCGCCAACAATATCATCCGCTGTTACCGTGCTCGGATCTAAGGCCGTGTATGTGGCATAAACCGTGTTGGCGCTGACCAGTTTCCCACCATCTAACGCAGTCAAAACGACTTCGTCGTCGTCATTATAGGCCGCTGTGTAATCAGTGCCTTTTACGGTGTCCGCTTCGCCGCTGACCTGCGTCGATAACTGCAAGGTTTCCAGTAAGACAGCGTCATCAATTTTAGCGCTGCCGTCCGTCAATTTAACTTCTACACTCGTTTTTTTCTTGGTATGCTTCTTCGTACTCAGGCAATTCACCAGGACAATCGGCGCCATATTATACAATGCAAAGTGCGTATAGATGGCTTCGCAGAGCGTATATTTCTTCCAATCATCTGAATACCCCAGGGCGGCTACAGCATCTTTATAGGTATAGCAGAGTACCGGTGTATTTTCCTGCGCCCGGTCCGATGCCAGGTGCACCGGCGCAGTGCCAAAAGCTACAATCAAACCCGCATCCGTTTCGGTCATAGGGATAAGTCCCGTCGCTTGCTCGGATGTAAAAATACCATGTTTATAAGTCATGCTTTTCTCCTCTCTTTACTGCTTGGTAAGCCATGTAGATGGCCGTACCTTTTCTTTGCTTCTCTTTTTCCGCTTCCCCGGCTTTGTCTACGCGGACAAACAGCTGCTCAATGCCAGGGTATTTTTTTTGAAGCTCCTGGACGCGCCGAAACGGCTTGCCGTCTCTATAGACACGCCCACTTTTCAATCCATCCTGGATCCGGTTGGGTCCAATGTAGATATAAGACTTAATGCGTGTTTCCATTAATACTCCATTTCTTCCACAGGCTGGGCAATCGTGTAGGCCAGTGTTCCGTAGCCGTACCAAAATGGATACGGCTGCCCTTCGATAGTCTCCCACTTGGTAGGCAGGCGCAGGCGGAACCGATTGCCAAGCGTTCGCTTCTTCAGCACAGATTGTCGGATGCGTTCCATGATATTCAGTGTATCCTGCCAGGCACGCTTGTCTTCTCCATAGCAGCCAATAGTAAGTCCTACGGTCGCATAGGATTCCGGCATTTCTTTGCTTTCGCCATCTTCCACTTTTTGCAGGCTGACGACAACCAAGGGGTAATACGTATCGCTGAGAAAATCTTCTTCAGAGATATGCTGCTCATATACCGTTACTGGTTTGTCTGCCTGCCCTTCGGCCTGGAGCTTATAGTCTTTGACAGCGCTGCGGATGCATTTTGCCAATTCTTCAATCAGTAATACAGGTATCATTTTCTAAACCCCATAAGGAAAGCGTTGATTTCATGGTCCAAATTCTCTGCCATTCTCTCCTGGGCCTTCCTTTCGATAAATTCGGCAACCGTCGGCGCCCCCAGCATCTGCGGTGTCGACGGCCCAGAAATCTTTTCAATCGGCAGGCTGGCATTGGATGAGCCGTGGCCAGCCCGCTGGAACACGCCTACGTGCCCCGACTTCATACGGGCTACGAACGCATGGGCAATCGTTCCGCCCTGGCCTTTTACGACCTCAGCATACGTGTATACGCCTGTCGGCGGGCGATGTTTGGGCGGGTTCCCCGGATTATGTCTGAAGTAAGACAAGTCGTTTACGGGGCCCTTGGATACTAATGAGGCTATCAGCCCCCGGTACGTTACTTTCATGGTCCGCGTCACGTAGGATGGCTTGATAGTATAACGTTCTTTGACCTTCTGCACGGCATCTTTTTTGGCACCGCGGATGGACTTTCGGATAGAGGTCTGTAAGGCCTTTTCTGCGGCCCCTGGCATGCTTTCCAGCAGTGTTTCTGCCTTTTGTAAGGAATCGCTTACGTCAATTTCAAGCATTATGTCATCCCCATTCTATACGCGCCGAGTTCGATGGTATACATGCCCATGTCGTCGACGCACGATATAACCTTGTAAAGCTTCCCATCGAACTTGAAGTTTTCGCCCTGCTTTGGTTCTCGCGGCAGGGAATCTTTCTTGACGGCCAGGCAGGTAAATTCTCCGTGCAGGCCGCTATAGTTGCGGCTGGACAGCGTGGACCGCTTCCGTGTCGCATCATCAGATACGACACAGAGGCATTTCGTCCCGTTCAAATCGTGCCAGTCGGCAAACTCTTCTTCATTCAGAATCACTTGGTCAATATCTGCCGCCACCATATCTTTAAACATCAGCCAATTTTCACCAGTACGGTCGTAGCAGCATCGGCTTTGTCGGCAACGCAGAGGCCTGCCGGAACCCCGCCTTCTGCCGTCTTATTGATTACGTTGTCCGATTTGGACCAGTACACGGCATCACCTGTCGTAATGGCCAACCCAGTCGCGGCCGGTAATTCATATACGCCGACCAGGCTGACAGCTCCTGTCTTGCCCGCTTCAATGGCTTCGGCGGCGACGCCAATGCAGGCGGCGAAAGGAACGACTTCCAAGTACCCGATGTTGCTTTTAGGCGTGTAATCAATCGTCTGTCCTTTTTGAATGTATTTTGCAGTTGCCATTTATTTATCCTTTCCGCTCGATTTGAGCAAGCCACGGAAATCAATCAGATTAACCCCGAAATCGAGGTATACGCGCCATTTGATGCCCAGGGTATCAAACTGTACAGCGCTTTCTACAGTCGGCGTTTCTTTGCCATTCAGATACGTTACTTCGATGCTCGGAAGGATGCCAGGTGCTGCAGCCAAATACCATTCAGCCGCATCGGTTAATTCTGGATCAGAAACGACGGTCAATCTGTTGGCAAAGGGGTTTGGTGTGGCATTGGACTTGGTCGGGTCAACGGCAGAGCTGACCAGCTGAGCCGCTGCAACTTCCAATTCCGGCGGCACAATCAAGTAGGCCGGCTGCACATTCAAGGCTTCTTCGCCTTTCAGGTTGGTCTGTCGTGCCATCAAGGCCTTGGCGGCGCCCAGGGAAGTGACCGAAATGCTGCCTTTCGTTAAGTTGTTGTGTTCTTCATCGAAGAGTGCCGCGTCTTCAATCCAGGGGTTCTGCTTAAGCAGTGCATATACGCGCTTATTGATGCCTCGTTTCGCCGCCGCACCGTACTTGCTGGGAATCTGCGATAATGCCCCAAGGTCGTCGTCGATGATGGCTTTACGGGTAATCGCGAAAGAGCGGCCATACGTGCCGACTACCGTGATAACGGAGCCTTCCGACACTTCAGCGTTCTTAAATTCCCCGTTTTCGGTCATCGGTTCGAGTGT
>OKSB01002334.1_pt1 | contig 17118 bp, 19 predicted proteins | sample 1601171 | NCBI WGS metagenome assembly OKSB01 (sample SAMEA3541496, study PRJEB24748) | human gut metagenome | biome: human gut; feature: human-associated habitat; material: faeces | place: China | collected 2012 | reverse complement strand
CATCCTACCCAGCCGTCTTACCATAAACGGAAAGTCAGTGTCGGTAGCCGACGAGAGCGGGGTGCTGGAGCAAGACATCAGTTTTACCAAATCAATCACCCTGAAAGCAGGGCAAGACATATTCAGCATAGAATATGCCATTACCGATTATCTGCCTTTCAATAAAGATGACATCGTCTATCAGTTGGAAGGATTCTCAAACACCTGGAACAAGTTGGAACAAAACACAATTACCTACTCCAATCTCTCGCCCGGCAAATACACACTGGTGGTGCGTGCCGAGAATACCGACCGGAATCTGGTTCCTCCCAGCCAGCTGACCATCCGGATACTGCCCCCGTTCTACCTCAGCATATGGGCGTATCTATGCTACATCTTACTTGCCGTGCTCATCATCTGGTATCTGATACGCGCCTATCGCGAACGCATCAAGATGCAGGAATCACTAAAATATGAAAAGAAACATGCCGAAGACATTGAACAGATGAATCAGGCAAAACTACGTTTTTTCACCAACATCTCGCACGAATTCCGCACCCCTCTATCCCTTATCATAGGGCAAATGGAAATTTTATTATCCCGCCAACTCGCTCCAGACATATACAATAAAATATTAGGTACTTACAAAAGCTGCCTGCAACTGAAGGAACTCGTCAATGAATTACTGGACTTCCGCAAACAGGAACAAGGCTATATGACTATAAAAGTCAGCGAACACAATATCGTAGGCTTCGTATACGAGCACTATCTGCTATTTTCTGAATATGCCAAACTGCATCAGATTACTTTCTCGTTTGAAAAAAGCAGCGATGACATCCGTGCATGGTACGATGCCAAACAGATGCAGAAGGTTATGAACAATCTGATATCCAATGCCTTCAAGCATACGAAAAACAATGGACATATTTCGATTTCAGTACGAAAACGGAATCAAGAAATCATTATTGAAGTTACCGATACAGGCTCGGGCATAGCTGCCAGGGATATAGACAGAATCTTCGACCGTTTCTTTCAAGCAGAACAACTGGACTCGCTAAGTAATGCAAGTACAGGTATAGGGCTGGCTCTTACCAAAGGCATCATAGAACTGCACCACGGCAGCATAGAGGTATCCAGCGAACAGGGCGAAGGTTCTACTTTCCGTATACATCTGAAAACAGGCAACGAACACTTCAATACCGAACAAATAGATGAGCGAAAGCAGCATGAACTACATGCGGATATTGATCAGGTAAACTACAATCACTGGAAGGCCTTCCTGAATAAACAGGAAATTACAAATCAGACGACGGAAGAAGAAAAGAAGAAAGAAAAGCATAAGATACTGATTGTGGAGGACAATGATTCCCTGCGCAATATGCTAATTGGAATCTTTGAAACTTTCTACACGGTAGTGATAGCTACCAATGGTAAAGAGGGATTGGAAAAGATACGTTCGGAAATGCCGGATATTGTGCTGAGTGACATCGTAATGCCTGAAATGTCCGGTACGGAGTTATGCCAGATTCTTAAAAAAGATTTCGCCATTTGCCACATTCCGGTTGTTCTACTAACAGCCAAAACGGCTATCGAGTACAACATGGAAGGGCTTAGGATGGGAGCTGATGACTATATTACCAAACCATTCAACATCAATCTCCTATTGTCACGCTGCAACAATCTGGTCAACAACCGAATCATGTTGCAAGAGAAATTCAGCCAACAGCCACAAACCAATATGCAGATTTTGGCAACCAATGCCATGGACAAGAAGTTCTTGGACAAGGCAATGGAAATCTTTGAAAAGGAAATAGAAAATGCCGATTTCAATGTGGATCAGTGGGCCATAAAAATGGGAATAGCCCGAACCAAACTGTTCACCAAACTAAAAGCCATATCCGGACAAACACCGGGTGAAATCATGATGACTATCCGCTTGAAAAAAGCAGCTCATTTATTGAGAAATAATCCGGAACTAAATATAGCTGAAGTGTCGGATAAATCGGGATTCAATATCCCTAAATACTTTAGCAAATGCTTCAAAGAGAGGTATCACATCACTCCACAGGCATACAGAAAAGGGAATGAAGCACCGCTTGAAGAAAAAGAGGAAAGGTAAATCACTGCCCCCCGAGTGGGTCCTTACCAAACGTATGCGCTTTTCATTGGATTCGCTCCCATTACCCATCAAGAACTGCGCCAATTGCGAAAGCATGGCTATCCGCTCATCCATCTTGCTTGTCAACTGACGGCGAAGTTCGGAATTTACCGGATATGTTTTTTAATTAACGGATATAATACTTCCGCATAGCGCATAAAGCCCAGATCTGTAAAATGAATACCATCAACAGTAGCCTCACCATCGTGCCCGATGATATCCTTTGAAGAAAGAAGATAGATATTCTTCTCACCCGTTTTCTTCATTGACTGGAAAATAGCCGCAATCGTTTCATTTTTAGCTTTCACTTCCCTTGCAATCTTTTTATCAAAACGGGAATGAGTGAAAATAGGATCTTCTACAAAAAGTATGGGAGTATCGGGATGTTTGCTGCGAACGATAGAGTAGAATTTCTCCGCCCGTTCCTTCATCTGTTCCACTGTGGCATTAGGAAGGAAATCAAGCACAAACATGGAAGCATCGACCGTAGCTATAAGTTCCGCAATCTCCAGATCGAGCAAAGCATTACCGCTAAATCCTAAATTGATACATTCACGATTGAGCCAACGTTCCAGAATATTTGTATGAGCCATTCCGGGACGGGAAGCACAACCACCCTGCAAAATACTAGTCCCATAAAAAACAACGGGCTTCTCACGTACCGGCAAATCAACAGTAGGCTGGTCAAGCGTAGAAAGGCTATCCACACCGATTGCCAATGAGGTGACCCCGTCATACAAAGAGAGATATAAAAGATATTCCCGTTCTTCAGGATCCATATTCTTCACGATAGTAGCTTCATTTACCTTTCCCTGAGGACGCCCGCTACCGGCAAAAACCCACTTACCATCTTGCAGACAATAAAGATCCAATCCTTTGATTCCAGTAGGAGTCATGTGGTTCATGCTTCTGTTATCCCTCACTTCCCACTTTGCCCCAATGCATGTAGAATTGGAACGGAAGCGCAAAGCAAGTCCGGCACTATTGCGTCCTAAATCCCAAAGCGGTTTGCGGGAAACCGATTCTAAAGAAGCCGGAAGGCGTTCGTAACGGGTAAGAGTAGCATCCGTTGCCTTGCCCAACAAGGGGAAAACGGAAGCATCGCGATAAAGAAGTTGGGCCTGAGTGGATGCAGCCAGCAACAATCCCAAAATAAAAACTCTGATTCTCATGATTAGTAGATATTAAGATGATTCAAAGGTACGTTGAAAAACAACATTCCTCAACAGTTTCACATCAATTAACAAGCAAGAGAGCTATCATTTACGAAACATTCGTAACTTTGGAGGAAAACTACAATATTATGAAACGATACGACATTATAGCATTGCTCTTGGTTATTTATTTGGCTGTGATGGCCTACTTCGGCAGAGGTATGCTTTTGAGCGGAAATTACTGGGAATATTTTAGTATCATCGGTGTTACTTTACTCGTCATTTTCATACTCAGATGGGCAATGAAACGTAGAGAAAAAATCAGAGAAGAACGAAGGAAAAAGCAAGACGCCTCTGAACGATTTTTCGGGAATGGTAAAGCTGACCTGATCTAATATCTTGCGGTCTGCGTAGGAAAAATCCACCTTGTCAAACACGATCTCGCTGGACTTCGGCGTAATGTCAGCGCCTTTTTCATCCATTACCGGCGTGTCATCAATGGAGTTTGCCGTATCCATCGAGGCCGCCAGCATTTGCAGCAGAGAAGCCATGTTCCCGGCATTTTCCAAATCATTGAATACCATGAAAGAAGCGATTACCAAAATCAGGCCGTAGGCCAGCGGCAGTGAGCCATCCAGCCAGAACCATACTGAGGCCAACAGCAACAGGACGCTGAACACCCGGACAACGGCCTGCTTGATAGCGTCATAGGGAACACTGGCCTTTGTCAGTTTCAAATTGTCCCGGCAGCTTGCCTTAATTGCACTGCCGATAGACTGCGTGCTGTCCCGTTCCAGCCCAAACGCTTTTACGATCCCCATGCCCTGAATGTACTCCAACACGGACTCTACAAGGGACTCCTGTGTGTGCTGACGCACCCCGCTAAGCGCGGCAGATTTGCGAAGCGCCAGTTCCGCCGCCGCAAGGTAAATCAGGACACCGGTAGCGGCAACAAGACCGATCCGCCAGTCAAATACCAGCAAGACAATGACAAGAGCCACCGAGTTGAAAAATCCACCCAGTACAGACACCAGGACACGAGCCGCCGAGTTCTCTACATCGCCCAAAGTCGTTGTGACAATGGCGGTTATGTTCCCGATACTATTCTTGTTGAAGTAGCCCATCGGGATATAACGCAGCCGATCTCCAATGTGGATACGCTTTTCCGCTACCATGCAATAGCCGGTTTCCGTCTGCTCCATCGTGGAAAAATAGGTCGTGATGATACGCCCGATGAGGGATACCGCCATAATTCCCAGCGAAAGCCAGATAAACTTTCCGTCCCGGTTGTCAGATACCAGCGCACCGATCACTACAAAGAGGGCGGCAAACTGCATGGCTGAAAACAGCCCGGACAGGAATGAGAATAACAGGGATTTTTTTAGAAGCCCCTTTTTGCTGCCTGCAAAAGCAAAGATTTTTTTCAATGTTCCATACATCTGACAACACCCCCTTACATCTGGTCTTTCGCGCCGATATGCGCCTGCCACATATCCCGGTAGAGGGGGCAGGTTTCCAGCAGCTTCTCATGCGTACCCTGTGCGTAGATGGTTCCATCCTTCACCACAACGATGTTATCTGCGCCAACAATGGTAGACAGCCGGTGTGCGATCACAATCAGGGTCTTGCCGACAGTCAAAGCGGAAATAGCTTTTTGCACCAGCGCCTCATTTTCGGGATCAATGTAGGCTGTTGCCTCGTCCAAAATGACAACCGGCGCACTTTTCAGCATGGCGCGGGCGATGGCGATCCGCTGGCGCTCCCCGCCGGAAAGGTGGGAACCGGCGCTGCCGACAACCGTATCATAGCCATTGTCCAGCTTGCGGATAAAGGCGTCGCAGCCGCTTTGTTTGGCGGCCTGTTCCACCTCCGCGTCCGTGGCACCGGGCCTTCCCATGCGGATATTCTCCCGGATACTGCGGTTAAACAGGTAGTTGTCCTGGGACACATAGGAAATCTGGTCTGCAATTTCAGACAGCGGTATATCCTTCAGCTCATGGCCGCCGAGGGTAATGCTGCCGGATGTAACATCCCAATACCCGGCAATCAGCTTCGCTACCGTAGACTTGCCGGAGCCGGACGGCCCTACAAGGGCGGTCATGGTTCCGGGGCGGATGGCGAGATTCACATCATGCAAAACCTCTGTTGTCCCGTCATAGGAAAACGACACAGACCTAAGAGAAATACCGGTATCTTCCAGCTTGACCGGCGTTTCTTTATGGTTCAGTTCTTCGGCGTTTAGAAGCTGGCTGATTTCTTCCACATTTGTCCCCAGTACGGCCAAATCGTCCGTAAAAGTAAAGGCCGCGATAATCGGCCCGATCAGCCCCAGTGAGAAAATCACAATGGACAGGAAGGTGGAAAGTTCCAGACTGCCGGAGAGCCAGAACGCGAAGCCGCAGGGCAACACGCAGATCAGCACTGAGGGCAGGATGGCGTTGTAGGCGCTCATGGTTTTCTGGTTTTCCCGCATCCAGTCCACATAGTAGTTGGCGTTATAATTCACCGCGTCAGAATATTTTTTGTAGGAACCGGCGGACTGGCTGAACGCCTTTACCACCTCAATCCCGCCGATGTACTCTACAATGGCGTTTGCCATCAGCTTTCCCGCTTTAACCGCGCCCTCCCATTTGACGGGATAATTCTTCATACCGGCAGACATGACAGCAAGGCCCACCACCAGCGTAACAAGGGACAGGAGCGCCATGCGCCAGTCCAAAAAGAACAGGTACACGGCGATCACAAGCGGCACCAGCACATTTGCGGTCATTTCCGGGAGCAGGTGCGCGAAGATTGGCTCCATGCCTTCCACCCGGTCAACAATCGTTGTTTTATACTGGCCGGATGGAGTATCTAAAATTGTCCCCATTGGGACGCGGGCCAGCTTTGCGGTGATATTCTCCCGCAGATCGCGCAGCGTGTAATAGGTCGCTGTGTGGGAAAGCGTTGTGGAAAGATTTGAGAATAAAACTTTCCCTAAATAACCGCAAAGGGCAGTCACGCAAGCCGCAATATAGTGTGAAAAATTTTGATCCCCAGATAACATCAGCGTGACAATATGCGCCACGCAGAAATAGGGCACCATCTGGCAGGCCACGCCTAATACCGCAAGGATAATACTGCCGATGAATTTTCCATGATAAGGTTTGCCCCATCCCCATAAGACACCTATGGGTGACTCCTTCTTTTCTTCTTTCACTTTACAGATACCCCCTTTATGAAATAGTTTCTAATTTTTTCAAGTCCATCCGCATCCATTACAAATTGGTCGATGATAGAACCATCCTCAAAATGGACAATATCCGTACAACAGTCTAATATCAACTCAAGGTCATGAGTAATGACATACACGGTAATACCCGTGTCCCTGACTTGTCGCAGGACATTTGCGACCTCTTTCATGTGCTTATAATCAAGGCCGCTGGTCGGTTCATCAAAAAATAAAATAGAGCGTTTAGACGCGATTGCTGAGGCAATCGCTACCCGCTGTTTCTGGCCGCCGGAGAGGGACATGGGGTGTCTGTCTTTGAAATCTGTCAAATCTAACTCGGCAAGGATTTTTTCTGCCTGCTCCTCGCTTTCGTCCTCCATGCTGATTAAAACCTCATCTAACACTGTTTCCGTAAAAAGCTGATGATTGACTTCCTGCATTACCATATAGCAGGTATTCAACCTGTCTTTGGGACGGTAGGCTTTTCCATTCCATATAACTTCGCCGCACCGCTTTTCCAAACCGCAAAAGCACCGGGAGAAAGTCGATTTTCCAGCTCCATTATTTCCAATAATCGCTACAATACGGTTCGCCGGAATTTTGCTTTCATGAATGTGAAGCGTTTCCGGCTCGTTTTTGTAGGCAAAACAGAAATTGCGAAGCTGCATTTGTTCTCCGATTTGCGGTGATATTTCGGGCGGCAGCAAATTTTCAAGAATAAAGGTGCGAAGTCCCATATCGGCTCTTTGCTGCTCTGTAAGTTGCTCAAACTCTGCCGCAGAGTAATCCCTTTCCACTTGTCCGGCAGTAATATAAATAAAGCGATCCGCAAGGCCTCGCAGGTAGTAAAGCCGATGTTCTGACACGATAATTGTTTTTCCCTGCGACTTCCAAAATGCAAGTATGGATCTCAAATCGAGAATAGAAGAAGCATCGAGGTTAGATGATGGTTCGTCCATAACAAGTACATCAGGCTCCATAATCGACACCCCAGCACAGGCGATTTTCTGTTTTTCTCCCCCGGAGAGGTGAAAAATATTGCGCCCCATCAGTTTCTCCAAATGAAAATCCTGGACGGTTTTTTCTAATCGTTCTCGAATACTTCGCTCTGGCTGGCCGAGATTTTCACATCCGAATGTAATTTCACTGGTCGTGTCCACATTAAAAAATTGAGAGCGTGGATTTTGAAATACGCTGCCAACTGTTTTTGCAGTATCATAAAGGGGCTGCTCCGAAACCTTTGCCTTATTCACCCAAACATTTCCGCTCATTTTGCCCTCATAGTAGTGAGGGATCAGGCCGTTAATCAGGCGGGTAATTGTCGTTTTCCCACAGCCGCTTTCGCCGCAAAGTACAATAAATTGTCCATCCTCTATGTTCAGGTTTATATCTTGAACACCGCCAGTGCTCTCGCTTTCTTCCCCATAAGAGAAGGTCACATGGTCAATCCGTATCACAGGCTCGCCCCCTTTCAAAAGACAAGTTGCTTCTGAAGCAGAAATACAATAAAACAGAGGATACAGAATAGGGCGGCAACTACATCTTGAAAATGAAAACCAATTTGGCATACATTTGTGCGTCTAACAGGGGCACCCAGCCCCCGTGTCAACGCAGCAGCAGAAAGTTCGTCACCAATCTTTACAACGGATACCATCAGAGGAACCAGCCTGTATTCCACCATCAACAAAGGATTTCTCCCACCGAAGCGGATACCTCGCATTTTCATGGCGTCCCGGATCGCCTGGTATTCTTCGCTGATTGTAGGGAAAAAGCGAAAAATCACAGACATGGGGATGACGATTTTTTCTGTGATGTGCATACGCTCCATAGCGCCGATAAACTCACTGACGGAAGTCGACGAGATCAGCCATGCACCGGTCATGATGCCAGGTGCAAATCGTGTCATAATGGATGTAACTGCCATCACAATGAAGGAAAGTAAGCCGCTTAAATATACAAGGGCAATCCGTTCCAATGCAAAGCAGACTACATAGAGCAGTAAATATTTTCCGGCTGTTTTGAAGCGGTGTTCTGATAAAATCAGCACAAAGGGGACAAGGCTTAAACAGGGCTTGACGATGTTCATAACCCCCTCATTGCTGGTACTGAACATCAGTGTTGTAATCGTCAACAACAGGAGGAGCTTTGTGCGGGGATCAAGCAGTATTCCTTTCCTTTTTTCAGTTGTTTCCGAGAATGATACTCCGCTCATTACGCAATTCCCGCTTTGGCAAAATGCTTTTTCAGAAGTGCCTTACCTAACAGGCCACCAAAAATCGCAAAAACAAAAATTCCGGCAGTTACCAGAATAATGCTCCACATAGGCATCACTGCCATTACTCTGTCGGCGTATTCCTCACCGAAGCTGGCCGCAAAGCTGGCCCAGGAGTCCTCTACCATGAAATACATGGGGATGTATGTACCGACCATCCAAAGACTGAATACCGCATAACCAATCAGACTCTTTTTAGCACTTTTATAATCGCCGGATTTCAAAATCAAATCTCCCAGCAGGCCAAAGATCAGACCCATTGGTACACCCCAGAAACCCATACCGGTCAGGCCCATCAGTAAGCCGCTCAAAATCCCCATAATCGTAACCATGCCGAATTTTTTCACTCTTGTCAGGAACAGCATGAAAGGAATACCTGTAATCAAAGACCACAGGGCACCGAGGATTGGCAGAAAGATGGGGACAAACCCAATGGGAATGGCGACACAACAGCCAATCACGAAGTAGAGAACGGTGAACAGACCCAGGTTAATCAGATCCTTTGCTTGTAACTTGTTGCACATAACGAATACCTCCATTCATTTGCTGGTTAGCGTTTTCTAACCTCTCTATAAGATACCATAGTTAGTAGTAGCTCTCTACAACCAATCATCTTTTTGGCTCCAAATAGCAACGAGTTTTTTTATTGACTGACTTCGTTCGCAATTCTATAATATAATTAAAATCCAAAGCTATGAAGCGGGCAATCGAATGACAGGAGCAAAAAATGAAGATTGATGATATTATTAGAAAATGTATTGAAATACCTGGGATTTCACTAAAGCGCAGTGATTATAGCGCAGAACTGCTCTTGAACGGGAAAGATGGAAAGGGCTCCATGACCTTTTTCCCACTCTTTCCCGGAATTACTATCGCTTACATCTTTGTAAATTCACCCACTTGGACAGCACCGAATTTTTACGGAAATGGCTCCGTAGAGAAAGGCCCTTTACTCGTGAACTACTGTGTAACTGGTCGTTGCGAAATGATTTTGAACAACGAAAACTTTGTCTATGTAAAGGACGGCGAAATTTCTCTAACAGAATGTTTCGCTCAAAAACAATATGTCTATCCCCGCCGTATCTACGAAGGAATGGAATTTTTTGTCGATATTGATACCCTAACAGAACAAAGCACATGGGTACAAAAGGAATTTGCCATTGATTTTCATAGAATTGTTGACCGCTTTTGTCCTGAAGGGGGCACCTATATTTCATCTGTTCTTCCCGAAGGCGAAGAAATATTAACAAAACTTTGGGGATTGATTGATATTCCTGTCCCATATTCGATTTCACAAATGAAAATATACACATTAGCACTGTTTTCTCTATTGCAAAACATCTACGACATACCGCCATCACAAGCCTGCACTTTTTTCACAGAAACACAAGTAGATATTGCAAAGCGGGTAGAAAAGATCATTACTTCTGATCTGCGTCAACATCATCCAGCTTGGGAACTTGCCGCGCAATTTTCTGTCAGCGAAACCAGCTTAAAAAATTACTTTCGCGGCGTTTTCGGGCAAAATATATCCATTTATCTGCGAGAAGTCAGAATGAAGAAAGCAGCAGAATTACTTGCTACCACAAAACTCTCCGTAGCTGAAGTAGCAGAGCAAGTCGGCTATATGAACCAAAGTAAATTTGCATCGGTTTTCAAAAAACAGTTTGGACTATCGCCACTGGAATACAGGCGTTCAAAGAATTTAAAAAACAGGTAAGACTAAAGCCAGGATTTGCCGCTTGTCAGCCAAATCCCGGCTTTACTTATGCTTAAAATTTCATGTGTAAATCAATTCTTGAAAAATGCAATTTCAAAATTTGCTTATAGTTTCATTTTGATTTTCCCCGTATCTGGATGGATCAATACCACAGGCAGTTTCCTCGCCTCTGCCATCCGCAACACCGCCTCCACGCCGCTCGGGCCAGCAGTCTCATCATCACACACGGTCACCAGGCAATCAGCGTGTTCTACCATGTAGGCAGCGCGCTCCCGATACCCCTGGGCCCCCACGATTTTGCTACCCATTACAAACTGGTCGCAGTTTTCCTTCAGATGGCGCAGACGCTCCCGACTCTTTGGGTCCCATCGCTCGTCATGGCCCGGAAACGGGTAGACCAGCACGATCTCCAGCTCCTGGTACTCTTCCTGCCGGCGCATTTCCAGCAGGATCTCGCCGGCCCATAGATCAACGCCAAGAGCCCCACCAACATAGAACCGGCGCACACCGCGCCGGTACAGTTCCGCAAAAACATCGTGCAGCCGCTTCTTCAGGCGCTTGCATGAGGTCATATATTCCTGATACTTAAATTTGAACCGTATAGGCCGCTGACTGGTAATTGCACACGAGTAAAACTGGGACATCTCATCTCCTCCAGAAACTTTTTTCTCAATATAGCCCATTATACTTGCTATGGCTGATGAAGTTCAACCATGGCCGCTTAATTTTTTATGTTATAGCGGATAAAATATAGCTATAGCATGGAGGGTTGCGAATGGGCGAACTTTTGAAAGAAATGGGCCAGCGGATACTGGACCGGCGCAAACAACTAAAATTGACACAAGAGGCTCTGGCCAAGATGGCGCATGTCACGCCCCAGACCGTTTCGACTGCGGAGCTGGGCACAAAAGCCATGAGGCCTGAAACGATGCTGAAGATCTGCGATGCGCTTGACATCAGCACAGACTATCTGCTGCGCGGTCAGGTCATGGAAGGCGATACACGCCTGCTCAATCAAAAGGTCTCGTCGTTGACCCCCTGCCAATACCGGCATTTAGAAAATATTATCGACAACTTTATCGCGGCTATACAGGAAAAAAAAGAGGTATGAGCGCCAACGGCAATGCAGCTCTCATACCTCTCTTTTTATCATCTCCCCTGGCGAAAAGCCTCCATTGTGCTGGAGATCAGGCCGAGGATCGCATCATCTGCCTCCGATGCCTCTTCCAGCTCTGGCGCATATTCCGGCTCCGGCGTCCGTTCCTGCGGCGCCGGGGCCGTTGTTATTTTCACATCCGGGCAGGCGACGGGGGCGCCGGCAGGCTTTTCAGAGTCCCTTGCCTCCTGGCGCAAGATCTCCCACACAATGGCTTCAATGGCGGCCCGGTCTATGGCCGGGGCCGGTGCCGCTGCTCTTAACGGTTGTGGATCATCTGCAAAGTGGGTATCGTAGAAAACAACTGCATTGGCGATATACTGTGCTTTCCCGTGGTCAGGCTGCTTTTCCAGCAGTTCGACAGTTGCCAGATGGATCGGGTCACTGATATTGAACCGCAGGGAAAACCGCCCTCGTTCTTTCTTAACAGCCATAGCCGTCACCTGCCCACAGCCTCAAGGCGGTACAGATACTCATAGCCGGCTGCATTGGCATTGATATTCGAGACGAACAACGGCTTTCCCACTTTTCCGGATGCCTCAATTTGACGACGCAGCAGGATGGCGCCGCCGCCCACAAACACCACCGTGCAGTAGCGCAAGTCCAGCATCCGCTCCCGCAGGGTGCTGAACAGGTCGTTGACGAACTCCTGTGCCAGCTGCTCCACTAGCCGGACTACCGACGACGGGTACTGCGTCTGCTTGCCGGTAAGGATGGCGTCCACATCTCCCTCATCCAGCAGCAGATCTAATTCCGCATTGCCCCTGGACCTGATCTTATTGTAAAGCAGGATCACGCCGTTTTCCAGCGAATCACAGGAGCTGAGGTCGGCTTTTCCATTTTTCATCAGCAGATAGTCTGCCGTGAAGCCGCCAATGTCCACCACTACCGCCTTGGCCTCATTCATCAGCGTGTGGAGCATGGTGGCCGCCGCCGCGTATGCCTGGGGATAGCAGGCCACATCATCAATGCTGATGGCATAGTGCTTGTCCCGGTACTGGAATTCTACGATCCCTTTCTTCTGGAAATAGGCAGTGAACTTTTCCGCCTGGGCGCCGAAGTGGGCCGGCGGCAGCCCCACCGGCAGCTGGATACGGTACAGTTCTTTCTCGTCAACGCCGCGGGCCGTCAATTCCTCCGCAATCGCAATCAGGGTGAGGATAAAGAAGCGGTCATCCCCAGTCTTGTCCTTGCGGTAGGGGATGCGCTCGTTGGAGAGCGTATAGTAGTTGCCGCCGTATTGCAGGCTCGGCCCGAACGGCCGGGTCATGCTCTGCTGCAGGCCGGAAACGAACGGGGCGCAGTGAACCGTCTTGATTTGTTTATTGCCATGATCGACACCAATTAACATAGGTGAATGCCTCCTTTTTGCTTTATACATATCCTTTACGCCTGGATGACGCCTTTCTCAACAGGAGAAGGCAAAATTACATCGGAATTTTTGAAATAGCTGCACCTCAAAAAATTAGGGGTGCAGCTATATTTAGGTGCACCCGGCGAGTGCACGTTCTAATGGGTGAAAGTCCCAGACCCGCCCAGCAGTGGGAAGGGGGCAGCCAATGGCAAGGGCGTTACCGTGAGGTGGGGTCTGAAGGAAACCGGAGGCAAAACACTGGCCTGTAAAAGTTGCCCGGATAGGCTGTGAAAGGACAGCCTATGAGGAAACTCCTTTTCCATATCTTCACGCTTTGTCACTTCTAATTTTTCTCTTACCCTATTGACAAGTGCGTTTTGTCTGAATATAATGTACTTGTACGATAAGTACATTGAAGAACAAAGGAGGGGCGTTGTGGAAATAATCATAAGCAGCAATACAAGCAAGCCAATTTATGAGCAGATAACTTCACAGATAAAAGCTATGATTATGAGTGGCGAGTTAAAGACCGGCGATCCCATTCCCTCTATGCGGGCGCTGGCAAAGTCCATTCATGTAAGCGTTATTACCGTTCAAAAAGCATATGAAGATTTACAAAGGGATGGCTTTATTGAAACGACAGTAGGCCGAGGAAGTTTTGTGTCGGCGCAGAACAAAGACTTTTATCAGGAAGAACAGCAGAGATTGGCCGAAGAACATTTGCAAGAAGCCGCCGACATTGGGCGGACGAGTGGAATATCGTTGGAAAAACTGATTGAATTACTGACGATGTTTTATCAAGAGGAGGATTAACTATGGACGCTATTTTGCAGGTTGATAATTTGACAAAGCAATACGCTGATTTCAAGTTAGATCATGTTTCTTTTTCGGTTCCGAAAGGAACAATTATGGGGCTTATTGGCGAAAATGGAGCCGGAAAAAGCACGACTATCAACGCCATTCTCGATTTGATCCGCAAGGATGATGGAACCGTCACTTTTTGGGGACAGGAATTGTCATCTACAAAACAACTCAAAGAGGATATTGGCGTAGTGTTTGATGGAATTAACTTCTATGAAACGCTCACTCCGGCCAAAGTTGGAAAAATCGCCAGGGCTGCCTACAAACAGTGGGACGGCTATCTGTTTCAGGACTATCTAAAACGGTTTCAACTCCCTGTGGATAAGGAAATTAAATCTCTGTCTAAAGGAATGAAGATGAAGTTGTGTATTGCTGTCGCACTTTCCCATAGACCCAAGCTGCTGATTTTGGACGAAGCGACAAGCGGCCTTGATCCCGTGATGCGGGATGATATTCTTGATGTATTTCTCGACTTTGTTCAGGACGAAAATCATTCTATATTGATGTCCTCGCATATCACAACCGATTTAGAAAAAGTTGCAGACTACATTACATTTATTCATCAGGGTAAGGTTCTTTTTTGCAAAACGAAAGATGAACTCCGTTACAACTACGGTATTATCCGTTGTGGCGCAGCCCTGTTCGATCAACTCGATAAAGACGAAGTGCTGGCCTACCGCAAAGACGATTATCAGTGGAATGTGCTGGTAGCTGACAAGGAAAAGGCCCGGAGAAAATATAAAAATGCCGTAGTGGATGATGCGACAATCGACGATATTCTGCTGCTGTTTGTGAAAGGAGAGCAAGCAAAATGAAAAGCCTTGTTTTGAAAGATTTATTCAATATCGGCCATAATGCGAAATCTATGCTATTCATCCTTGTGGTTTTTGCCGTTGCGCTTATTCCGTTTTCTGGCGTAGAAGGTTATATCTTTGTGTGTGCGATTTTGTGCAGCATGATGATTGTAACAACCTTCTCTTTTGATGATAGTTCCAAATGGACACGATACGCCATGATAATGCCGGTTTCAAAGAAAGAACTGGTGGCCGGGAAATTTACGGTGTTGGCTATTTTCTGCGCTATTGGCAGCCTTTTTGGATTGATTGTTGGTTCTATCGGTGGTCTTATCACGAATAAAATCACGCTCAACATTGCAGGAATTGGAGAACTTCTGTTTTTGACGCTGGTTGCATGGGTGATCTCCCTTATTTTTGGAAGTATGTCAATCCCTCTTGTGTTTAAGTTTGGTGCGGAAAAGGGTCGCGTTCTGCTATTAGTATCATTCCTCATTCCTGCAGGGATTTGTTTTGGAATATATCAGCTTCTTGCTATGTTGGGAGTTGCATTGACAGATCAGATCGTATTTATTCTTCTCTGCTGCTCGCCGCTTCTGGCATTGGCATGGTGCTATGTGATGTATCAAATCAGTTATCGCATTTTTGCAAAGCAAGAGCTTTGATTTCTATTGGGAGGCGTCTATATGGAAAATAAAAGATTTGAAATTACTGAAACCGCAGGAAGTGTGAAAGGTTTTTATGTGGTAGTGGACAGAGAAACCGGGGTCAATTACCTTGTGGCAAAGTTTGGAACTGGCGGGGGTATTTGTCCCTTGATTGACAAAGACGGAAAGCCCATTGTAACAAAATGAGTTTAGAAAAGGGGTGAACCATGCAGGAAATAAATTGGGTTCTATGCCCCGTATGCGGAAGTAAGACAAGATTGAAAATCCGCGAAGATACGGTTCTTGAAAATTTTCCGCTGTTCTGTCCGAAATGCAAACATGAAACGCTGATAGCGGTACGAAATCTTAATATATCTGTTATCAAAGAGCCAGACGCACAGACGCAGAGCCGATAACTTATAAGGTTTATAGACCTTGTAGTTATCGGCTTTTTCTATGGAGGCAGTAGAATGTGGGACATTGCTATAAAAGGAAAAGTGTACCAACGTCTTGCAAATGAGATATTTTTCCGTATTCTACATGGAGAATACGCGTTGGGGTCAAAACTTCCCTCTTACATAGACCTTGCAAAAGAAGCAGGGAGCAGCCCGGAAACTGTGAGGAAAGCAATCCGTGAGTTACAGCGGCATGGAGTGGTTGAAAAAACGCGGTTGGGCTATTTTGTTACTTCGGATCATGCGGCCATTGCAGCCTTTCGGCAGCAATATCTTGAGGCTGTTAAAAAAGAATATCTTACGGCACAAAGAAAGGTAGAAATCTGAAACATCATATTTAGTTAATCTATCTTGCCCGCCTGACGGGGAAAAACGTTGTCGAGCAGGTTACTGTGTGCCCCTATATTTGAAAACCTGTTTTGGTATCGTTAGTAAACAAGAATATTCATCGGGAGAAGGAGGTAATCCACATGGGAAGTTTATAATTCTATCCTTCAGCGACGGCGAGGACGCAATCTTTGCGAATGCCATGACGGCCCTTGCTTCTGTCGCAGATTTCTCCACGGTGGCCGCCTCCGCTGATGCACCACTGCTCTTTGGCTTGCTGCAAATCGACCCGCAGCGCAGGCTAGTGTGGCAGTCCGGCCAGGCGGTAGACCTGACGCCGATGGAGTTTGACATTCTGCTCCTGCTGGCCCGCCGGCCAGGGCAGGTATTCTCCGCCCGCCAGGTCTACGAAGCTGTCGCAGCAGACTCCTATGATGCCAGCTGGACAGGGATCTCCAGCATGGTCTACAAGCTCCGGCGCAAGCTGGGTGCTGGTATCATCGAGACGGTGTGGGGACACGGCTATCGCTTCACACCAAAATAGCAGAACAGCGCCGTCCCGGAAGATCCGGGGCGGCGCTGCTGTTATATTTGCAAAGAATTTAGTCCTCAACTTCTACATGGAGCTGGCCGGCGATTTCTTCCACCGACATCCCGTTTTTCATTGCCAGCTTAACAATTTCCTGGATCTTCTGCTTTTTCGTCTTCCGAGGTTTGCGGGGCGGCTTGGGAGCCAAGATCTCCTGCTTCTTGGCCTCCAAGGATTTGATGCGGTCCCTGGCTGCGGTGATCTTCGCATCATACTCTGCCACAACAGACTCTTTTTTCGATTCCAGCTCTTTGATGGACTGGTCTATCTTTGCGATTTTTTCGTCCACCTCAGCTGCTCTCTCCTGCGGGGTACGGCGCGTGCGCTTATTCTCGGACTCTGCCATTTTAAGATCACCTTTCCTTTGTGTATAAACTGGATGTGCTTATGATGAAAGAGTACCATATAGAATGTCAAAACGCAAGAGCAGGAAGTCGAAAC
>OKSB01002328.1_pt1 | contig 17141 bp, 12 predicted proteins | sample 1601171 | NCBI WGS metagenome assembly OKSB01 (sample SAMEA3541496, study PRJEB24748) | human gut metagenome | biome: human gut; feature: human-associated habitat; material: faeces | place: China | collected 2012 | reverse complement strand
ATGAATTGGACGGTTTCCGCGCCGAGATAGACCGAATTGATACCGAACTTGCGCGCCTTTTGGAGCTGCGGTTCGATTTGTGTGAAGAAATCGGGCGATATAAGCGCATGAACGGCTTGCCGATCGAAAACTGCGAACGGGAAAAAGAGCTCGTTGCCGCACGCACGGAGGGAATGCTTTCGCACCGGAGCGACGCCGTTGCAGTGTTCCGCATGATAATCCGCAGAGCAAAACGCATTCAAAAAGAAAAGCTTAATCTATATCTTGTCGGAATGCCCGGAAGCGGAAAATCACGCACGGCGCGGCGCCTTGCAAGGGCAATTGAAAAACCCGTTGCCGACACCGATAAACTTATCATCGATAAACAGGGCATGTCAATTGATGAAATCTTTGATACACACGGCGAGGCCTTCTTCCGCGAGCTTGAAAGCGAAACTCTGCTCGGCGTTGCGGAACGCGGCGGGCATGTTGTTGCAACCGGGGGCGGAACACTGACTGTTGAGCGAAACATCCCAATAATCAAAGGCAGCGGAATCGTTGTTTTTTTGAACAGGGATATAAGCATACTGCTGAACGCAAAAACCGCCAACCGTCCCTTGATCCGCGGCGGACGCGAAGCCGTGCTCAAACTTTATGCCGAACGTATCGAAACCTACCGCAAATGTGCAGATCTTATTGTTAATCCGGACAGCGCCGGCTGCATCGGGAGAATTCTCGATTATTATAAAAGAATAACCGAATGATTGGCTGCACTGCCGACTGAATTCCGCAATAAAACAGCGTCCCGAAAATTGCTTGCAAATGCGGGACGCTGTTGATGTATTAATTGCTGCCGCAGTACCTTTCACAGCTGCGCTTTGCAGGCAGATTCACCGTGAATTCAATCAATCCATCCTCTGTATTAACGGCAGAAACGCTTCCCCCGTGAACACGAACTATCTTTTTCACAAGTGCAAGCCCGAGGCCGTTGCCTTCACGCTTGTGTGATGTATCTCCCTGATAGAATTTTTCAAAAATGCGTTTCAGCGTTTCACCCGACATCGGCTCTCCCCGATTGGCGATTTTAAAGCTGAGCATGTCATCTTTTTCCTTCAGACTTATGTATATTATTTCCCCTTCCGGACTGAACTTTATTGCATTGTCAATAAGGTTTGACCAAACATTGCCGAGCAGTCCTTCAACCGCACAAAACTCAATGCTGTCCATATCCATTTCAAAGCCGATATTTTTTTCACTCCATTTGTTTTCCAAAAGCAGAATGGATTGGCGAACCTGTTCATCAACGCGATAGCTGCTCAGAGCGAACGGCATTGTCTGGTTTTCAATTTTTGTTATCATCAGGATATTTGAAACCAGCGTTGACAGGCGGCGCGTACTTACAACAATGCGCTCCGTATATTCACTTCGTGCCTCAGCGGACAAACTTTCATCCTGAAGAAGCATCGCATAGCCTTCAATGGAGCTTAACGGAGTTTTAAATTCATGCGAAACGTTTGAAACAAAATCGTTGCGCAGCGTTTCGACTGCATTCAACTCGTCAACCATATGGTTAAAATCGCTGTATACGCGCCTGATGATTTCAAAATTGCTCTTGGTTTCCAGCTTCACGTCATAGTCCCCGTTCGCAACACGCTGCATTGCTGTGCTTAACGCATTAACCGGGCGCACAATGTTTCCGGAAAGTATCACCGTTATTGCAGTGCCGAGCAGCAGGCTCAAAACTGAAATGCCTGCAAGCACCGTGAATATTCCGACCCGCTGCGCCGTCCATATTCCGAGCCGGTAAAGCACGAACGTTAAGGACATTGCGATAATCAGAGTGCATGTGAGTATAATAAACACCACAAGCGTGAAATATGTTCGTATTTTTTTCTCATTTTTCAACTGCTGTGCAATATCAATAACATCTGTTTTTTTTCGTTTTGAATTCTGTTTCCCGCCGCATGTCTCCGCTTTCTTTTCCGACGCGCAGCCCGATATGCAGTTTTTCTTTATTTCATCATGCGCCATGCCGTTTCACCGCCTTGTAGCCCAATCCGCGTATGGTAATGATTTCAAAATCGTCATTATCTCTGAACCTGTCGCGCAGCCTGTTGATGTGTACGTCAACCGTGCGCGGTTCGGTCTCGCTGTCCAACCCCCATATATCATCCATTAACTGCTGACGGGTGAATATTCTTCCCGGATATGCGGTCAATTTGTACAAAAGCATGAATTCTTTTTGCGGCAGAACCATGCTTTTGCCGTTTGCCGTCACCGTCATTGAGTCGTATTCAAGCACGGTGTTTCCTATTGTCTGCCTTCTGTCGCTGATCATTTGTGCACGCCGCAGCAAAGCGCCCACGCGCAGCACCATTTCGTTAACGTTCACGGGTTTAACCATGTAATCATCCGTTCCCGAAGCAAAGCCCATCTGCATATCAACAAAAGAATCTTTTGCCGTGATCATCAGAATCGGTATCGTAATCCCGCTTTCGCGCAGACTTGAAGCCAGTTCATAACCGTTCATATTCGGCATCATAATATCCGAAATGATTAAATCAACATATTCCTTGTCCAGCACGTCAAGTGCCTCCTTGCCGTCGGAAACACATATTGCCGAATAACCGTGAAGAGTCAGAACACGATAGAACAATTGCCTGAGCTCAATATCATCCTCTGCAATAAGAATCTTAAACATAATTGTCAGCTGCCTCGCTTTCGTTTGAAATAAGCCTGAGAACTCACCTTTGGCGCAGAAACCGCGTGATTCGCGGTTTTTTCTGCAAATACAGACTCAAATCAATATTATTTCTGTTACGTTTACAATTACCTCTGTTTTGACGCGGCTTCCCGTCCCATGCTTCCTGTGCCGTGTGCACTTTCAAGGGGCGTTTTCCCATCGTCAGTATTATTTTAGCACAAAAACATCAAGCGAATATTAATTATCGCCCGATTTTTGAAAAAAAGAGTGTTTTTTCGGCAGAGACGTCTGCTGTTTTCTTTTTCGACACAATTTGAATATCAACCGCTGTTCACACTCGGTTCACGTAAAGTTTGCGAAGAAGGATTAACATAACATCAGGAAAAGGAGGCAACCGCAATGAAAAGATCTTCTCAAACAGAAAAAAAGGTTTTCAGCTCTGCAAACGGCTTTGAAAAGAGACCGGTCGCCAAGAAAAATTGTGCGGATTACGGTTTTTGCGCCGCGCAGATTTTTATTGCATTGACCACAGCCGTATCACTTTTGTTCGGAAAGAAACTCGGCTGGGACCTTCGCGAAAACATGCTTATCTGCATCATGACATCCGTTCTTTTGTTCAGTCCGTGGCTTGCCGAGCATGTTCTCAGGGTTTCATTCCCGCCGATTCTGAAACTGCTGTTTATGCTGTTGATAATGGGCGGACCGATTTTCGGCAAGATATATAAATTTTACTATATAATTCCGTTTTGGGACAAATCGCTGCATGTCTCATCCGGCTTTCTTTTTGCAGTTATTGGCGCGGTGCTGCCGGACGTTTTGGACAGCGGCAACAAAAGCCATTCGCAGGCACTGAAGCTTGTGTCCGCTCTCAGCTTCACGCTTGCAATTGCCGCCGTGTGGGAATTCTATGAATACGCCATGGACACGTTTTTCGGAATGGATATGCAGCAGGATACAATTGTGTCCGGCATAAATTCATATCTGTTGGGCAGCGAGAAAGGCGTTGCGGGTTCAATTTCGGATATTCAATCTGTTATTGTCAACGGCGAAGAGCTGAGCATCAACGGCTACCTCGACATCGGGCTTATTGACACAATGCAGGACATGCTTGTTTGCACTCTCGGAGGAATTTGTTATTGCGTATGCTTCATACTTTGCGAGCACGGTGTCAAGCTCCTTGGCAAATTCAACAGTCTGCTTCCGTATCGCAGTCCCGCAATGCCGTGTTTCGACCGCAGCGGCATCTGCTCCGACGAAACGGGACGAACGGATGAAGAGTCAAAAACATCTGCGGCGTGAGTAATCGGCCGTCCAAAACGTACAAAGCTTCGGAATCTCAGTCAAAAAACATTTACACGCAGCGGTTCCGAGGCTTTAATTTTCAATTGCCGGCTCATTTATTAATGATTCATTGTTATTTTAATATTATTCTTATTAATCAAGTTTTTTGAAATTAGCGTTTCATTCTCTTTCGGCTATTGAAATTTTGGTACTAATGCGGTATAATTAGTCCAAATTTGAACATTGCAAGGGTTTGTTTTGCCTCAGCCTCGATGCAAAGCTTCCTTTTCTGTTTATTTTAACTGCAAAACCTTGTTTATTTAATGGCTTTGCCGCGATTTATTGCCGCTTTGCACTTTGCTGCAAGGCGTTGAGCAATTCAGCCGGAGGTTCGATTTGATTATTTATCAAAAATCGAAATATTTTTCTGCCGAACAGGCACAGGATAATCTTACAGGGCTTTCCCCCCTGCTTGTTCGTGCGCTCCGTGCAAGAGGTGCCGTCACTCCGGAACAAATTGAAAAATTTCTTCACCCTTCCGCTGAAGATTTTCATGATCCGTTTCTTCTTCCCGATATGGACAAGGCCGTTCAAAGGATACATGCTGCACTTGAGAACGGCGAAAGAATCTGCATTTTTGGAGATTACGATGTTGACGGTATTTGTTCAACCGCCATGCTCGTTGATTATTTTCATTCAGTCGGTGCAGATGTAGGCTATCATATTCCGTCGCGTCGGGAAGAAGGCTATGGCATGAGCCGCGGTGCAATCGACAAGCTGCATTCGTGCGGGGTGAACCTCATAATCACTGTTGACAACGGTATTTCCGCCGCCGATGAAATCAGCTATTGCAGCGAACTCGGCATTGATGTTATTGTGACGGATCATCACATTCCGCCCGAAACCGTTCCGAAATGCACCGCCGTTGTCTGCCACACGGTCAGCAATTCACAGTATCCGAATTCAATCCTCTGCGGTGCGGGCATTGCCTTTAAATTGCTCCACGCACTCGCCGGACTTGAAGCTGCAATGCAATATGTTTCCCTTGCGGGGCTTGCCTCGGTTGCGGACGTTGTTCCGTTGCTTGACGAAAACCGTGTTTTTGTTAAGTTGGGGCTTGATGCGATAAACAGCGGCAATTGCTGCAACGGGCTTTACCGTCTTTTGAACGGTGTTCCCACTGCACGTCGGCCGTATAATGCATGCACTCTCGGCTTTGCTGTTGCCCCGCGGCTTAACGCCTCCGGGCGAATGAGCGATGCTTCACTCGGAGTTGAGCTTTTTCTTTGCCGCGACCCCAATCGTGCCGACGAGATAATTGCCCGCCTTAACAAGCTCAACGAGCTGCGTCAGCAGGATGAAGCAAACATTCTTAACGATGCAATTCGCCGTCTTGAACCCTGCGACCTTTCGGACACAAGAGCAATCGTCCTCCGTTCCGAAACATGGAATGCCGGTGTTATCGGCATTGCCGCTTCACGCATTGCAGAAATGTATCACCGCCCGACGATACTGTTTTCGGAATCCGACGGAATACTCAAGGGCTCTGCGCGATCAATAGACGGAGTCAACATTCATGAGGTGCTTTGTTGCTGCCGTGAATTTTTCGTTCGTTTCGGCGGCCATGCAAAAGCGGCCGGAATAACAATGGAATCCGCATTTTTTGAGGATTTTCGCTTAAAACTCAACGCTTGCCTTAAAGCAGGCTATGATGACTCCGTGTTCATACCGTGCAAACGATACGAATTCGATATTCCGCTTGAGCAGGTCACCGGAGAATTGATTTCCGAACTGACCCGCCTCGCCCCGTTCGGAGAGAGCAACCCTTCCCCCGTCTTCCGCTCCCGCCATGTGGCCGTGAGCAGGCTGCGCCGCTTCGGCAGCGATGCTCAACACACAAAAATGGACGTAAGCCCGAGCATTTCGAGCTCTGCGGCTCCGTTGGATGCAGTTTGGTTTGCCTCGGCCGCAAGTTATTATCGGCTGCTGAATGCCGACACGGTTGATATACTTTATACGCCCGGCATCAATAATTGGAACGGTTTTGACAGCATTCAGCTTCGCGTTGTTTCCGCAAAAGCGGAGCAGCCGCGTGACATCGATGCCTATATTGAAAAAGGTATGCGCTATTTCTGCAACGGCTTGCTTGAAAACCTGTCTTATCGGCTGTCCGAACCGGAGCAGCTCCCGGAAATATGCGAAACAACCCTCGCCGAGCTTTGTTCCCGCTCTATATCCGGTTTGCTTGTGCTTGTTTTTTCTGTTGAATCCGCCAAAAAGATTCTTGACGAAATTCGCAGCAGTCAAATCGGCAATGTTGACATTTGTTACTCTTGCGTTGCGGATTCACCCGTTTGCTGCAACACCGTTTTGCTTGCACCGCAGCTTGCAAATCTGCCTGCATTCGGGTTCAGCAAGGTCGTTTTCTACGACAATCCCCCTTGCAGCGGTGTTTACACGGCGGTTTCACGCCGAATGAGTTCCGCTTCAATGCTTCGGATGCCGTGCACGAACAGCGACTTCGGCAGGGTCGCACTGCATTTTGCCTGCGATCGCGATTTCATGGTTTGCAGTTACAAGCTTGTGCAGTCAATTCTTGCTGCTTCACCCTGTTCTCAGGGGGAGCTTTGCGGCAAGATGTCCAACAAGCTGAACGTTCCTGTTTACTGTGCGCTGTTCGCCGTTCGGGTATTTATCGAGCTTGGCTTTATCGAATTCACTCCGGGCGGTGCACTGCGGAACAGCAGCGAAATTCGGCCTGCGCCGCTGTGCGCCAGCACTTTATATTCCGCTGTCGAACGTTTGCGCACGCGCAATTTCCCGGACTCGGAGCAGGATGATTCCGATGAATAAGTTTTCAGTTTTATGCCGATATAGGCTGACTCGGTTTATTCGGCAAAAATTTCAGTATTTTTCAATAACAGCAAACAAACATTCCCGCTGTATAAGCCGTGCGGGGATGAAACGAAAGGAACAGATTTAACCATGATTATCAACGAAACCGAACTGATTGCAACTATTCGCAGCATTCCCGATTTTCCGAAAGAGGGCATACTCTTCCGCGATATCACCACACTGCTTAAGAATGCCGATGCATACGAAACGCTTGTTGAAGCCATTGCCGAGAATCTTCGCCCGCTTGATGTTGACATCGTTATCGGTCCGGAAGCACGCGGTTTTGTTATCGGCTCCGCCGTTGCATATGCGGTTCATGCAGGTTTTGTTCTTGCCAGAAAACCCGGAAAGCTCCCCTGCGAAGTAAATTCCGTGTCATACGGACTTGAATACGGCTCCGACCGCCTTGAAATTCACAAAGACGCAATTCTTCCGGGGCAGCGCGTTGCAATCGTTGACGACCTGCTTGCAACCGGCGGAACAGCAAAAGCTGTTATCGACCTTGTGGAAAAAATGGGGGCAAAAGTTGTTGCTGCTGATTTTGCAATCGAACTTACCGATCTCGGCGGTGCCGACCTGCTCCGTGATTATAATGTTTACTCAGTTATCAAATACTGATATCAAAGATAACTCTCGCGAATGAATGTTCCCGGCAATGCCCGTTTCGGAACCTTTTGCGAACCTTCTTCCGAGAACTCCGACTCGGCACTTTGCCGATTTGACAGAGCCAACCGTTCGGCGCGGGCCGCGTGCCTGCGCCGAATGCATTTTTTGCTTTTTGAACGATACCGAACGTTCATTCCTGCAAAATTTATCAAAGGTAAAATTTAGCCAAAGGTGGATGTGCTATGGACAGATTGACCGCTGCCTTCGAAAAAAAGTTTCCGAAGGAAAAAACCGAATTATTAGTAAAGGCAATTAATTTTGCAAAATCGGTTCATGCTGACCAAAAACGCGAATCGCAGGAACCTTATTATATTCATCCCGAAGCCGTTGCGCTCATTCTGCTCGATATGGACATGGATGCAGACACGGTCATTGCGGGTCTGCTTCATGATACGGTTGAGGATGGGCACGATATCACCGTTGAAAAAATTGCACAGATGTTCGGCAAGGACATTGCCCGAATGGTGGACGGCGTTACCAAGCTGACCAACAGCAACCTTTCCCACATGCTGTCAAAAGAAGACAGACAGGCCGAAAATCTGCGCAAAATGTTCCTTGCAATTGCAAACGATGTTCGCGTTGTTGTTATCAAGCTTGCGGACAGACTGCACAACATGCGCACACTCGGTTATTGTTCAAAGGAAAAGCGTGTTCGCAAAGCACGGGAAACCATGGATGTTTACGCCCCCCTTGCGGACAGGTTCGGAATGGGTGCGATAAAAGTCGAACTTGAGGATTTATCGTTCAGCTATCTGATGCCCGAAGAATGCCGCCGCCTTCAGTCCCTTATCGAACCGAAGCAGGAAGAACGCATGGGACTGCTCAAAAAAGCCATGCACAAGCTTGAAATTGCACTTAAGGATGCCGGAATCAAAGCGGAAGTCAGCGGACGCAGAAAGCATATTTACAGCATCTATCGCAAGCTGAACATAAAAAAAGTCGGACTGAACGAGATTTATGATCTTGTTGCACTTCGCATAATTGTTGATACCGTGCAGGACTGTTACGGTGCGCTCGGCATTGTTCACTCGCTTTGGCGTCCCTTCCCCGGCAGGTTCAAAGATTACATTTCAATGCCGAAAACCAACATGTACCGTTCTTTGCACACGACGCTTTTCAGTGATCTCGGAATGCCGTTTGAGGTGCAGATTCGCACTTGGGAAATGCACCGCACCGCAGAATACGGTATTGCCGCACACTGGATGTATAAAGAGGGCAGAACACGGCAGGATGAGCTGGACACAAAGCTTGCGTGGCTGCGTCAACTTGTTGACTATGATTCCGATGCAAACTCAACAAAAGAATACGTTGACAACGTTCGACACGATTTTTTCTCCGACTATGTTTTTGTTCTGACTCCGAACGGCGAGATTATCGACCTGCCTCTGGGCTCAACGCCCGTTGATTTTGCTTACCGTATTCATTCGAACGTCGGCAACCACACACAGCACGCAAAAGTCAACGGTGCGCTTGTAAAGCTTGACTGCAAGCTTAAAACCCACGATGTTGTTGAAATCATTACGAACCCGCAGGCAACGCCGAGCCGCGACTGGCTTAACTTTGTAAAAACATCCCAAGCCAAAGCAAAAATCAAACAATGGTTCAAAAAGGCGAATCGTGAAGAAAATATTGTCCGCGGTAAAGAAATGCTTGCCGATGCCGCAAGACGACAGGGGCAGAAGCTTGCCGACCTTACGAAGGCCGAATTGTGCAAACCTCTGTTGAAACGCTTCTCCATGAACGAAATGGATGATATTTATGCGGCCATAGGCTACGGCGGAATCACAACCGGGCAGGCATTGCATAAACTGATGGAAGCCCGGCGAAAAGTTCAGCGCGAAGAGGAGCTTGCACGCAAACTTGAAGAGCAGGAACACGCTCCCGCAAAAAGTTTTGACGCAAACGGAAGAGCCGTCATTGTCAAAGGCGAGGCCAACATGGTTGTTCGCTTTGCGCAATGCTGTTCTCCCCTGCCCGGCGATGAAATTTTCGGATATATCACGCGCGGCAGAGGTGTTTCGATTCACAGCAGAAGCTGCCCGAATGCCGCAGCACTGCTTGCCGATGCGGACAGGATAATCGATGTTTCATGGGCGGACGGCGAAAGTGCAAAATTCCCCGTAACAATTCATATCACCGCTTCGGAACGCGTCGGGCTGCTGATGGATATTTCACAGATGCTGATGAACATGAAAATCAACATCAATCTTGTCAACGCAAAGCCTGTTGAGGACGGCACAATGATCGAAGCCACAATGGGTTTTCAGGTTCAAAATGCCGAGCATCTCGACAGCATTATAAAAAATCTTATGAAAATTAACGGTGTAAAATCCGTTTCAAGGGTGAGATCCGTATGAGAGCTGTTGTTCAAAGAGTCCGCCGCGCAAGCGTTTCTGTCGCCGGCGAATGTGTCGGCAAAATCGAAAGAGGGTTGCTTTTGCTTATCGGCATAGAACCTTCCGATGCGCAGAGCGACATTGACTATATCGTTAAAAAATGCACTCAACTCCGCATTTTTGAAGATGCAGACGGCAAGATGAACCTCTCCGCCGGTGAACTCGGGTATGAAATTCTGCTGATTTCACAGTTCACGCTTTTCGGCGATGCCCGTAAAGGCAACCGCCCGAGTTTTATTGCTGCCGCTCGTCCCGAAACGGCGATCCCCGTTTACGAAAAGCTCATCGACGCTTTTCGCACTCAGCTGCACACCGAAACAGGTATTTTCGGCGCGGATATGCAGGTTGAGCTTGTCAACGACGGTCCGGTCACGATCCTGCTGGACAGCAAAAAAACGTTTTAATTTCGCTATATTCAGTCTATGTTTAAAAAGGAGAAAAGCCGCATGAAAATTCTTTGTGTCCCAACCGGTCCGCTTTCCGTAAATACCTATATCGTTTTTAACGAATCCGCCGAAACGCCTTCAAATTCCGAAAGGATTCCCTGTGTTGTTATCGATCCGGCGAATTCGCACAAGGTGGTTGAAGTTCTAAATCAAAACAACCTGCACTGCACCCATATTCTGCTGACGCACGGTCATTTTGATCACACAATGGGCGTTGCTGAATTGAAATCGCATGAAAACGCACTTGTTGCAATTCACGAAGCGGATGCGGGCGCACTTGCAGGCGGAAAAGCAAGCCTTGCCTACCTCGGCGGTGCGCTTGTGAAGCCCTGCAAAGTGGACATCATCCTCCACGGCGGCGAATGCTTCACCGCTGCCGGCATTGAATTCAGCGTTCTGCACACCCCGGGGCATACCAAGGGCGGCGTATGCTATGTTATCGAAAAAGAACGTGTGATTTTTTCCGGCGACACGCTTTTCCGTCTCAGCGTGGGAAGAACCGATCTTGACGGCGGTGACAATGATGCACTTTACAACTCCCTGCTCCTGCTGACAGGCAGGCTGAAAGGCGATTACCGCGTATTCCCCGGCCACATGGGTGAAACAACCTTGGATTTCGAACGGAAACACAATCCGTATCTGCGCGGCGGCGGAAACCAAGACTATTGACGGAAAATACAGAAAATGCCGCAGCTGCATTAAAGAGGCAAACAATATGTTTTTATTCACAAACAGACAGGATTTTTTTAACGATATATGCGAAGAAATACGGCTTTTTCTGCCCGGAGAGGAGATTGCTGCCGTTTTGTCCCCCGCTGAAATTCACGCAGCGGGCGCGGGCGAAAAGACGCTGAGTGTTGTTCTTTCAAACGACGGAACGGATTTTTTTGCCGAAGCCGCCCTTGTTTCGAACGGTCGGGAGCATTCATACTCATGCCGAACGCCCTTTCGCAATGATGATTCAATTATTGAAAAGCGTTTCGCAAAACGCTGCATTAAAATCGCTGTCTTCCGCGCAATGCGAAAGGCATACCCCGATGCGCACCTCCCGTGGGGCTCTCTGACGGGTATACGCCCGACGCGCCTGCTGCGCGAGCTTCAGCACAGCTGCGGTCCTGCCGAAGCCAAAAGCATGATGTTGAACGATTTTGACGTCACGCCGCAAAAGTTTGCGCTTGCGGAGCGGATAGTTTCCGTTCAGGAACCGATTTTTGCTTCCGTGCGGAAAAACGATGTTGATGTTTATATCGGCATTTCGTTCTGCCGCACACGCTGCCTGTACTGCTCTTTTGCTTCACGGCTCCGCACGGCAAAGACGGACATGCAGCCCTATCTTGCCGCACTGAAGACGGATATTGTAAACGGTGCGCAAATGGTTCGCGAACTCGGGCTGAATATTCGTGCGCTGTATCTCGGCGGCGGAACGCCCACCGTGCTGACCGCAGACGAGCTGCGCGATCTTTTAGATTTTGCAGAGGAGGCCTATAATATTGCACCCGGCACAGAGTTCACGGTTGAAGCCGGACGGCCGGATACGATAACAGCTGAAAAGCTTCGCATCATCAAGCAGCGCGGCGCAACGCGCATATCCGTAAATCCGCAAACGATGTGCGATAAAACATTGCAGCTTGTCGGCCGTGATCACACATCCGAGGATATCAAGGCGTGTTTCAACCTTGCGCGGGATATCGGTTTTGATTCAATCAACATGGATCTTATCGCCGGTTTGCCGGGCGAAACGGCAGCTGACATGCAGCATTCCGTAAACGCACTCGTTGAGCTTTCTCCGGAGTGTCTGACAGTTCACACGCTTGCAATAAAGCGTTCTTCCCGTCTGCGTGAAAATCTTTCCGAATACGCTCTTCCCGATGTTTCGGAAGTTGAAAAAATGACCGAAATCGGTGCGCTCGGTGCTGAAGAAACGGGTATGCTTCCTTATTATATGTACCGTCAAAAATACATGGCGGGCAACATGGAAAACGTCGGCTATGCAAAACCCGGCAGCATCTGCATCTACAACATCGATATGATGGAGGATTCGCTGAGTATCATTGCTCACGGTGCGGGCGCAATGAACAAACGCGTTTTCCCGAGCGGCGGAAGAATCGAACGCGTCCCGAACCCCAAGGATATTGAAACATACATTTCAAAGCTGCAAAAGACCCATGCCGACAGACTTGCACTCTTTTGCAATGAATAAATGCAGCAGGCAGCGTTCCGCATCACCCGAAACCGTCAGATGCGGAACGTATTGAATTATTAATATTTCATTTCAATTATATAAGAACCTTTGTGATTTTAAATTCTTTTGTCACAGTTGCAAGTATTTTCTCCGAACAGATTATATATATTCATTTTATACTCAAAAAAATGTTGAAATTCGTATGGTCTTGCGGTATAATGTATGCGAGCGAGCGGGATAATACTTGGCTCTGTGCGTTTTCCCGTCTCCCATTCACTCGGTTGTGCGTTTCGGCTCGGTCAGCAACGCGCGCTGAATAGCCTGAATCTACGGACTATATTCACACCCCAAATTCTCTCAATTCAGTGTTAGTTTTGCCCCTTTCCGACGCCGCCGTTTTCCGCAGTGCTGCGGCAATGCCTTCGGGCTGCTGCGGTTCATATAAAGTTTGTTTTTTATTTTTAAAATATTCAGGAGGTTTTTCAATGAAGAACATCAAGAAGCTGCTCTCTCTGCTGCTTTGCGGAATCATGCTTTTCGGCATGTTCCCCGCGTCCCTCTTTGCAGCGGACGGAGACACGGGCAACGGTTCCGGAACCATATCCGAAACGGTCGTTCCCAAGATTACGTGGTCGAGAACGTTCGAATACAAATACCGTCACAATGACACGGAGCATCAGCACACCGACCTCGGCGGTCTTCATGCCGGGGAAAAATCCGGTTATTTTAAGACACAGTCTACATCATCTTCCGGTGTTTATCAGAACAAACTCGAATGGTCTTGGGCTACAGTTAGTGCTGCGTTAACTGCTGCTGAAACAAACAATGTTTGGGATTACGGCACAGAAAACCAGTATGCGGATCCTACACTGGATTCTATCCCCTTCCCCTATACAGCAAATACATACAGCCCTAACCCTATTGGTGACGTCGGCATAAAGCCCTATACGCCCGATCCCACAACGACCGATTCTCCTATAAAGGCCGCAACATGGAATAACAGGACGGATAAAGAATATTCTGTTACTGAGGTAGACGGAATTCCTCTTAATAGTAGTCAAACTATTCCTGAGGGTTCCATGGATATTGGTTACAGAAAGTCATATACCGTTCGTAAGTTCTATGGTGAATTTGAATGGCCAGAGGGTTATTCCCTTTCCGATTCAATTGAACTTGTTTCAAAGAACGATTCTTATTACAAAGAAATATATAATCATGTTGCGGACGATCCCGATTTGACCGCTCTCTACGGCGGCAAAAAGGTTTTTGCCACAAATGACGATGTTTACTTCTTTATTTACAAGGCAAGTGACAAGCCTAAGTTCGACAGCGATAACTATTCCGATTATCTTGCCTTCTTCTCCGGCACGGCAGGCAAGGGCATTTGGTCTTGGGAAAACGATCAGCCGTACAGTGGGAGCGTTTTTGGTAATATTGGCACAAATTGGAACTGGGGCGAGGAATGGCAAGCAAAAACCCCGGGTCTCTATGGAACGCAGTATGCACTAAAAGCGTTTCATAATTGCATGCCGAACACCGACATTGATGACTTCAATACCAGAACAGAAGTTTCGGGAAAGCTTAAAAGCGTACTGTCACTTTCCGGCGGATGGTACTCCTTTATCGACGGCAACTCTCTTTCCACCGTTTTGAACAAAAAGTATGCCGAGAGCGGAATCAATGCAGGTGAAAAAGTCTGCATCGAAATGTTCTGCTTTGATATCGATAAGGTCGGCGGTATGGACGAGCTTGAAATCCGCCTCACAAGGCAAAAGCCCACCACCTCCACCGTTAAGGTTCGCTATTGGCTGAATGAAGTCGGAGAAATCACCGGCAACACCAATTACCTCGGCGAAACCACTATGACCGGCCAGACCATCGGCTCCCAAATTACCCTTGTTAACGGTACGGATGTTAACCAGCTGGATTATCTGCGCGCAGCCGCAATCACAGCGAATAAAAATAAGGATGTTAACACAGGCGTTCAAATCGAGAAGCCGTTCACTGTGACCGAGATTTCTGAAAACAATATTATCAACGTTGTTTACATTCCTTCCGGTCAAAAGATCGTCGAACTTTGGGCAGGTGAGCTTACCGTCCTCTACGACGGCACCGAGCACGTTGTTCATGACGTCAAAATCACTCAGAGCGGATACGCCGATATATCCGTCTCGAATTCCGAAGGAACGACACAAGCACGGCTTGGAGATGGAAACACTATCAAAAATATCACTGCCGTAAAGAAGGAGACTCTTCCCGGCAAATACACCGTGTCTTTCGAAGGGAACTCTCAGGTCGTCAATTGGTGGGGCACTGTCTTAGAAAATTACACAATCATTTATCACCCCGGTTCGCTGGCCATTACCTATGCCCCCTCGGCAAAGGTATTTACCTATGACTTTGGCGTTCAAAACAGCTACTCCGAACTTTTGAACGATGTTGAAAAGAGCGCAGCGGAAATTAAGGTTCTTGACTCTTCAAAGACCTATGTTTCCTATGATAAATCCACAAACGCCCTGCTTTACACTCCGCAGAGCGTGAACAGCGGTGAAACCATTGACCTTGCGCTTGTCTTCGCAGGCGGCTATCAGGTCAAAAAATCCATCACCTTCCTTCCCGCCACAAATGTTCTTTACGAAGAGAACTTTATGACCAACAGCGGGACGCACGGCGAATGGAAAGCCGAAGGCACAAACAACACCGCGACCGTTGTTAAGGACAACGAAAACAGCGTTTACGGCTATGCCGATGCATACAAAGGCTTTGCCACCTTCAGCAACGGCGGCGCACTGAAAGCAACACTCGATTTGGAAGGCGACAAACGCGCCTACACAACCGATGCCGTTGAATTCAGTTTCAGCGGAACGGGTTTTGACATTATTTCCGAATGCGGCACCGATACGGGACTTCTTCTCGTTGCACTGTCCAAGGGAGGCAATCCCTTCAAGGTTTATATCGTTGACACCTATTTCAGCGGCGACAACGGTATTGGCGGCAATCCCCCCATTATCACGGGCGACAGAATCCTTGATTACCAGGTTCCCGTTATCCGCGCAATGAGTCTCGACCACGCAAATTACAGCGTTCGCATCCTCGGATACCTTACGGACACCGCGGGCGCAATCGTTGGCCCTGCAAACCCGACACCTTGGGACGGCGGCGAAACCGGTGCGGAAGGCAGTACGCGCGGAGCGAACGGCATTGACACGAACCGAATCCTGCGCGAAGCGGGACTGAAGGAATTCATCGGCTGCGAAGTCGAAACCTCCTTCATGGACGAAAACAGCGTTCTTAACGGCGGCACGGGCATTGCGGCAAAGAACAGTCAGAACAGGACTTTCGGCAAGCGCGGCGAAGAAACCGCACAGATCGCAGACGTCTATCTTGACGCATTCCGCGTTTATAAGCCCCTTGAGCCTGAGAATGAAGCAAATTATGCCGATAACGAAAAGCGTCTTAACTACGCTCCCGTTTATGACTATGTTAAGAACAGTGCGGAATTGACCGGATCTGAAGTTCTTCAAAACTCCATGGTCTATGTTGAATATGACGGAGACACCGGCATTGCAAACATCGCGAACTATCAGAAGCGCGGCCCGCAGAACGAGGTCTATCTCACCAACGGTAATTATATCGGATTTGCCCTCGAAGGCTACACTGAGGGTAAGACCGTTATGATCAGCGCGAAGGCGGTTGCCGGTGATCCCGTGCTCGGTTATCTCGATACAAATGCTATCGGAGACACAGGAATCTCCTCCGACATGAAGATGACCGAAATGTACTATGATGTTACGGCTTACGTACGTCAGTACGGCGCGAAGTATATGCTTGTTCTCGGCAATATTGCCGAAGCGGGAACGGGAACGGGAACAAGATCCATCCTGTCCGTCAGCGGCATTAAGCTTGCAGATGGCATCACCCCCGCCACAAGCACACAGATCGCGGCAGATATTGCAAGCCTTGTTACCCTTGCATATCAGCCCGTTGAAGAACCCGTGTTCACGCCCGAAAGGTTCGAACTCCGCTACAGCGGCCGCGCACTTGCCGGTTGGTTCACAAGCATCAGCGTTAAAACATCCACGGATGTTGACCATGTCAGCGTTTACAGGCTTGCGGACGACGGTTCACTTGTTCCCGTACGCGAGAACATGCGCCCGATGAACAGCCTGTTCACCTATTTCGGCTGGATGGATTACTACGCCTTCAGCCTCACCGTTCGCGCTCCGCGCCGCGGAATGACGGATACATATTACATCTTTGCCTATGATGCAAACGGCGTTGCGAGTGAGCCCGCAATTGCTTCCATCACCGGCAGATAAGGAGAACACCCGTGAAAAAACTTATGTAAAGCCCGAACTTGATGTTATCGAGTTTGACCTCGGCGAAGCGATTGCAGCCTCTCAATGTGTTGCACAAGCGTACAATCACGACCGAACGAGTTGTCAGCTGCTCCCGCCGTTCGATACGCTGTATCCGGGACAGGATGCAAACTTGTTCGGCACAGGAGAGAATCAATGCGGTGTTACCGTTGAAGGCTACTGCTACTTTACAGTGAACGAAACAATGGTATTTGCGTCCTAACACCACCCACC
>OKSB01002316.1_pt1 | contig 17209 bp, 10 predicted proteins | sample 1601171 | NCBI WGS metagenome assembly OKSB01 (sample SAMEA3541496, study PRJEB24748) | human gut metagenome | biome: human gut; feature: human-associated habitat; material: faeces | place: China | collected 2012 | reverse complement strand
GAATCCTAACGGTATTATAAAAGGTTTCAATATACTCAAATACAAGCCTATAGGCTTGTTTGTAGTTAATGATATGAAATCTGTTAAGCCATTCTCTTTTGATTAAGGAATGGAAAGATTCGATGCAGGCATTATCGTAAGGATAACCACTATGAGAATAGCTTTGCTGCATCTTTTCAGTGGCTTCACGCCACGCATTTGAAACAACGATCTGAATGGATAATAAGTGGTAAATCAGTATTACGACAGGCTTTTGCCTTGTTGATTGTTTCGATAACTGTAGATACTTCCATAGTGTCTGCAAGAGTCCAGGCAATGATTTTTCTGGCATACAAGTCCATAACGCAGCTTACGCTTAAGGTGGGCGATTTCCTTCGCTTCATCAGAAGCGTAATTGCTGGAACCGATAACGGGAATATCACCGTCATTATCTCTGAACTGGGCTTCCCAGCGAGCAAGAGTACTGACACCAATACCCAGGTCCTTTGCACATTCAACCTGTGTAAGATCAGGGTGCTCTTTGCGATAGTTGATAGCATCCAACTTGAATTGCTTGGTGTGATGAGTTTTTTGTCGTGACATAATGAATTCCTCCTCTTTTTTATTATACAACACTTAAAGGGGATATCTCATTTTGTTTTGTACTATTTAGATGCTAACACTATATAGATAAGAAAGGAGTGCAGATAATGAATGAAGAATCAAAAGTAACACTGTATAATGTTGCAACTTTCGATCCAAACAGTCCTAATGCAGAAGAAGGAAAACTCGATTTCACCAATTTTGTAAAGACATATAGCCATATGTATTATTTTCAGACTTGCCAATGGGTAGAGCAACAGATAGAAAAATATTTGCGTGAAGAAGTACCGGATGTGGAGGCTTTCCTGAAAATTTTTGCGTGGAAAACAAATAAGATAGATCAGAAGCAGAGTTTATGCAAGAAAGATATTGTCTATATAGCAGGTGAAGATAAAAAGAAAAATTGGAACTTCAATAAAAAAGATAGAGTCGCAAGTGCTGTTACTCGTCACGGACTAATTGAAAAAGAAACAGTAAAAAAAGAGAATGGAGAAGAAGAAACGAAAACGCTCTATGACTTTCTAAATACGGCGGTAGATCTCAGTAAAAGTTATAGAAGCCTGAAAGAAAATGATAAAAAGGAAAAACAACAAAAATTCCTTGAAAAGTTGACCATAGCATCGCTCAAAGGTATCGGATCAGTCTATCTGATTACTTTTATGTATTTTATCACTCAAGGAGAAATGCGGATTTACGATATCTTCGCAATGATGGCGCTGGATGCGATTTATCCGAGCAATGTACAAGACGAGCTGTCTTTCGGTTCGCTGAATAGTTTATCCATCGGAGCGAATGTTAAACCGCGAGATTTACCTCAGAAGGATCAGCTTGGGTTTAAAAACCTGTTTAGTGATAACAAGCGCTATAATAAGACTTATCAGATTTACATAAAGAAGCTGAATCAGTTCGTAGAAGATTATAACAAAGAACTCCCCGAGGGTCAGAAGGTCACATATGAAAAATGTAGGGATATCGACAGGGCACTGTGGGTTTACGGACACTTTTTCCAATAATATCATAAATGATTGGCTCTATGTCAATAGTTGCGGAAAGCCGAAAAATAAGAATGTATGAAATTTATAAGCAACAGAAATTGTAAAAGAGCAAGTGATACACAACTAAGAACAAGGCACAGCTTACGGAAAAATCCGTTCAGCTGTGCCTTTGATTGTGTTTGTGAAGTTGTAATGCTGTTTTTATTACGGCTTTGTCAAGAAAAGTGTGTAAGTTTTTTAAAATCATAAAAAATTCGCAAATTGCAATAGGAAGTTTAAACAAATCTTTTAATACCATGATAATTGAACTTGAAATTTGTAAGTTGCCACAATTAGGAGTGTAGTAACAAACATTCAGGTAGCATATGTCTTATCTGATTGCTCTTTGGTGCTATGTCAAATTTCAATTTCAGATTATAAAAATATTATAACCTTTTTTTGCAAAGAAACTCAATAAAATTGGCACAAATGTTATATTAAAAGGCTTTTTAAATTGACTTTTATTTTAAAATATGATAGTATGTTAGTATGTAAACTTACATACTAACATGCTATCATAGAAACGGTGGTGATTACTTGATTGTTGATGATTCTATGAAATTCTGTAATTTGCTTGCACAAATGATAAAAGAGGCAAATTTATCAAATGCCAAGTTTTACACTGCACTTGGCATAAAGAAACCTTATTTTTATGATATTTTAAGCGGTAAAGTTAATCCACCTCCTCCCGATAGACAAATTGCAATGCTTCGGTTATTGAAACCAAAGCCTGAAGAAATAGCGTTGTTTTTTGATTTGGCTGCACAAGAGCGAAATGAAGTGCCCGCTGATATCGCAAAAACCTTAGAAAATAAAGATTTGTGCAGAAAATTGAGAAATGGTATAGATTACGAAAAACTATTAAAGAACGGAGAATACAAAAATGAGCGATAATAAAAGAGAACAAGAGAGAACAGAACTTTACCGTACAATATGGGCGCTTGCAAATGAACTTAGAGGAAGTGTAGATGGTTGGGATTTTAAACAATATGTTTTAGGTATGCTGTTCTATAGATATATATCTGAAAACCTTACAACTTATCTCAATAAAGGTGAATGGGAAGCAGGAAATACTGATTTTGATTATGCGAAAATCAGTGATGATGAAGCTTTAAGAGTTAAAGATGATATGGTGCAAGAAAAAGGCTTCTTTATTTTACCCAGCGAATTGTTTGGAAATTTATTAAACAGAATAAAAAAAGCTGATAAAGACGCAAAAGATCAAGCGGAAAAAGACGGCAAAGAAGTAGAAACTGCTGATTTGGATGAGAATTTAAACGAAATATTGCAAACGAACTTTAAAAACATTGAAGCGTCTGCTATAGGTAGTCCAAGCGAAGAAAACTTCAAAGGTTTGTTTGACGATATAGATGTGAACAGCAATAAGCTCGGACCAACAGTTATTAAGAGAAACAAAAGACTTAAAAGATTAATTACTGTTATCGGGGATATGGATCTTGGTAATTATCAAGATAATTCCATTGACGCTTTTGGGGACACCTATGAATACTTAATGGGAATGTATGCTTCTAATGCCGGCAAAAGCGGTGGTGAATTTTTTACCCCACAAGAGGTATCTGAACTTCTGACAAAAATTTCACTTCTTGATAATAATGGTAAAATGAAAACAGAAGTAAACAAAGTATACGACCCTGCTGTGGGAAGTGGCTCATTACTTTTGAAGTTTGCAAAAATTCTCGGTAAAGATAATGTTCGCAATGGATTCTTTGGACAGGAAATCAACATTACGACTTATAACCTTTGCCGTATCAATATGTTTTTACACGATATAGGTTACGATAAATTCAGCATTGAACACGGCGATACTTTGACTGATCCTAAGCATTGGGATGAAGAACCGTTTGAAGCCATCGTTTCAAATCCGCCGTACTCGATTAAGTGGGAAGGCTCTGACAATGGAACACTGATAAACGATCCTCGTTTTTCTCCTGCCGGTGTACTGGCTCCTAAATCAAAAGCGGACTTTGCTTTTATTATGCATTGTCTTAGCTGGCTTGCTACAGACGGAACGGCGGCTATTGTTTGTTTTCCCGGCATTATGTATCGTGGCGGCGCAGAACAGAAAATCAGAAAATACTTGATTGATAATAATTTTATTGAATGTATATACAAGAGAAGTTATTGATATAGCTGTCCTCAATGAGCAAATATCTGAAATTGTTCAGCGTGAAAACACATTGCGTGCCAAAATTGATGCGATTATAGCTGAAATTGAGGAGGCGTAATGTATGAGATTATCAGATGTGTTATCAAAACCGATAACAACAGATTATGTACAAATAGAAGGCTTTTTGGGCAGTAGAAAGCTTAAAACCGGAAATTCTAAAAAAATTGCGGTCGGTAAAGTTGCATTAAATTATTATTGTAATAATTGCGGCGATCAGCGCACATTTTATTCCGGGAAAGACTTGTTCTGCATTGGTGTAAACGAAAAGACTGTCAGCATTGACTGTGTTCTTGAATGCCCTCGTTGCGGGGCTTCTGTGCAAATGTGGTTCTTGCTTGAGTGCAGAGAGAAAGATAATATACATAGTCAATATCCTTATGTGCGTATTGTAAAAAGAAGCGAAAAATTTTCTGAAGCAGTTTCGCTAAATACTGAAACTTACGGTGATTTTACAAACGCTTTAGAAAAAGCCAGAAAGGCTGCCAGAGAAGGATTCGGAGCAGGGTCTATTGTTTATTTAAGAAAGGTTTTTGAAAGAATTATTATCCAAACAGCAGAGGCAGCAAATCCTCCCATTGAAACAAGGAAAGCAAATGGTAATCTTAAACCATTTAGTCAGATTCTTACACTGGTAAAAGATCAGTGTAATATCATTCCTTTGGAATTTGCTGAAGATGGCTATAAACTATTTGGTGAGCTTAGTGATGTGGTTCATGGAGATTATGATGAAGATGAGGCATTACAAAAATTTGATGCTTTTTATAGACTAGTTACAGGTGTACTGGAAAAAATAAAAACTAACAGAGAACTAATGGATGCGATAGGCACCTTGGGCTGGCATACCGGAGGTGAAGTAAATGAGTAAATTAGAACAACTTATCAATGAACTTTGCCCAGAGGGTGTAGAATATCGAAGACTTGAAAATTGCTGTGAAATCTTGGATAACAAAAGAAAACCTGTAACAAAATCCGCAAGAGAAGCAGGTAAATATCCGTATTACGGAGCAAATGGCATTCAAGATTATATATCTAATTATATATTTGATGGTACTTTTGTTCTTGTCGGCGAGGATGGTAGCGTTGTAACCGAAACAGGAACCCCAATTGTTACTTGGGCTACAGGAAAAATATGGGTGAACAATCATGCTCATATTATTTCAGAGATAAATGGTGTTTTGCTGCGTTACTTATTTCATTATCTACAAACTGTACCTGTAAAACACTTGATTCACGGCAATATTCCAAAATTAACAGGCGGTGATTTTAGAGCATTAAAAATCGCTGTTCCACCTTTACCGGTACAAGAAGAAATCGTTCGTATATTGGATAAATTTACGGAACTCACTGCGGAACTCACTGCGGAACTCACTGCGGAACTCACTGCGAGAAAACAGCAGTATGAGTATTATAGAGATAGACTTTTCGCTAATTATAAATCAGCACCTAAGAAAAAACTCATTGAAGTTGCGGATATTTCCCGTGGAATTAGAGTAGTTAAAAAGCAACTTATTTCAAATGGAAACTATCCTGTTTACCAAAACAGTCTTGCACCTATGGGATATTATGACAAATATAATTGTAATGGAAATACAACATATGTTATTAGTGCAGGCGCAGCAGGTGAAATAGGTTATTGCGAAACTAATTTTTGGGCTGCAGACGATTGTTTGTTTTTTTCTAATCTTAGAGAAATTAACAATAAATACATTTACTACTTTTTACTTACAAAACAAGACTTTATCTATTCTAATGTAAGAAAAGCAAGTATTCCTCGTTTGTCTAGAACTGTAATAGAAAATTTACAGATACCAATAATATCAATCGACGAACAAGAGCAAGTTGTAAATTTGCTAAATCGTTTCGATAAGCTTTGCAATGATATCAGTGATGGATTACCTGCCGAAATTGAAGCAAGACAAAAGCAATATGAATATTACAGAGATAAGCTCTTAACTTTTAAGAAAAAGGAGGCAACGGAAAATGAATAACTTTGAAATTGTGGCAAGCTCTACTGAAAGTACGGTTGTCGCTAAATACACGCCCGAAAAAAGAAAAAGCACCGACTATCAAAGCGAAGCGGAACTTGAAAAAGATTTTATAAAACGCCTTGTCAGTCAGGGCTACGAATACATTACTATAAAAAGCGAACAGGATTTAATTGACAACCTCCGTACTCAGCTTGAAAAACTTAATAACTATACCTTTTTCGATAAAGAATGGAACGACTTTTACAGCAGTGTTATTTCCAATGGAAATGATGGTATTGTTGAGAAAACACGCAAAATACAGGAAGATTACCTGCAAAACCTTACCCTTGATAACGGTTATGTGAAAAATATCAAGCTGATAGATAAAACCAACATTCATAACAATCATTTGCAGATAATAAATCAGTACGAAGAAAATGAGGGTGAACGTAAAACCCGTTATGATGTAACGATTTTGGTAAACGGATTGCCGTTAGTGCATATTGAGCTTAAAAAGCGAGGGAATGCAATTCGAGAAGCATTTAATCAACTCAATAGATACCAGCGTGACAGCTTTTGGGCAGGCAGCGGATTGTATCAGTATGTACAGCTGTTTGTAATCTCCAATGGTACGCATACAAAGTATTACTCTAACACAACAAGATTTCAGCACATCAAAGATAATGCAGAGAAAAACGCAGCAAAAAAGAAAAAGACTTCTAATAGCTTTGAATTCACAAGTTATTGGGCGGATGAAAAAAACCGTACCATCCCGGACCTTGTGGACTTTACAAAAACCTTTTTTGCAAAACATACGCTGCTTAATATTTTGACTCATTACTGTGTATTTACCTCAGAGGATTTATTATTGGTAATGCGTCCTTATCAAATTGCGGCAACTGAAAAAATCCTAAACCGCATTATCGTTTCTACCAATCTCAAAAAAACCGGCAGAAAAGAGGCGGGCGGTTACATTTGGCATACCACCGGAAGCGGAAAGACTTTAACAAGTTTTAAAACTGCACAGCTTGCTCAAGGATTGAATTTCATTGATAAAGTATTGTTTGTTGTTGATAGAAAAGATCTTGACTACCAGACAATGAAAGAATATGACAGGTTTGAAAAAGGTGCTGCCAACAGCAACACCTCTACTAAAATTCTGCAAAAACAAATGGAAGATGATAATGCAAGGATCATCATCACAACTATTCAAAAGTTAGATAAATTCATATCTAAGAACAAAGATGATGAAGTTTATAAAAAACATATTGTTATGATTTTTGATGAATGTCACCGTTCTCAGTTTGGAGATATGCACAAGTCTATTACAAAGCACTTTAAAAATTATCATATCTTCGGGTTTACAGGCACCCCTATTTTTGCATCGAATTCTAACAGTTCCAATGCACCGAATATGCGCACTACGGCACAGGTTTTCGGAGGTGAACCGGACGAAAATGGGAACAAAGTAAGACCACTGCACGCATATACCATTGTAGATGCTATTCATGATGGAAATGTCTTGCCTTTTAGAATTGATTATATCAATACGATTAAAAACCCTGAAATTTTATATGACAAGCAAGTAAAAGCAATTGACCGTGAAAAAGCTTTGCTTGATCCTAAAAGAGTATCTGAGATTACACAATACATTCTTGAACATTTTGAGCAGAAAACTTATCGCAATCAAAGCCGTTCCTATTATGACCATAAAGTGATTACGAATGTAGAAAAAATGGCAAAGTCCAAGAATAATACGGTAACAGAGCAAAAAGCAACAGCAAAAGTAAATGGTTTTAATTCAATTTTTGCAGTCGCATCTATTCCGGCAGCGATTGCATACTACAATGAATTTAAAAAGCAAATGGAGGAAACAGGTCATAAATTAAATATTGCTACGATATTCAGTTTTAATCCAAACGAAGAAGATCCGGATGATATCTTGCAAGATGAAAATTTTGACACAAGTGGTCTTGATCGAACTTCACGGGATTTTCTTGACAGTGCGATTGATGATTATAATAAGCTGTTTAATGTTAGCTATGATACATCTGCTGATAAATTTCCCAACTATTATAAAGATGTATCATTGAGAATGAAAAATCGTGAGATTGATTTGCTGATCGTAGTCAATATGTTTCTAACGGGATTTGACGCTACTACCCTCAATACCTTATGGGTAGATAAGAATTTAAAAGATCATGGTTTGATACAAGCGTTTTCCCGTACCAATCGTATTTTGAACTCAGTTAAAACATTTGGAAACATTGTTTGTTTTAGGAACCTTGAAACAGCCACTAATAATGCCTTAGCGCTTTTTGGAGATAAAAACGCAAGAGGTATGGTTATTCTAAAAACTTACAATGAGTATATGAATGGCTATGAAGATGAGCACGGAAAACATATTGAAGGTTATAACGAGCTTGTAGCCAGACTGATAAATGAATTTCCGATAAGCAGTCAAATCATTGGCGAGGATAACGAAAAAGAATTCATCAAACTGTTTGGTAGCATTTTGAAATTGAGAAATATTTTAAGGTGTTTTGATGATTTTGAAAGCGACAGTTCTGTATCCGTTAGAGATTTACAGGATTATCAAAGCATTTATATTGACTTATATCAAGATTATGCTAAAAAAAGCGAGATTGAAAAAGAACGAATCAACGATGACATTGTCTTTGAAATTGAACTTATTAAGCAGGTCGAGGTTAATATAGATTATATCTTGATGCTCGTTGCCAAATATCACGAATCAAACTGTGAGGATAAAACGATTCTTGCTAATATTAATAAATCAATAGATGCAAGTGTTGAGCTGCGCAGCAAAAAAGCTTTAATTGAGGGATTTGTTGCCCAAATGACAGTAAAAACAGATGTTGAAAAGGACTGGAAAGACTTTGTTAAAAAGCAAAAAGAGGAGGACTTAGAAACAATCATCAAAGATGAAAAGCTAAAACACGATGAGGCTCAAAAATTTATAGAGAACTCATTCAGAGATGGTGAAATAAAAACCACAGGAACAGATCTTGATAAAATATTACCGCCAATTTCAAGATTTTCAGGTGGTTCAAATAGGGCTTTGAAAAAACAAACTGTCATTGATAAGCTAAAAGACTTTTTTGAAAAATATTTCGGCTTAGTATAACACAAAATCCGCTACCAGTTAGAATTTGGTAGCGGATTTAACTATATAAAAATTAATTTAGAATTTACAATTTCTCTTGTTCTGTTGCAAACATTGTTCATTTGTGCAACCCATTCCATCTGATCTTTTGCCTTAAGTTCTTCTGTTATATTGTCGCTTTCTGCTAGTTGCTTTACGATTTGAAAAAACATATTTTCAGCCTGATTTTCAATATCGACAAGATAGTCATTTAGTTTCTCGCTTGTCAACAGGTTCATATAAATAATTTTGAACCGACCCCAAAAAGTTAGACCAAGAATCTAACGATTTGGAGGTCGGTTCATGGATCTTTACTCTGCAAAATTTGTATTGTTTTAAAAAAATAGCAAATAACAAAGGTTATTTGCTAAAAAACAAAAAATAATTAAAGCCTAACTTTTTGGGGGTACATCAGTTTTATGACTGCTATGTCACCTTCTGCAGAAAAGGTGTGGATTGATATATCCGTTGGATTCTAAAAACATTTTGCGAAATTAGCACCCTCTACTCGGAAGGTGACTAGTTCACTAAAAGTGTACCGTTGTATGAGTCAAAACTAATTATACATAAAGGAGTATGTCGAATTATTAATAGTTATGTTACGAGTCAATAGGCTCTTTTTTTATACCCAAATTTAGGTCGTAAAAGGCTAATAACAGGTAATTTGTACAAATACAAGTATTTTATATTGTCAGAGTTCACAAAAATAAAACAACTTTCAAAAATATATTTACAACTTCGCATAATGTGATATATAATAACATTATGCGAAAAAAATATATGCTAAACCAATAACATATGCACCGTATAAACAAAGCAAGGTGATAAAAACAATTTTTAGTAAAAATTAAAATGAGGTGATAGTTGTAATTTAATTGCGGAAACTGACAACAAGATTTAGATTTAAGGAGGAAAGTATGAATAAAAAATTAAAAAAACTTGTTTCAGGAACATCGGTAACTTTATGTGCATTGATTGCATTTTCATTGCCAACACAAGTGTTTGCACAAAATCTGCCGATAAATACAGAAGTTAAAACTCAAACTCCGAATGAAGAACAATCTTCTGATGAATACAAAACCGGAAACATTCTTTCAGAAATCAAAGACGAGAGAGATGAATATTCAAAGCAGTTCCGTTTGGATGACGGCACTACAATGGCTGTAAGTTATAAGGAGCCTATCCATTACAAAAATGCGGCAGGAGAATGGGTTGATTATGATAACAGCTTGAAAAATGAAACCGTAAATTCAGCATCCCCTGATGAAGTTACAGAGGAATATACTAATAAAAAGAGCGATTTTAAGGTTAACTATTCTAAAAAATCCAAAGAGAACTCTATGGTTAAAATCAAGGGAGATAACCAAAAAATCAGTTGGGGATATAAGGATACAAATAAAGTAAAGTCAACTATAGTAAACAATGATGAAAAGCTGACAGGTAATGACAAATTTACAGCATTAAAAAATCTTACATCTGAAATTACATACGAAAACATTTATGATGATATAGATGTTCAGTATTTTACAACCACAACAGGTGTAAAAGAAAATATTATATTAAAGAATAAGAATGCAAGGAGCGATTTTTATATTCAGTATAAATTTAATAATCTTACTGCAAAATCTGTAGATGACAAAACAGTAGAATTATTGAATTCTAAAGGTGACGCTGTGTATAAAATTGAAGCACCTTTTATGTATGACAATGACGGCAAAACAAGTACGGACTTAACATTATCAATAACAGAACAGAAGAAAAATAAGCTTACGCTCAAAGTTTCTGCAGATAAAAAGTTCCTTTCGGATTGCAGTTATCCTGTAACTATTGATCCGCAATTTACTACAAGTCAAAACTGGCAGAAATCTCAGTGTACATATGTTGATTCATCAAAGCCGTCAACTTGTTTCGGCTATGGCAGTACCAGTGGCTATACAGGTACTGGTAATGTCGGAACATGGGGTAACGGAATGTACCGTACATATTTTAAAATGAATTCTTTGCCGACACTTAACAAAGGTGATATGGTAGTTGAAGCTCATTTGAATATTCATTTGATGAATAAGGACTTTTATCAGGATATGAATATTGGTGCGTATTCACCGAATGCTTCTTGGTCACAGGATAAATTAACATGGAAAAATCAGCCGTCATACAATTCAAAGGTTGTTGATTACGAAACATTTACTAAAAATGAATCAGAGGCTTGGCATAGTTGGAATGTAACTTCTTGTGTTAAGCGTTGGTATAACGGCGAAGCAAATAACGGCATTATGTTAAAATCACTTGATGAAAGTAACGAAATGCAGTGTGCTGAGTTCTATTCATCTAACTATCCATCAACATCAACTCCTCGTCCGTTATTTACTATTGTTTACAGAAACAACAAAGGTCTTGAAGATTATTGGACATATTCAAGTTTTTCTGTTGGTTCAGCCGGAACAGCATATGTAAACGATTATTCAGGTAATTTGACATTTGTAACTTCTGATGCATCAACAGCAAGCGGATATGCTCCTGCGTCGGTACAGCATGTATATAACGGATATATGGCAGGAGATAAGTATTCAAAAACTACACCGTATGTCGGTCGAGGTTGGCGACTTAATATACAACAAACATTGTTACCGTCAAGTGAATATGGTTTAACAGGTACAAGTAAGGATAATTATCCATATGTATATACCGATGGAGACGGCACAGAGCATTACTTCTACAAAAAAACTGAAAATGGAAAAACGAAATATCTTGATGAAGACGGCTTAAAGCTTGAACTTACTACATCAGGTAGTGGAAGTAGCAAGTATGCTATTAAAGATGAGAAAGATAATTATATTTACTTTAATACCAAAGGTCTTCTTACAAGTACAAAAGATTCCAATGGTAATAAAACGACAATAAATTATGCTTCAGACGGTACTACAATAAATTCTGTTACAGACGGAAGTAATAAGAAAATATTACTTCAGCAGACAGCAGGAAGTGATACTAAATATATTAGATATACGGTTGATCCGGCAGGAAGGAAAACTGAATTTAGAGATAGTAGCGGTCTTTTATATCAAATCAATAAACCTGACGGTAGTCAAATAAAACTTACATACGACAATGACAAAGCGTTGAAATCAATTACAGATATCGACGGATACAAAGTAGTGTTTGAGTACACAAGTACAGCATCGGGCAAGAAAGTATCTGCGATTCAGGAATACGGCAAAGACGGCACAGCAGGTCAGAAAATTACATTTGACCGTACAAAGTATAATACAACGGTTAAAAAGACATACGGTGCGGATGGAATCGCAAACACGGATGACGATTTAACTTCAACATATCAGTTTGATGAGTTCGGTAGAACAATCTCCATAAAAAGCGAGACAAAAACAAGAGATTTAGGTGCGTCTGTTTATACTTACACAGACGGCGTAAAGAATTCTGCTGCAGACAATATCAAAATGTTAAATAAGGTTAACTCAAACTATTCAACAGGTTCAAATTCAGTTAACCTTATTTCAAATTCCAATATGGAAACCGATTCTTCTTGGACTGCCGGTGCTTGGGGTGGAACAAATACATTTGAGAAAAAATATGACACATCACAGCATTACTTCGGCAAACAATCCCTTGCAATTTCTGTATCAAAATATGAAGGAACATCAAGAGGAAGAGTGTATCAGGATATCAGCAACACAGTTTTAGAGCCGGGAAAAACTTACACACTTTCAGGTTATATAAAAACGGTAGGTGTTATAAACGGTTCGTCTGATAATGCAGGTGCGTTTATCTGTGCTGAATCTCATAATTCTGACGGCACATTTACACCTTCATATTCTGATTTTGTAGTTGGAAATACCGATTCAGCTGTAGATAACGGTTGGCAAAGAGTTAGTACAACTTTTAAAGTGCCTGAAAATTCCAGCAAAACACGAATAAACCTTGCTTTAAAGCAGTCAACAGGTACAGTGTATTTTGACGGAATTCAGCTTGAATCCTACACAGTAGCAAATAACTACAATATGCTTGAAAATTCAGGATTTGAAAAGTATTCGTCAAACGGATTGCCAACATCATGGTATGACGGATATTCTACTCTGAATAATGCAATTGATTGTAAAAGCGAAGCACACCAACAAGGAAAATATTCTTTCCGTATAAAAGGTGAAGCCGGCAAAGTAAAAAGTATCTGTCAGAATGTAAATATTACAGGAAAAGAAGAAGATACATATATTGTCAGCGGTTGGGCATATGCAAATGCTGTTCCAAAGAATGAGGATGATACGAGGAAGTTTAAAATTTCCGTAAAAATCACTTATTCGGATAAATCCACAAAGTACAAAACACCTGCACCGTTTAATTACTCGATTTCAGGTTGGCAATACACATCAGCAGCTTTTAATTTGAGTGACGGAACAAATAAAGTAAAAACTCCTAAAACCATAACAATATATCTCAGTTATCAAAATCAGGGAAATTATGCGTATTTTGATAATATTTGTCTTGTAAAAGACAACGCAATGAGTTATACTTATGATAAAGACGGAAAAGTTATCAGTGTAGTTGATAACTCTAAAAAGCAGTCAACTATGGAATATAAAAATTCCGACTTAACAAAGAATATTGATGCTAAAGGCTACGCTTATGAGTACACATATGACGATAATCATAATGTAACTAAAATCGAAAGCCAAACACATATGAATTATAACTACACTTACAGTACGAAAGGCTTGGCTACATCGCTTGAAGTAAAGTGTTACTCTAAAGTAACAGATGTAGGTATATTAAAAAGTGAAGTTACTTATGATTCAAACGGCTTGCTTTCAAGTGCAACCGATCAGGATGGCAACAAGGTTGAGTATAAGTATGACGGTAACAAAGGTACCCTCACGCAGACAACAGATAAGCTTGACAGCAAAAATCCTGTTGTAACAGACTATACTTATGACAGCAATACCGATCAAATTAAGTCGGTTAAGCAGTCTGACAGTAGCGGCAACGAGTATTCAATCGCATACTCTTATTCATCAAAATCAAAGTTACTTGAAAAAATCTCTCGTGACGGAACTGATTATTCAATTAAGTACGATGAATTCGGCAATAAGATTGATTCAAAGGTTGGCTCACAGTCACTTGCAAGCTATTCTTACGGTGCAAACAACAGACCTCTTTTAAGTTTAACTTACGGTACAGGTCAAAATGTAAGTTATGCTTATGATGAATTTGGTAATGTAAAAACAAGAAAGTATAACGGCAAAACCGCATTTAACTGGTATTCAGATCGTGGCGGTAATATAATTCGTGAAAACGATTATCTTAATAAACGCTTGACTGATTTCACATACGATACAACAGGCAGACTTGTTCGTCAGACTGTTGCTGACTCATCTGTAACAGGAAGTTCCAACAAGCTCTTGTTTGGTTTTGAGTATTCATATGACCTCAATAATAACATTACACAACTTGTTACAAAGACAACTGATAAAACTGTAAAGAACAAGTTCACATTTGGAAAAGATAACCTGCCTGCAACTTTCACTTTAAGCACAGGCAAAAAGGTCGATTATACTTATGACGGACTTAACCGTCTTACAAAAACATCACTGACTACTTCCACCGATACACCTATTGATACAACATACACTTACTTTGCGAGTAAGCGTGGTTCGGATTATACAACTACAAAGTTGAAATCCGAAACTATCAACGGTGAGAAGTATGAGTATAAGTATGATGCACACAGTAATATTACTGATGTTACCAAAGACGGAGTTTTACAGTATCATTACGATTACGATATGATGAATCAGCTTGTTAGCGTAGATGATAAGCTGAACGGCAAAGTTTATAACTATACTTACGATGCCGGTGGTAACCTTATATCCGAAACTGTTACCGATTCAAACGGTACAACAAGCAATGCGTATGAATATAACAATTCAAATTGGGGAGATGTTCTCACATCATATAACGGTCAGAACATAACCTATGATGAAATCGGTAATCCGCTTACATACCGTGACGGAATGTCAATGACATGGAAAAACGGCAGACAGCTTGCAACACTCACAAACGGTGATACAAGCATAAGCTATGGCTATGACAGTGACAGTGTTCGTACAACTAAAGCCGTAAACGGAGTAAAATACACATATGCGTACCTCAATGGTCAGCTATTGTATGAAACCCGTGGCGACGCAAAGTTCTATTATTCATACGATGCAAACGGAATTTTGTATAATGTCAGATATACTCTGACTGACGGCGGTACCGAATATTCGTATTATTACACCCATAATTCCCGTGGCGATATTGTCGGAATTTATAACGGAGTAGGTGAACTCAAAGCGCACTATGAATATGACGCTTGGGGTAATGTGATTTCTATAACCGATAATAACGGAAATGCAATCACAAACCCGAACCATATCGGTAATTTGAATCCATTCCGATACAGAGGCTATTATCAGGACACAGAAACAGGTCTTTACTACCTGATGAGCCGTTACTATGACACAATAACCCACCGTTTTATCAATGCCGACGGTTATTTCCAGTCAGGCGGAAGCATTTTAGATGCTAATACTTTTGCTTATTGTGGTAATAATCCAGTTAATCTTTCTGATCCAAATGGAGAGCATTCTTGCGGTGCTCCTACTTGCCCAAAATGCGATTCTACACGTAGAGCTTTTTTACAAACCGAAAAAGGAATAAAATTATATAATAAGTGTCATGGTACAAATTATTATGGAGTGAATGACAAAGGGGATTTTATAAAGTACAAACAATCCTCAGGTTCGACTGGAGCTACACATGCAGTTAGTACGATTAATTCTGGGCTTAGTACAGCAGCAGGTGCGGTTGCAAAAGCACCAAAACCTTTTTTAGCAGCGTTAAAATTCAATGCGGCTCTTTCAGCTCCATTCAGTATATTTTCAATTAGTGTTGATACAGCAGTTAATTTTTCTAATCCTTTATTAACCGACTCACAAAAAGGTTTATTATTTGGATTTGATATTCTTATGGCTGGTGTAGGTATTTTGGCTTCTACATGTTTTCCCGGAATAGGAGGTATGGTGTGTTCAGTGGTAGCTTCTTTAGTAACAACTTCCTTATCGACATATTGGAGTAATAAATGGAGTAGTGAAAATGAAAGAAAGTGGTGTGGTGTGTAAAAAAAAGAAAGTATATCTAATTTCTCTTTTGCTTTTTTTGATTTCTTATTTGATTACAGTTGTTAATATGGTTGTTAATATTATTACTGGTGGCTTTCATTTATACATTTTTAGTATTTTGAGCTTTATGTTACCATGCTATAAATCTATTAAAACAACAGATGTGTTTGGCATTGTTTTAACAATATTGTTACTCTTGATTAGTTTTTTGCTCATATTTTTTACTGTAAAATATGATGTGTTAAAATATGACCAAAGCAAAAGACCGTTGTGTTATACGAGCTTAATCTTGTGGTATTGTATAACTCAAATATTGTCTTTGTGGATACTGGCTGATTCGCATTTGCAAAATTATATTTATTTGTCTGTCGCCGAATTTTATGAAAGTGAAGAGTTACAGTACATATACTCAATAGTTATTTTTGCAATATATCAAATCATTATAGGCTTAAAGCGAATGTATGATTCTAGAGAAGCATATGACGCAACCAATATTTCAATCGTTCCACCTTTTGAAAAGTATTTTACTGAAAAAACTATTTTTTGTTACACCGTTCCTAATTATATATTTTCCTGTATAGGAGTCTTATCAATTATATATATTAGGTATGTTTTTGTTGACAGTTATGCAATTAGCTTTTGGATTTTTATTTTCTGTGTGCTTTTTAGTTTATGCCTTCTGCTTGCAACTTTAATAAAATATCGCCAGATTGTAAAATATAGAGGTGTCGAAATAATTGTAAGAAAGAATTTTAAAATATCTATTTTTCTGCAATTGAAATTAGTTTTTTTGATATTTTGCACATATTGTATAACGTTGTTGTTCGCTTGATTTTTGATATTGGGTAGAACATTTGCTGAAAGGAGGCTCGAAAGAGCCTCCTTCTTAATGCTTGAATAGAATACAAGCAAAATTCAAAACATAATATATGACAGACTGTTCTGTACGATGAAAATGTTCGATAGAAAACGCATAAAATAGCAACAAAATAGTTTGACTAATATATAATATTGTGTTAAAATTATGCGAAAAGGAGGGTGACAGCTCTATGGAGCAATATATGCCGATAGTGTGGATAGGCTTTGCAATATTCATGTTGCTT
>OKSB01002315.1_pt1 | contig 17213 bp, 10 predicted proteins | sample 1601171 | NCBI WGS metagenome assembly OKSB01 (sample SAMEA3541496, study PRJEB24748) | human gut metagenome | biome: human gut; feature: human-associated habitat; material: faeces | place: China | collected 2012 | reverse complement strand
GAAGTTCCTTTGCAAAGGCTTCTTCGTCATTCAGAACAAATCTTGATAATCGTTTGACAGCCGATAATATCAAGGCTTCAACATTATCAGCACTAATTGAATGGGCAGAGCAGGAGTTTACTTTGCTTGCATATCCGCCGCAACGGTAAGAATACTGCACCGAACGGTCTTTTTTACTGTAATGCGTTTGCAGGGTCATTCTTCTGCCACAATCCGCACAGTACAGATAACCGCTTAAACGGTTGCTATGCGTACCTTTGGCTGCTGTCCTGTTCGCTCGTTTCTTTCGCTTCTGAACGCTGTCCCAAAGTTCCTGCGTGATGAAAGGCTCGTGTGTATTATAAAATACATACTGCTCATCTTCATCGGTATTCTTCCTTTTGTGCAGTTTGAAATTGGTGCTGACCGACTTACGCAAAACGGTATGACCAAGATATTCCTGTCTGCTCAAAATTGCTCTTATGGTTGACATTCCCCAAAGATACGGGTCTGTAAACTTTATTCCATTATACTGTTCGGGGTGATATTCCTTTGCGTGTGCAGCCGGAATTAAAACCTTTTCTTCGGTAAGCAATTCAGCGATTGCTCTCGGACTTTTGCCCTCGTTGGCAAGCAAAAAGATACGCTTTACCACCTCAGAAGCCACAGGGTCAACGACAAGCGTTTGTTTGTCGGTTGCTAATCGGTTATACCCATAGGGAATAGAACCGCTGCAACGCTTTCCGTCTTTCATACGGGCATCAAACACAGCCTTGATTTTATTACTTGTGTCTTTGGCGTACCACTCGTTCATTATATTCAAAAACGGGGCAAAGTCATTATCAGAAGCATTATCGCTGTCAATACTGTTGTTTATTGCAAGAAAGCGGACATCTTTCTGTGGAAACAGAACTTCCGTATAAAAGCCGACTTGCAGATAATTTCGCCCCAATCGGCTCATATCCTTAACAATAATCGTTGCGACATTTCCTGCTTCTACTTCTTTAATCAACTCTTGAAAACTCGGACGATTGAAATTCACACCCGAAAAACCATCGTCAGTAAAATGGCGGATATTCGTAAAGCCATTTCTTCGGGCGTAATCTTCCAAGTATTGCTTTTGGTTGGTGATTGAATTTGACTCACCATTGAGGTCATCATCTCTTGATAAACGCTCATAAAGTGCTGTAATCTTTGAAGTCCTTGACATTCTCTTATCCTCCTTTCTTTATGTAATCTGTTTTGGTATTAAAAGTATTACTCCCTCTACCAATAGGAGAAAATAGGGATACAAAGCGGAACTGTTTTTCAAAGAATCAAAAAAATATTTTTTGAAATTCTGCAACCGACTTTGATAACCTATTTTCAATTTAGGAACGCATTATTTATCGTCCTACTAAAGTATAGCCCTCCGGGGACAACTCGATGGCGGTGACGGTTTCCCCGTAGTTGGCCGCCCATGCGTCGAAGTGCTGTAAGCCCTGCTCCTCCAATGCCGACATCTGCAAATACCGCTGGATAGTGTAAAGCTCCACCATACTGTTGGAAATGGGGGTGCCGGTGGCAAAGACAATGCCGCGCCCTCCGGTGATCTCGTCGAGGTAGCGGCACTTCATAAATAAATCGCTGGATTTCTGCGCTTCGGTCTGGGCAATACCTCCCACATTGCGCATCTTCGTGTAAAGAAAGAGATTTTTGAAATAATGGCTCTCATCAATGAAGATACGGTCAACACCCAATTCCTCAAAGGTGACCACATCGTCCTTGCGGCTCTGGTCGTTCAGCTTGTCGATCTTGGCTTGCAGGCCCTTCTTGGTTTTCTCCATCTGTTTGATGGTGAAGTTCTCCGCTTTTTCTCGCTTGGCTTCGGAAATGCCCATCATGATCTCGTCGATCTGCTGTTCCAGAATGGCCCGCTGGCGCTCTACGCTCATGGGGATCTTCTCAAACTGGCTATGGCCGATAATAATGGCATCGTAGTCGCCGGTGGCGATCCTACCACAGAATTTCTTGCGGTTTTTGGTTTCAAAATCCTTACGGGTGGCAACGAGGATATTTGCCGCCGGATAGAGCTGCAAAAACTCAGTGGCCCACTGCTCTGTCAGGTGGTTTGGCACCACAAAAAGAGATTTCTGACACAGGCCCAGCCGCTTTGACTCCATCGCCGCCGCGACCATTTCAAATGTCTTGCCGGCACCGACAACGTGTGCCAACAGCGTATTTCCACCGTAGAGAATGTGGGCGATGGCGTTGACCTGGTGCTTGCGGAGCGTGATCTCCGGGTTCATGCCGCTGAAATTGATATGGCTGCCATCATACTCGCGGGGGCGGTTGCTGTTGAACAGAATATTATAGGTCTTGCAGATAGCTTCACGTCGGTCAGGGTCTTTCCAGATCCACTCGGCAAAAGCGTCTTTAATGAGTTCCTGCTTACTCTGGGCGATGGCCGTCTCTTTCTTGTTCAGAACGGCAATTCTGCGCCCTTCCTCATCGTATTGGTAATCAAAAATGCGGACATCCTTCAGGTTAAGTGTCGTTTCGATGATCTCATAGGCGTTGATGCGCTTGGTGCCGTAGGTGCTGATGGCCTTGACATTGCCGCGATCCGTGCTTTTACCTTCAATGCGCCACTCGCCGGTGATGCCGGAATAGTGGATCTTCATGCTCCATTGCGCGCTGCGGGGTGTCCCCAGCGTTTCAAAGATAAACCGGCGGACATATTCGGTGTCCAGCCATGTAGCGCCCAGCCGGACGGAGATCTCGCTGGCGGTGAGGTCGGTGGGTTGCACCCGCGCCAATGCCTCGGCGTTGATCTGATACTGCGGGTCCTGCTCTGCCTTGCCTTGAGCAACCGCCAATTTCTGACGCACATTGCCGGAAAGATATTCGTCCGCAGGCAGGTATTTCTCATGCCCATCGTTTTCGCCGGTGTAAGCAGGGTTCAGGAACACCACGCCGGCCAGTTCAGAAAACAGCGTCTCCTCGTCCTTGCCGGTGAGCCTGCCCATATAGTCCATATCCACATGAGCCTTTTCCCCAATGGACAGCGCCAGCGCCTCCACCGCCGTGTCTACCTTTTCAGCGGGTTTGTGGCTGCGGATGGTGCGCTTGGTGAACAGGTCCGCCTTTCTTTTCAGGTTCCGGTCCTCGTCCAGAATTTCCAGTGAACACAGCAGGAAGTAAGAACTGTCCTGGTCAAAGGCAATGGCATTGCCGCGAGAGTTGATGAGTCCGTATTTTCTGGTGAAAGCATCGTAGAGGGTATTCAGCTTGGCTTGCTGCGCCTTGATTTCTTCATCGGGATAGTCCTCGGTCTGGTATTCCAACAGCGTCCGCACACAGTCCCGCAGCTCGATCATGCCGCGGATTCTGCTCTCTGCCGTCTTGGATACCTCCACGGGGTTCATCCGGCTGTTTTCACGGTAGTAGATTTGCCCGTTCACCAGTGTATAGGAAAAATTACGGACAGCCGGGTCGGCCTCAATGGAATGATCCTCCCCCTCCAGCTCCTCCTCCCGGTCATAGGCGGCGATCTCGCCGTGGACGTTCTGAACAGCTTCCGCCAGCAGCGCTTCCAGCGGCTGCTCCGGGTACGGCTCGCAGGTAGGCGTGGGGCCGAACGGCCCGGACACCATCTTCATCTCGCCCAAGATCATATCCGGGCGGTCGATGAAATAACTGTTCATCTGGATGCCGTCCTCGTTGGTGGCAAGGTGTACCCATTCGGGTTCTATATCCACCATTCGTTCCCGCTTCTGCAAAAACAGAATGTCTGAAACCACCTCCGTGCCCGCCGCGGCCTTGAACGCATTGTTGGGCAGCCTGATGGCCCCCAGCAGCTCCGAGCGCTGCGCGATGTATTTTCGCGCGCTGGCGGTGCGCTTGTCCATGGTGTAGCTGGAGGTCACAACGGCGATAACGCCGCCCGGTCTGACCTGATCCAGCGCTTTGGCGATGAAATACTCATGGATGGGGAAATTCAGCCGGTCATAGCGTTTGTCCGGCACATGGAACTGACCGAAGGGAACATTGCCGATAGCAACATCAAAAAAGTTATCCGGGAAGGCAGTTTTCTCATAGCCCTGCACCGCAATACTGCTTTTCTGATAAAGTTGGCGGGCGATGCGGCCAGAGAGATCGTCCAGCTCCACGCCATAGAGCTTGCTGCCGCTCATGTTTTCCGGCAGCATACCGAGAAAATTGCCGATACCGCAGGCTGGCTCCAGAATGTTGCCCTGCGTGAAGCCCATCTGCCCCAGGGCGGCATAGATGCCGCGGATAACCACAGGCGGCGTGTAGAACGCCGTGAGCGTGGATTCGCGGGCGGCGGTGTATTCGGCGTCGGTAAGCAGTTCTTTCAGTTCAGCGTAACGAGGATTTTTCTCGTCAAAGAAGTCCGCCAGTCCGCCCCAGCCCACATACTGTGCCAGCACCGCCTGTTCCTCTGCTGTGGCGGCGCGGTTCTCCGCCTCCACGGTTTTCAGGGTACGGATCGCGTCCAGATTGCGCTGAAAACGCTCCAGCGGTGCGCCCTCTCCGATGTGGTCATCGGTGATGCGGTAGTTGCTGCCGTTCGGGTCCAGCGGATAGGCAAGCGCGTTTTGCTTTTCCTTTTTCGGCGAGGTAAGCGCCGCAGGCGGCTTGTCCGTCTGCGGCTGCGGCGGGGCCAGCGTAGCGGGGTCCGCCTGCTCCACAATTTTCCGAACAAAGGAGATCGGTTCCGTGCGGAAGATGGGAAAGCCGACCTTTTGGACAAAGGTAATGTCCTGAAAGTTGACAACGCCGTGCGCAGTATCCACGCGATCCACAAGGAAGGTCCTGCCGTCGATCTCAAATACCGTTTCACCGGGAACAAGATTTTGTGCCGCAAATTCTGCGTCGGTGATTGCTGACTGCGTGGCAGGCTCGACCGGCTGCTCTGCGGCGGTGTCTTTGGTGCGCTCCACATAGAGCCATTCCGCCGCTTCCTTTTCGCTGACCGCCTTTCTGACCTGCTCCAGATAATCCTCGGCCTGCCACTCGCTGGGGAAGGTCTCACGGACGCCCTCGCTGTCAACATAAATTTCGTCCCGAATATCGTCCCAGATGGCGTAGCCGTCGTCCGTTTCGATCACGCTGAACCGCTCATAGGCGGGCGGCTGCTCTGCGGCAAGCCGTGCTGCATCCTCTGCGACCTGCTCCACAAAGCTGCGTTCCTGCTGAGGAGCATCATGCCGGTGGTTGAACAGGCTGAAAGTGCCGTCCACATACTCCGAAAGCCGATCCTTTGCGCGGCGGACGGAATCATAGAAACGGTCACTCTCGTCCGTCCCATCCAGCCGGGAGGTCAACGCCGCCAATATTTCCGCAGTCTTGCCCTTATCTTGCAGCTGCTCCTCGATCATGGGAAGCGCATCGTAATAATCCGCACCCTTGGGATAGGGACGCGGAACATCGTCCGGCGCATTGTAAAAACCGTTATAGACGGTTCGAGCCAACTGCCCACGCTCATATTCCGGGATTTTGTCGATAGCGTCCTCGCCGGGAAAACGCTTCTGCGTAATGAGTTTTTGATATTCCTTGACCACATTGGGGATGGTCAGATGGACGGTATCATATTTTTTGAATCCGTAGTCCCGCACATATTCCAATCCCTTATGGGTCTTGCTGTGATTGTAACCCGCACATCCGCCACCGCTGTACTCACCAAACTGGTTCTTGATGAATTTCTGGTGTTCCTCCGGCGTGTGGGGATAACAGAAATGGGAGTACACCGCCAGTCGTCTATCAACACTGTCTCTTAGGAAGAACTGGTCGATTTCATCCTGTGTGATGAACATTTTGCATTGCCGCAGGAAGTTCGGCTGTGCGGTAAAGTGCCGCTCCGGGTAGGAGAGGCCATCCAGCACAACGCCGATCCGGTGGGTGTTGTAAGCGGATAATCTCCAATGCATAATGTCGTTACCTTGGGCATAAGCGTCCAGAAAAGCATGATATTCCTGCGCCAGCGTTTGCAGACCACCCCCCGTCTTTGCAAAGGCCACCATATCCTTATCCAGTTCCGGGTAGCCCTTGTGCTGATCATGGATCGCCAATGTCTGTGGGAAAAGGCCCTGCGCGCGGCCTTCTTCGTTCAGGTCACGGGCAGTCATCAGAAGTGCGTCCATCGCTTCGTGCAGTACCTTGTCCGGGGCCTGCGCCAGTTCGGATGCGGAGAGATAAGTCCCCGCATCCAGCAGCTCCAGGATGCGCGTCGATGCCTGCTCCCATGAGACCACGGTTTTGCTGTACCCGGTGCGGACGCTGTCACCTTGGGCGAGGTGGATGCCGTCCTCCAGAAACCACACGGCGTACTTGCGGCCTTCGTATTCGATGCCGCGCCCGTTCGCCCTACCGAACTCCCGGCGCAGGAACTCTTCATTTTCCTGCTCTGGCCGCTCCCGCATATAGAACACTGCGATGCGCTCCGCGCTGTTGGGTTCGTTTCCTCCCGTGCAGAGCGCCAGATCAATGACCTCCTGCGGCACCGTGCGGGCCGGGGCCAGAATGCCGGAGGGCGCATCTGCCGGAGCCTCGTACACCGGGGCGTCGCCGCCCATGTCGAATAGGGCAAGCTGCTCCACGACGATTGGAGCATTTTGCAGGCCCAGCTTAATTTTGTACTCGCCACGCTCGATCAGGCCCTCGGTCATCTCGGTGATGACCGACCATGAAAAAACGGACTCCGAGGTGCGGGAGAGATAGCTGCCCTCCCACATCAAAAGTCCGTCTTTCTCGGCATGGTAGCCTGTCCGAACACCGTCGGTCAGGACTTCCACCCATATGTCGTTGTAGCTGTTTTTGAGAAATTCCGTCCGTTCTGCAAGATTCTTGTGCGCCTGAAAGTATTCAAAGATCTCCTGCCGCTTGTGCTTGCGCCCACCGTCATCCAGCAGATTCGCTTCAATGAGGTGCATATCCAGAAAGGCGGGCAGCTCTGCGGTATTTTGCTGCGCGGTGTCATGCTCCAGTGCAAAGGCTGCTGCCTGTTCCTGCGCCTTTTCGTCCGGGTAATCACCGTAGACACGGAGGCACTTGTGTGTTTCAGCATCATAGACGGCAGCGCCGTCGTATGCAAAACCGTCTTCCTCCATCGTACCGGCAACATAGCCCTGCGCTGCGGCCTCCGCTTCTTCCAGCGTTTGATAGTCCAGCTTATCGTCAAAGCCGTTTTCAATATGGTGATAGGCTGCAACCTGATAGGGCTTGAACGGGCTATGGTCTGCTGCGTTTACCAGCTTCGGATAAGTTTCCTCTAAAAGCTCCTGATGCAGCCGGTTATGGAAGGCTGGCAGATCAAAGTAGAGCTTTGCAAGTTGCAAATCGCCGCTTTCGTTGACAATGCGCCGGATTGCGTCTGCCCCTTCCATAATGGCATTTTCACGATCTGAATTGCGGCAGGCATTGACAAATGCTGTGTCTTTTACCAATGCAGCAGCAACCGTTTGCTTGTACTGCTCGAACAGTTCTTTTATGGTTGGTTGTGCCGCATCTATAACAGCAGAGGCAGGAAGCTCATCACTTCCTGCCTCTGTGGGTTCTTCGGTTGTCAGGCGTAAATCAGATCGTTCAGCACCAGTTCCTCCGCGCTGTGCCGGAGATTGTTCATCAGGCCCGTCCAGTGCAGGGGATCGGTTGCTTTCAGCTCCTCCGTCACGCCCTCGGCTTGTGCCATCTGCGCTACGGTCTGTTCCACCATCTTCCGCGCGGTCTGCTCGATCTCCGAGAGATGCTCCGTCAGCTTGCCACTGGTTTTCAGGTTGGTGTAAAGCACTCTGCGGCGCTTCATCAGGTACTGCCGACGCAGCTCCGCGTACTTGCCCAGATGTGCCTCCGGCGTCTGCGGCATCAGCAGGTTCGGCACCTGATAGTCGTCCTGCATCCGATAGGTCACTTCCATGATGTTCGCTCCTTTCGTGTTCTGTTGTTTCGTGTTCTGTGCTGTTATCATATCCGCTCTTTTCGGCATTTGCAAATAATTGTTCCCGCTGGGCCTGCATGACCGTTCGGCTGATCTCCCGCAGCCCCATCTCCGCGATGTCGCTGGTGGCGATGCCCAGGGCGTTGATGGTGGGGGGCGTGTTGAATTCATAAACGTGGGCAAACTCATCGGGCGAAAAATAATCGTCTGCCCGCAGGCCCAGCCGTGTCATCAGCATATATGCCACGCTGACCTCCAGCGCGTCCCGGTAGAACACCTCTAAATTGAGGTCGTCCAGTTCCTCCAGCAGGCTGTCCTCCCGACACTCCCGCAGGTCTTGCAGGTAGTCCGTGAAGTTGTCCGCCACGGCATTGTGGCAGGCGGAACGCACCGCATCCGCCAGATTTTCTTTTTCGGCAAGGTTGCCGAAGGTGGCCTCCAGCGTTTCGATGACCTCCGGTTCAAAGGCCGGGTGCATCGTCCAGATGGGCAGTGGACGGGCAAAACGGGACGCATGGGTGTCCGAAACATCAAAATAGAGCTTCAGGCAGTTTTGACCGTCATCGCCAAATACGGCGATGCTCTTGGCTCCACGGTTGACCCAGCGGCCAAACTGACGGTTCCAGCGCTCCATTTCAAGGACTGCGGTGGCATCCGGCCGCTGGGCATAGATCAGAAGCTGCTCATCGAAGGGACATTTGTAGTTATAGCAGGCCGCGCGGAGAAAGCCCGTCCAGCTTTGATAGCTGCCGGTGACGCTCTGCACAGTCTGGTCATATAGCTCCGTAATAAGCTGAAATTTTGTAGGCAAGTTGGCACCTCCTATCTCTCCGGCTCCGCCCGCTTTTTTACTGCAAGCCGGTCATTCTTTTGCTGTTCTTTTTGGGCCTTTTCAAATGGCTTCCGCTGATAGCAATAAATATAAAACTGGTAATCACCTTTAACTGGCGTACAGCGAAGCATATACACATACCGCTGTGTTTTCGCCATGAATCCGCAAGAGGGAAGCAACGCACCCTTGATGGCGCAGATCTGCTCATACCGGTTGCAGTAGCGTTTCATGCTGTCAAAGTCCCGCAGCGGGGAGCCCGGCTGCTCCCGCAGCCAGTTTACGGTACGGTCAATGTCGGCCTTAAACTCCGGCGTGTTCAGCGCATCCTGCTGGTGGGGCCACCATGTTGTATAAAACTGCTTGCCGCTGCCAAAATCACCCCGCAGGTGTCCCACGCAACCTACGGTCTTGTCCTGTTCCTCACTGCGAGAGAAATAGAGAGCGTGCAGTGCAGGCTCATTGACGCTGTAAAAGTCAATGACATCCTTATCGCTGGCGGGATATTTCTCCTGAAATTCCGCAAGGGTACGGCATCCGCCATCCTGAAAGGAAAGACTGCCGCTTTCCAGTGGAATCCACCCATCAATGGGAAGCTGGAACGGCTCGCGGGTGAGGACGGTGCCATAGAAGTTGACCATAAGGCTTCGGGACAGTTCTCTCGGTTCTCCCCAATCCTCATCCCCGTGGCGCAGCTCGTAGCGATATACACCCTCCGGCACGGTGGCTCGGTCAACGCGGCATTCTGTAAATAATGCCGGTCGGTCAAAAATCGTGACCTCCTGATAGGTCACCTTCCGCGCGTCATAGCTCATCTGGCTTCACCTCGTTCTTTGTGTTTCTTTTGTGTCCTCTGCTGCATCAAAAACTCCGGCACTTCCTTGAAACCAACGCTATCCGTGTAGTAGGCGGTTTTCCTTCCACCTTGCGTCAGTACCACGATGTCGCTTACAGACATGGAACGCATCCGATGGGCAAAGGGGCGGTGGTCGCTGTTGTGCTTTGCCCAAAGATGCTCCAGCGAATTTTCCTTTGCGTACATACCGGCGTAAGAACGCTGATAATCAGCGTTCTGGAGTTTTCCCTTCGCCACTTCATAAGACCGGAAGCAGTAATCTGCGTCAGCGGTTGCGGGGATCTGATAAATTTCATAGGTGCCGATCTCGTCGCTGATTTTCGGCGTTCTGGGAACATAAGTGTTGCCGTTGCGTTCCTGCATCTCGGCAAACTCGCAAATATGATAGGTGGAGTTGCCGACGCAGACATGGTAATCGTCAATGTAGGTGCAGGACAGGATCATCTTTTCACCGTCAAAGCGGGTGATAACGATGCTTTCCCCGTCCTTGATGGTAAAGAGCGTGTGGTATTCGCTGTCGATGAAGCGGATCACGCGCTCATCCTTGTTGGGGTTTGGAAAGGCGATAACGCCCATGATATTTACGGGTTCTCGGTCTGTCATCTGGCTTCACCTCTATCTTTTTTCGGCTCAGTACGCTTTTTTTCATATTCTCTCAGCTTTTCTTTCGCCCAATCCGGTATCTTTTCTGGATTGGCTACGCCAAGGATGTCGGAAGCGTCCCAACGGCAACGCTCACCGGAATACAGCTCCTGAAAGAAAACCGCACGTCCACGGGAACCGGGCGTACAGCCGAAGCCACTTATTGCAAAACCGAGTTGGCAGTCTGCGGTGCGGTATTCCGGGGCAAGACTGCTGGAGCGGACAACGATCAGCTTGCCTTGAAAGGATTCCTCTGATTGGGGAAGGCAATCCTCTGCGCCCAAAACCACCTGCGGAATATTGCGGGCCGCACGGAACTCTTTTACCTTTTCCAACTGCATCTGCAAGCGTTCTATAAAAGTATTCGCAATCTCAAGATAGTCCTTGCTGGCAACTGCTTCTGGATATATCGTTTCTCCAAGGAAATTGTACTGTTCATAGCAGGTCATATAGGTTTCGTCCATCGGATGAAAACCCATGAGCAAAACACGCCCACCCATGCGGATCTCCTGCATGATCTCGTAATCACCGACCTTGCGTTGTTTTGGTGCCTTTTGCTCTCCGTATCCAAGCTGTTCCGCTTTGTCCCGCAAGATAAGTTTTTTGAGATACGCGCCCTTTTCGGGCTGCTGTTCAAACCAATCTCGGACTTCTCCATCGCCAAGGGAAAGCTGGAAAGTAAATCTCATGATTTTGCTGCGATATTCGTCATTCTTTTCTTTTCGTTTCTGATAGTTCGTCATCTGGCCTCACCTTGTTCTTTCTTCAGCGCGGTGTGCTGGTGTTCTTGCTGCGCTATATAATCTCTCTGCTTTTTGTACTCATTTCCGGCCCGTTCACAGAAATCCTCGATGCAGGAAGAACGGTCAGAGCGGTAATGCCCCCAAAAGAAATTGGGTGGGCCATCCCCGTCGTTTTTGCAGTTGCGCTGCCATGTGACAAAGGGGGCGGGGGCTTTTTCACATTCACCCATGACAAACTCGGCACTGCCGACGCGGACGCGGGCGGTGATGTGGTATTCCTGATTGACCATTTTCCCCACTACATAGCTGCCGTGTTCTAACTGGACGGTGCTGCTCCCGTTTTGTGCAAAGGTCGCTGTCACCGTCATGGCCGGCACTCCACGCACCAGATCCGGCAGCATGATGAACTGCGACCTTTGGCCCATCAGCTCCTGCGGCAGTTTGTCCATAGGCAGGTAAAAGTGCTGCTTACCCATGATCTCATAGCGCAGCAGGGAACTGCTGACGGGATAGTACACGCTCATGATTGGGTCTTTGATATGGCCTTGGACGATGTTGGAATTCACATATCTTGCGTTGTCCAGATACCATTGCGGGTTTGCGCCCGGTGTGTTCCAGCCGAATATGGAGCCTGCCAGCATTGCCGCTTCCTGAATATCCGTGATGCCGCGCCGCGCATTATGGCTGCTGGCGATCTCGCGGTTTTCTTCGCGCTTCCCGGTGTCCCACTCGGAGGGATAATAGCCGCGCTCACCATGTTGGATGATAATAAGCTGCCCGGTGGAGGGGAGGATGGATAGACAGGTCTCTGGCAGGTCATTCCTGCGCATCGGTTCGTTCCTCATCGCGCCTGCTCCTGTTGCCGCTTGCGGTGCCAACCCTCCAGCAGCTTGATGATGACATCCTCCATCTGCTTCGGGGTGTAGCTGGAGGGAAAGTATTTTTGCAGGCGGTCGTTGCGAATGGTGACCTTGCGCTCCAGCGGCTTTTCCTCTCGCATGATGAGGTCGATGATGTTGTTTTCCAGCTTGCCCTCACCGCTGAGCTGCTTGAGCCGCTGGGCCTGTCCAAGCGACGGGGACACTTCATCGCGCTCCATGACCAACAAGAGGTAGGTCTGTTCTTTTTCGGACAGGTGAGAGAGAAAATCCGCCGCAGGGACAAATTTGACTGTGCCGCTGTCCACGGCTTCCAGCAGGGGCGGAATCAGCTTGTTTAGGCGAATGTAGCGTTGGATTGCCGTTGCGTTGTCGGCTACTTGATCGGCAAGAACTTGAACTGAATATTTACCACGAAAATTCTCTCCAACTTGGAGAGAATTTTTAGAAGGCCGTCCAGCCTGCCGTTTCATGGCATCCAGCTTCAGCTTGTAGGCTTTGGCTTTCTCGCTGGGCAGCAGATCCTCGCGGTTGATGTTGTAGTCCACCACAAGGATGTCCGCTTCCTCGTCGCTGTAATTGCGGACAATGACGGGGCGGGTATCCAGCCCCACCGCTTTCGCGCAGTAATCGCGCCGGTGGCCGGAAATGATCTCATAGCCGCCGCTCTCACGGGGCCGGACGATCAGCGGCTCGGCAATCCCGATATGCTCGATGCTGTCCATGAGCCGCACCAAATCGGGTGTAGGACGGTCGATGGTGTACGGCTGGCGGGAGTATGGGAAAACCTCTGCTGCGGGAACGATCTGAATCCGCTCCTGCCGGTCGGCCTCACGCTCTGCGTCCGTTTTGAACAGGTCATCGTACCGGGTCAGTTCGATGCCGCTTAATTTGCTTGCCAAGGCTCAACACCTCCCTCGTCAGATTTTCATACGCCAGCGCCGCCTTGCCGCTGCGGTCGTGGTCGTAAATGCTTTTGTTTTCCACGCTGATCTCCGCTGCCTTGATGGAACGGGGAATTTCACTTGCGAACACATGGCCGCCGTAGGTCTTACGGACGAGCGCGTTGATCTCCCGTGCCAATGTGGTACGGCTGTCCATCATGGTCAGCACAATGCCGTCCACCTCCAGCTTCGGGTTGAGCTGCCGTTTCACGCGGGTGATGGTTCGCAAAAGCTGTTCCAGTCCTTTGGCTGGAAGATACTGCGCCTGCACAGGGATAATCACGCTGTCCGCCGCAGTCAGGGCGTTGATGGTCAGCATACCGAGGGACGGCATACAGTCGATGAGCGCGTAGTCATAGCGATCTGCTACTGTGGACAGATATTGCCGCAGTACCGTTTCCCGGCTCATGGTGTTGACCAGCGTGACCTCCAGTGCCGACAGCTCGATATTGGCGGGGACAAGGTGGACGCCGGACAGATGATGCAAGATGCCCTCACCGGGGGCGATGGGCTGCTCCGCGATGATTTTCTCCATCAGGGTGGAGAGCGTGGGGGATAATTCGTCAGGCTGCGGCCAGCCCAACATCTGCGTGAGATTGCCTTGTGCATCGGCGTCGATCAGCAGGACTTTTTTACCTTGCCGAGAAAGGCCAATGCCGAGGCTGGCAGCTGTGGTGGTCTTACCCACGCCGCCCTTCTGATTTGCCAGTGCGATTGTTTTCACGGGTTCGATGCTCCTTTCAGTCGTAAAATGGGTTTCAAAAAAAGCAGAGTTGTTCGCTCTGCCTATCCGCTGTCATGGAAGTCGTGATTCACTTTGGCGCGGTAGTAGCTGCCGCAGGTAGCCGGGGCGTTGAACAGCATCTCCAGCAGATAGGCTTTGATGTTGTGAATGTCCGCGGTGCTCTCCCGCAGGCAGTCCAGCACATACTCGATGTGGGAGGAATCCAGCTTCAAAAAACGCTCCTTCACTAACGCCGTATAAAGCTGCTTTCCGCCGATCCGCATGAAGTTGCCCTGTGTGCAGAGGACCTCCAGCATGAGGTCCGCGATCTCGTCGATGTCGTCATAGGGATGCTGCCGGCGCAGGTGGTCATACTCGATGTTCTTCCGAATCTCTTTTCGGTATCCCTCGATCACCTCCTCCGGCTGCGCGCCCGGATGAATAGATGAATCAGTATTACTCAACTCAGTATTATTCTTATCAGTCTTATTACACTCGGTTTTTCCGAGGTCTTGACTTCTGATTTTCCGAGGTCCAGACTTCGGTTTTTCAGAACTCTTGACTTCGGTTTTTCCGAAGTCTGGATTTCGGCAGCTCGGAGGCTCCGGTTCCGGCGTATCCTCGCCTGGTTCGTCCTCCATGCCCATGAAGCGGAGAACATAGATCTTTGCCGGTCTTCCCAGCCCTTGCTTGACACGCTTGATGAGTCCCACGCCTTTGGCGCTGTCCAGCTCCGCAAATAGCTTGACCGCCTTATCCGTCTTGCAGCAGAGCTGTTCGCACGCCTCCTCCAGCGTAAAGTAGATATACACATGGCCGTCATCATCCATCCAGCCGTTTCTCATGGACAGGCTCATGCGGTCCAGCATGAGGCCGTACAGCAGCTTCGCGTCGGTGGAGAGCCGCCGAAAGTACGGCTCGGTGATCAGGAGCTTGGGGATGCGGAAAAAGGCGTATTGTTCGGCGTCCATGCCGAGATGGTACGCAAAGATCGCCTGCGGCATATCTGACACCTCCGTTCTGCCACAGATTTTATCTATCTCTCAACGGCGGTCTGTGGTATAGTAAAAGGGAGCATTGACACGCAATGCTCCCTTACCGTAACCGGACCTGCCGGTGGATTCTTATTCAGTTTGACTTAACACATCACTGTCAGCCGTTTGTCAAATAATTGTGTTTCCCGCACGGGGTTTTCCCTTGATTTTGCCCTTATCAGCTCACGCGGTCAAGGGTAACAGCGTATAAAGGAAGATAATTTGGGATGGTTTTGACTTCTCAATAAATCCAGTAATTTCAATGCTTTGCGCCGATTTTGACGGTCGTTTATAACCGCTAATAACGGGTGAAATATTTGGGTGGTGCGAATCAGAATTTATCGTTCCTGTATTTCCTTGCCGCTGAGGTACTCCACTTCTATTTCAAAAATTTGCACAGCCTTTCCTGCGTGGGCAATTTCCTCATCAACTAACTGTTCGCTGGGATAGTATTTCATTGCAAATCGTTTTAACAGAGTTGTTGCTCTTGCACCGGATTCTACGAGGTGACATCTGCCGAATACCACAACGCTCTGCACAAACGGTGCCCAATCTTCTTCTTTGATGGTTTCATTTCCATATACCGTGAAACATACTTTGTCACAGGCACGCAGTGCATCTACTTTATGGCCTGCACGTGCTCCATGAAAATAAATTTTCTGCGCATCGTTATCGTAGACATAGTTGATAGGAATTGCATAGGGATATCCGTCATCTCCATTTACGGCAAGAACGCCACGTCGGCTGGACTGCAAAAGAGCCTTTGCCGTGTCGATGCTGATTTCATTTTTCTTTTTACGAATTGTTCTGAACATGATATTGCTCTCCTTCTTACGCTGATACAAATTTTGATTTTCCGGTTTCTTTCACCGCTGCCAAATCCATCATATCATGCGTTTCCATACAGAGCAATAAAAAGATGGACCGCAGAAAACCCGTGATGGAATTTTCAGAGCATTGACAGGACTTGTTGAGATTTCCTTGGAATGATTTCGCTCTGCTGGTTTGCGGTAGTTTTCGCTGATTTCGGTATCTATGCGCGGACTTGTTGTGAGATCGGTCAGCTTTTCTTCCGATATGTCCCTATACGTCACTCGAAAGTCTTTCCGCTATGGGATGTTAAGTTAAGCGCGGTCAAAAATAACACTATTCCGTTTTTTGTAAAAATCGGTTGATTTCTGATACATTCCGCGCAAATGTTGAGATTTTAGGGACTATCGCGCTTTCTGCGGATTTCAGCTGATTTTTGGGGCGCTTTACAGACTTGTTGAAACGCTGACCATTTCCTAACTTAACGGCTGTTTTGGAAGTGTTTTTCTCAAAAAATGCCTACCCCACCAAAACGCAGTCCGCTGACTTTTGATACATGGGCGGGACTTGTTGAGATTTTCTTTGAATAATTTTGCTTTCACGGTTCGCGGCAGTTTCTGTTGACTTTTCTATCTTTGCGCGGACTTGTTGTGTTGTCGGTCAGCTTTCGCTCAATACGATGACACGTATGCTTACACTTGGCGAAGGCTTTGGTTATCTCTTTTCTGCGGTAAAAGAGGCTAAAGTTGTTGATGAATACACGGTTGAATTTGTATTGCAATATAGGTGAAGCTGGCAGAAGATTTCTGCGTTAGCTTATCCGGCTCCGGGACATCTCTACATCGACAAGATCACCGCGCGGCAGCTTCAGAAGTTTATCTCCGGCCTGTCTGAGCCGGGAGCAAATGAGAAAGACGCCACCAAGGGCCTCCACCCTAAATCCATCCGAAATTACCTCTCGTTCGTCTCCAGCGTGTTCGCCTATGCCTTGCGGATGGGCGTGGCCAAAGAGAATCCCTGTTCGCGTATTGTGCTCCCGGAGCGCCAGGAGAGTGAGAAGAAGATCTTCACCATAGAAGAGACACAAGCGTTCCTCGACGCGCTTGACGGTGAGCCGCTGCGCTATGTGGTCTTTTTCGTGCTGGCAATCTTCGGCGGATACCGCCGCGAAGAGCTGCTCGGCTTCGAGTTCCGAGATTTCAACTTCACAACCAACGTCGTCACGGTCGAGCGCGTCTCCCTCTACGATCCAGCGCATGGAATATTCACAGGCCCGCCAAAGACAGCACGCTCTCATCGCTCCCTGAAACTCCCTGTGTGGATCTTCGACATGGTGAAGGCGCTACGGGCAGAGCAATCCATGCGGCGTATGGAGCTGGGTGACCAATGGCACGAGAGCGGCCGACTCTTTACCAAGCTCGACGGATCGCCGGCACGCCCCGGCGATTTCTATGACTGGGGAAAAGAGCTTTGCGAACGTCACGGCCTGCCGTGGTACGGCATCCATCAGTTTCGACATCTCAATGCCTCGCTGCTCATCGCCAATCACACCGATGTGCGCACCGTTTCTGCCGCGCTCGGCCACTCTCAGACATCGACCACGCTGAACATCTATTCCCACGCCTTCGAGACTGCACAGGCTGAAGCAAGTGCCGGTCTTGCAGCAGCGCTCCCGGTCAATTTCGGAAAGAAAAAGGCATAGTGGAACAAACGTGGAACAAAACGCCGTTTTAGGCAAAAGAAAAAGTCTTGAAACCCTTGTGGCTTCAAGACTTTTCTTTGGTGCGCGGTACAGGACTCGAACCTGTGACCCCATGCACGTCAAGCATGTGCTC
>OKSB01002288.1_pt1 | contig 17410 bp, 16 predicted proteins | sample 1601171 | NCBI WGS metagenome assembly OKSB01 (sample SAMEA3541496, study PRJEB24748) | human gut metagenome | biome: human gut; feature: human-associated habitat; material: faeces | place: China | collected 2012 | reverse complement strand
GGGAGGGCGCTGCGTTTGCAGCCATATAAAACTACATCCCGCAGCGCTGGTTCTCTTCCCATTCACTAGTCTGGTTTTCCATGATTTTCCCTCAAAATCGAATATCCTGAAAATCCGTTTTTCATAACTTTTTTCGATGGAAAATGGCCAATATGGGCCCATAGCTCAGCTGGGAGAGCGTACGGTTCGCATCCGTAAGGTCGTCGGTTCGATCCCGATTGGGTCCACCAAATGAATGACCCCACCCAATTTGAACAAACGCTTGTCGTTGTTCAGAACGGGTGGGGTCATTTTATGCCTGAACTCCTTGCATTGCAAGGGGTTCAGGCCTTTCTGTATTTCATGTCTTGTGTCACCTGAAAAATACAAACAGGGTAAAATCAAAACACAAAACGTGTAATCGACGAGATTCGAACCCCTGTTATGTCAGTAAGTTGCTCTCCTCATTTGCCGTTCATGAACAACTCTTCTACCTGACAAGGTGTTCGGTTTTTCAATGTGCGATGTGGCCGCTGTGTGTTGTAAAACTCGATATAAGATGCAAGGCATCGTTTGAAATCTGTTTCGGAAGTGTAGTCCTTCCTGTAAAGCTCCTCCTTTTTGAGTGTAGCGAAGAACGATTCAGCAACAGCGTTGTCATGAGGCCGCCCTGAATTGGAGAAAGATTGTACCACAGCGTGCTCATGTAGTAGCTGTTTGAATCGATGCGAGGTGTATTGAGCACCTCGGTCACTGTGAAAGATGAGTTTTGTTTCTGGGTTTCTTTGTGCCCATGCCATTTTGAAAGTAGATGTGATCAACTGGGTGCTGTTCTTTCTGGATACTTTGTATGCGACAATTTTGCGGGAAAACAAATCCAAAATCACACAGGTGTAAAGATAGAACTCCCCCAGCTTAAAACAAGTAACATCGCTGACCCAGATTTGGTTGGGCTTGTCCGCCTGAAACTGCTGCTGGAGGATGTTCCGTTTCTTTTCCGGTTCATGAAGTTTCATGTAGTCCTGTTTTGCAGTGCTGCGGATACTAGCTAGGCCCATCTCTCTCATCAGTTTTGCCACATATTCTGTGCTGACTTGATGGCCATGTTGGACAAGTATTGTGCGGATCTTTTCAGCACCCAGCACCTGGCGGTACTCATCAAATATCTTCTGAATCAGAATACGATATTCCTCCCGCCGCTTTTCGAACCAAGCGTTGCTCCGTTTATTTCGGAGAATGTGGTTATAGAAAGTCCCGCGGGGAACATTCAGAGCTTCACAAAGTGTATGGACATCATATTGGCCGTACAGTAATTCTAGCTCCGTCAGTCGCTCCTTCAACGGAGCATGGACGGTGCAGCCGACGGTTTGCAAAACGGCGACCATGTTTTCCAATTTAGAGACTTTGTGTAGAAGTGCATCATACTCTTTGACGGTGCAGGTGCGTCTTTCATCGGGAACCGCTGGGCAGTATAGTTTTGCCCAGCGATAGATCGTCCGTACGCAGACACTGTATTCTGCGCATAATTCCTGGATTGGCTTGCCCTGCCTGTACTGTGCGATGATATCGGTTTTCTCTTGATCTGTGTAGGTCATGATGTTTGCCCCTTTCTTGTAATATGCTACTAGTGTAGCATGTAGAAAAAGATTAACACGAAGAGAGGCCGCCTGCCCTGCTAACAATACTTGAGCCTGGTATTGACAAAGGAATTATTATAATCAGTCTATTTTATAAAAAGCAAACTTCAAGAACTGGTCAAGGAATTGGACTGACTGCTTTGGTGTCAGGGAGTGAAGTTGTGAACCTGCAAATCAAGGATATCATCAATGAAATACGCCCTGTTGTGATAAATAAAAAGCGTACAGAACTGGATGCCCGGCACGATATAGGCCGAGAAAACAAAGTCACGGAAATCATGGAACTCATTTCTACAAAAAATATCGACCTTATGGAGTATTTGGAATCCATGTTATATAGGGTGATTCAGCGAGTAAGCATGCTCTCCAAAGAAAAATTTTCATCCGATTCGTCTGTAGTTTTGAAATCACCCATCTCCTTACTAAGAAGCAGGCACAGAAAAATGTGGACAGCTTGGGTGCTGCCTGTGTCTCTCTGTGCCTGCTTTTTTGTTGAGAAGTGGAAAAATTGTGATATAATATAAAAATAAAAGAACATTAGATTGGCATGAGCTGAAAATGAATGCGAGATGAGAATATGTCATACACTGTAAAATCATCTGAAAGATTAAGGAAATCTGGTTCAGAGGCAGAAACCAAGGCATTGCTTTATTTAATGAATTTCAGACCCGATAGTGATGACATATACTACTTTGTTGTAGATTTCTTTAATGACTTAACTGGGATGGACAACATGGCATCCAGATTGTGGGATGTGCAATCAAAAGGCGCACATCATGTTAGTCCCAAAGCTATCGGGAAAGAACTTGTCACATTGTTCAAGAATTATATGAGCCCATTAACCTTTGAGGCATATATTCTATTTATTGGCAGTGTGACCGGATCTCTTCGCAAAGATTCTTCTCTTACAACTTTTGGGATTGAAAATGTAAAGGATGCAGCGATAGAACAGATTAAGTTAGGCTTACATGAAGAAGGTTCCGCAAAAGAATATATTGATAGCACCGACTTGACCGATGAGAACATTAATGGTTTCCTGAGAAAAGTGTTTTTTGTCATTGATGATGGTAAAAAACCAAGTGAATATGTAAAAGCAATTATAAGGCAACATCCGAATATTATTCCAGAAGAAAAAATACTTAACGCTATTTTTAATGAGATAAGAGATAAACAGGCAAGCAAAAAAAATATTTCTTCAGTCGAGGGGATTGTGATTGAAACGACTGATGAAGCGTTAAACTATTGCAGGCACTTAACTAATAATGAAATTCGTTTAATGACTTTACAGCGTATTATCAATAGAGATCCGCTGGGTCAAGGAATACCACCATCTTTTGTAAGTATCTATAATACTTGGCCACCAGAAAGGCAGAGGGAAATGCTCGAAGATTGCCAAGGTGCCTTATGTAGGGCATTATTCAATAAAAATGCGGCAGATGGTTTTTGGTATCTATTTGAGAATACATATCAACTGATTGTCGAACATCCAGATGACTCTGTGCAGTCTCTATTTACAAAAATTCAGGCAATACCTAATTGTATTGTTCGGTGTCCTGACTTTGACGCCCTATCACTTAAGTACTTTATCTCTGTAGTCAAGGATGGTGTTCAACAATGAAGATACGGAAAGTAGCTGTAGGAAATGCTGCTGAAGCATTTATTGAAGGAAATTTCACAAATGGTGTGAACATCATTTCGAGCGACGATAATAATAAGGGAAAGACGATTGTAATCCAATCAATGATGTATGCTTTAGGAAATGAACCAACATTCCCTACATCATTTGAATTTCAGAAGTATTATTACTATATCGAATTTGAAGAAGCTGGGATTATATTCAAACTTTGCCGATCTGGCGATGGATTTGTATTAAAGCGTGAATCTACTGTACTTATTTTTGATAATGTTTCTGAACTTAAAAGATATTGGAACAGGAATATATTTCCACTTCCGTCAATAGCAAAAAATCAACTTTTAAGGATTGTAGATCCAGTACTATATGTCCAGCTTTTCTTTATTGGACAAGATAAGAAGGACACGTCCAATATCGCCAATCACGGCTTCTATAATAAACAAGATTTTATCGATATGCTTTACGCATATGCTGGTTTAATTGGAGAGCAACTTCCACAAGAGAGGATTGATGAGATAAAGAGTCATATAATAACTCTTTCTGACGAGAAAAAGCTATTGCTACAACAACATAAAATACTTAAATCGAAAAAAACACCTGTTTCATATCTTAGCGCGGAGAGTGACCGCCTCGCATTTGGTAAAAAAATAGAGAGTCTTGAAAGAGTCCAAAATAAAATTGCGGAATTACGGAAGGCTCGTAATAGTGTATCTACTCGTAAGAGTAAATGGGAGCATACGATTAACGAACTTCGCTCTTTAAATCGCACAATATCGTGTGGAGAATTACGATGCATGGATTGCAACTCTACAAATATCTCGTTTAGTACTGGAGAGTCAGTTCAAACATCCTACTCGTTTGATGTGTCTACAGTTGAAATGCGAAATGAAATCATTCATTCTATTTCAGAAAAAATTTCTGCTTATAGCGAAGAAATTGAACGGCTTTCTGCAGAAATAATTATAGAGCAAGAACGTTTGCAATCTTTAATGGATGATGAAAGCGTCTCTCTTGAATCTATTGTCGCTTACAAGAAAGATATTTTTTCGGCTTCAGATGCAGAAGCCAGAATTAAAGAGATAGACATGGAAGTCGCTACATTAAAGAGTCAACTGTTAGCCAGTGAAAATGCATCGATTGAAACGCAAGAGCAAAGAGTAGCTTTGTTATCAGCAATTATAGGCAAAATGAATGAACTTTACCATCAGATTGATCCGGATGGTAATATAATATATTCAAGCTTATTTACTCAGCGAAATGAGGTGTATTCTGGAAGCGAGGCGACTATTTTTCATGTGGTGAAATTGTTTGCCTTACAATTTGTGTTGCGGCACAGTTTCCCAATAGTAATTGACTCCTTCCGAGCAGAAGACTTATCGACTGGAAAAGAAAATACGGTGCTTGAAATCTCAAAATCAATTGATAAGCAAGTAATACTGACAACAACATTAAAGCATGAAGAGATAGGAAAATATGACGACCTTCCAGATGTGAATCATATAAATTATCAATCTCATACTCCAAGCAAGATCCTTGATGGTGCTTTTGTAGAATCCTTTGTTGCATTGTTGAATGACCTTTCGATTGAGATTTAAATGGGGTATAAAAAGTATTGACTCACTATATTAGATCGCCCCTTGCGCTAGCTTTTCATATCATATTATTTTTGGGGGAAAAGGTGACTACGCCTCACTTCCACACCGGCCCCGCTACGCTAGGCCCTAGTTTGGAGTTGGTGCAGACTGCATCTTTTTTGTCTACACATTCCATTGTAGACAAAGCCTGCGTTTAACGATAGTTATACGCAGGTTTTGTTTTTACTTGGCGATATAGCACAAAATGGCGAGATACAAATTAGTTATAATTACATATCACATGTGTCAACAAGCAGGTTTAAGGAAAAGGTATCTTCCTTAAACCTGCTTTTATTTATGTTTTAAAAAGTGAGGCAACTATGAAACTTCCATATGGCTATGTTTTGATTGGCAAGGAAATCGTTATTCATGAAGAAAAGGCGGATGTTGTCCGTAGCATTTTTGATGATTACCTTGCCGGAGCCAGCTTAGGCAAGATTGTTGATCTGCTTTTCAAAAAAGGGGTGGTTTCTCCAACTGGAAAAGTAAAATGGACGAGGGCGGCCGTGGATAAACTTCTGGCGAACAAAAAATATATCCCCCTGGTTGGTATTAAGATATACATGGATACTCAGTTTGAGAAAGCTCGACGTTGCAATGTAGACTATGATAAAGCCGGGTATCCACGAAAGGCAGTCAGGTATCAGTCTCCAGTTTTTGATACAAAATGAGACTATACAGAACCCATTTCTCTTGTTATACTAAATAAAAAGGAGAATGGGCCATGAACGAGAATGAACTACATGAGCGATACATACGCTTGGCATTTCAATATGAGTCTGCCATTGATGCCCTTCTGACAAAAGGATTGGTCGATATAGAAGCGGCCGACGCCGCAAAAGAGAGATTCTATGATACATTGAATGAGGAAAAGCTGCGGACCACACAAAAAATCAGGGACTATCATGAGACCATCAGCCTGTATATGAGGATGCTGGCCTATGATGGCATGGTCTCCCTGACAGAATTGGCAAGGCAGTATTCCGATGAGTCGCCGGGATATGTAATCCAAAGCTGGATGCGCAGCCGCAACACATTAGAGTTTCTCCGCCAATGGGAAAATGACATGAATGAAGGTTTTGATGATAGGGCCTGTGAGGAACTGATTCATCAGGGACATACGACATCACTGACCATTACACCATCTCTGTGGATTCGAAAGACTCACGCTGTTGGGATACAGGTAAAGCAAGGTAAAGGTGGAGGCGTGAGTGCTTACCCTGAAATTGCTGCAGGCTTCCAGCTATGGATAGATCCGAAGGTTCGGTTGGCAATCGTTAGGAAACATATGTAAAACAGAAATTGATTAAAGTGCATGAGTGGATGGAGAATGGTATGTTTCGTATCAAACCAGTTTACTCCTTCCACCTGCTTATGAGTATGGGTACGATTTGCTTCTTTTCCACAATGCACTTTTCTTAAGCAGTGAGTATTCGATTGCCCGGTATGCATATCCGCAGGATTACTGAGGCGTGAAATATGGGTAATATCTCTGAATTAGAACGGCGTATTTCCATTCGCATTATACTGGAAGACGCTGAGATAATTTTCGCGCTACTATCAAGTGAACAAGATATTAGAGTATCACATAAAAGGAACGTCTCAAATACTAAAAGCTGATACATTACTTATTTGTTAATTATGGAGGGAGCAGCTGCTCCATCTACCAATGTGAAAGAAATCATTACAAAACGATTTTAAACAACTAAATTTGGAAATCTCAGTATGTGCCAGAGTTTGACAGATAGTTTAGTGGAGTGGTGTTGAATATGAGATTTGAAGTAGTTCAACGAGGACAAATCGAACGTGTTTTTACAAAAAATGTGATATACCTCCACAAAGACGGTTGGAATGACTGGTTTAAATATGAGACGATGTTTTATCTTTCCTATTCTGATGAAAAAGGGAATACAGTGGAGTTGGGGAGCATTAAGATCGGTCAGATAGGAATGGAGCAGAGGACCCCTGATTTGCCGAAAACTTTTGAAACGTTAACCGATTCGTTTTTTACACTGGGGCAAAGTGAAGATTATTATGAAAATGTCAAAAAACTGGAACACGGAGAACTACGAGAGGATATTTTAACTGCGTTAAGAGATATTGCGTATAATCTGACAATTTTTGAGGCAGTGAAACAGGAAAATGTCACGCGTGAATCTCTTATGCGCGATCTTGGCTCCAGAATCATCAGGGAACAATTTCATCGAATCGCTAACGGGGGCGCGAAATTGACCCCTTTTGATATATCCTACAAGCTCCCAGGTCAGGTCGGAACCGATTACCAACTGGAGTTTCATGTAGTCCCGGATTCCAACCCACCGACTAACATCCATGTATTGATTGGGAGAAACGGCGTCGGAAAGACCCATATGCTTACGTCAATGATACGTTGCCTTTCAACAGGCAACCAGGATGGGCAATATGGAAAATTCAGCTTTGAGCATCGCACAAAATTTTCAAATTTTGTATGTGTAGCTTTTAGCCCGTTTGATACCTACCCAATGCCGGATGACATAGAAGAGGATGAATATAGTGGAAAATACACATACATTGGTTTAGGCAGCGGGCAGGAGATACGGATGCAGCGGCTGGAGGAGCAGTTTATTGCGGCGCTGCGGTCATGTAATAAATATAAAGAAAAGCGCACATTATGGATTGCTACTATGACGCTACTGAACTCAGACCCCATTTTTGCGAACAATGGTGCCTCCGCGCTGCTGTCTCCACAAGGAACAGAGGAAGGTGAACTGGTTGTCTCTGCGCAAGAGCTATTTAGCCGTCTAAGCTCTGGCCATAAGGTGATTTTGCTGACCTTGACCTGTCTGGTAGCGATTACGATGGAACGCACTCTTGTGCTCATGGATGAGCCGGAAAATCATCTGCACCCACCGTTGCTCTCTGCATTTGTTCGGGCGTTATCTGCGTTGCTGATTCAAAAAAACGGACTGGCTATTATTTCTACGCACTCGCCTGTTATTTTGCAGGAAGTACCTAAAAACTGCATCTGGCAGCTTTACAGAAACAACACAATACTGCGTGCGGTACGACCAGAGCGAGAAACATTCGGTGAGAATGTTGGAGTCCTCATAAACGATGTCTTTGGGCTTGAAGTGACCCATTCTGGCTTTCATGGTATGTTACTTCAGATGGTTGAAGCGGGCTTAACATACGAGGAAATATTAAATAAATTCGATTTTCGGGTCGGTATGGAAGCGAGATCGATTTTGCGCATCCTGCTTGCAAATAGAGAGTATGGAGGTACCGAATGAGAAAACTGAACGCTCCCGGCGATTCGGTTCAAGATGTATTTTCGACGTGTATTGAAAGCTATCGGGATGCCGCGTTAAAAAACCGGCTCAGATCGATAGTTCCTGTTCTCTCTGATGAGGCATCGCGCTTTGAAGACTGTGTATTAACATCAAAGACCCATACTATTCCAACGGCGGACAATGTAGGCGGGGTGGTTAGCAAGGCTGAGATGTTGGACATTTATGAATCCAAGTTTGTAAAGGGGACTGGCCGGCCATATTACGATAAATATATGTCGCTCCCCACGAATGGAAAATGTCCATTCTGTGGGATTGGCACTGTGAGCACGTTGGATCACTATTTGCCGAAATCCAAATATCCTGCACTGGCAATCACACCTAAAAATATGATCCCGGCCTGTCGGGACTGTAATTTGGGAAAGAAAAGGACATTTTCTCCTCAGAACTCAGAGGAGGAACCGTTACATCCGTATTTTGACGATGTTGAACAGGATATCTGGCTGTCCGTGAGATTTGAAGTTGCGGGCAAAGAGTTAGTTCCTACCTATTTTGTGCGGAAACCTGTAGCGTGGAACGACTTGCTGTTCAGGCGGGTTGAGAATCATATGGTTTTATATAATCTATACACATCCTACGCAGTGCATGCCGCCGAAGAAATTACAGGCCGATCGGGTATATGGCATGTCTTTCTCGATAGATGTGGTGAAGATTTCCTTGCGGCATCCTTTCATGACGAGGCGGTTAGCAGGGAACAGTTGTTCTTAAATTCATGGCAGTCCGCACTTTACCGCGGATTGGAGGAGCATATTGATTTTGTAACCCAATGGCTGCGATTATGAACACCCCCACCTAATCCGAACAGTTCCCATGAAACTGACGGATTAGGTGGGGCGTTTTATGACTGAAAGATTTATCATAGCAAGGTTTTCGGCCATTTTCATATTTACGATGGAAATGAAATATAAAGGCACAAAAAGTTTGAAATCAGCTTTCAAAACTGAAATTTTCGGAATCCGAACCCCTATGTAGCATGAATACATGGCTCACCTTTAATACACTTTCGCCATTTGATATGGTATCCGGTTTTTCAATATGCGATGAGGTTGCCCTGTATATAGGATTTGATGGAAGAGTCAATCTCTCTTGAATCCTGTTTCAGAGGCATATCCCTTCGATAAAGTTATTCCGTTTTGAACGATGCGAAAAATGATTTGGCGACTGCATTGTTATGGGGGTTACAGAGATAGAAAATGACTGTACCATTGCATGCTCATAAAGTAACTGCCAGAAACGATGGAAGGCATATTGTGCCCCTAACCATTGTAGAACAGAAGTTCAAGTTCAGAATTGAGTTACATCCTTGCGCCTTTGAAAGTGGAGGTGATGAACTGTGTACTGTTCCTAATGCTTTGAATAAATTTATAAGATTTGGTCAATAATGAAGATATGGAATTTTGGGGTAAATGCTTTGCAACTGCATCTTTTTTGTCCACACAATACAAAACTAGAAATCGCTGCAGTTTTTACTGCGGCGATTTCTCATTGGATCGCCCCATCAGCTCTGCCGGTGGGGCGGCCCGTAAAAAGAGCTTTAATATCAAACATCGAGTGAAGTGAGCCGCTAACATGAACCTTCCACTAATAGAAATCTGCTATTAGAACGGTGATTGCCCGTTTACGGGCTGTATGGCAAGTGATGCAAGCGGAATAAATTTCCATGTATCTTGAGACGCTTGCCGGTAATAGGCTCTTATAGGGCCTACGCAAGCCTCCGGCTTAACCGGCGGTTATGGCTTGACCACAGACGGATTTTGCTTTGATTATCGGAAGGATTCCTCGTACGGGGAATCCTCTTTTGTTTATTGCAGCGCAGATCATGGGGCCGCACTCTTCAGCATCCTGTCCAGTCCCCAATGGCTGGAATCTGCTCACAGACATGTGCCGGGGCGGCGGACTGTTCCAGCTTGACCTGGAAGGGACGTCAAGCCAGAGAAGAAGCTTTTTATAATTCCGGCAGTGCCCAGCGGCGGTTGGTGGAAGAGTGGCCTGCTGCTTTGGGATTCGGATCGCTGATAACGAATTTTCCGCTCACCGATGCGCAGTTTTCATGCCGCAAAGTCCGGACCCTCCCGCCGGAAGAACAACCGTCTGCCTTGGCGGCTGGCTCTTATAAGAAATACCATACGCCTCTTCCGCCGTGCGTATTGAGCCGTTTAGGGCGGCAGAGCGGTTTCTTCCCACGAAAAGCGGCTTTTGCCTTGCGGGACATACTGCGCTGCAAGGCGGCGGAAAGGGGTTCCCTTTGTCGGGACGCGAGAGAACAAAACAGCCCCCCCTTCGGAATGCCCGAAGGGGGGCTGCGGATCTATCAGAGCTGCTTGACCGTGTAATACACCGCCAGGGCAAAGACCACTATGGCCAGGGCCCACATGGCGTAATAGGCGATGGTGCTGCTGAACAGAGCGATGGCCAGCGCCACGACGGACAGGCCGCAGGCCGCATAGATGGGCATGGGATCCGCGCCGGCAGTCAACACCTGAAGATTGCCCAGCTTGCCGCCATTCTTGTCCGCCTTGTTGGTGAGGAAAGCCGCTACGATCAGTACCACGATATAGACTACCGCAGCGATCCGGACATAGGTACCCAGGAAGATGCTGTCCAGCACCCGCCGGCAGACCCACAGGGCGATCAGGGAGGCACCCAGGATGGTCAGGGACCAGGAGCACTCCCGATCGTACAGATTCCACAGAATGCCCAGCAGCATGACCACCGGAACCACCACGCACAGGAAGGTGAGAGCGGAGTCGTAGAAGGTGCGGATCATCCAGGCGGAACCGCCCAGGAAAACGCCGGCGGCAAACACCGACCAGCCGATCCAGCGGCGCTTGGTTTGCTGGCGCCAGACGATGCCCAGGACCAGACCGATCACAGCCACTGCCGCACCCGCGGCCATCAGATAGGGCAGTGCGGCGTCGCATGCGAGAAGCTCATTGGCGGTGCCGTTCACATAGAAGCGGCGGATGACCAACAGATAGATCTCCGCCACGCAGCCGGCCAGAAAAAACTTGAGCGCGTTGTGCATGGGCTCGTTCCGCTTTACCGGCTTGGATTTACTGACAGGATTTTTGGACATATAGGACAACCTCCAGGGTGTTTGTTCCGAAAATAGCCGCGGGAAAACATGCGCTTCCGCTGGCATACTATGATAGTATAGCAGATATTTCGTGCCTTTGCAAGGGGAAGGAGCCAGACTTTTCCCTTTTTTCCAACAGGAGTCAGGATTGCCGGTTGAGATTTGCCCGGGGGCGTGGTATACTCCTCTATTATGAGATTTTTTGCGAAAAATACTGATGACAAGAGGAATTTGCTTATGAAACGTTTGGGCGCACTGCTGGCGTCACTGCTGCTGGCGGGGAGCCTGACCGCCTGCGGCGGCACTGCGGCGCAGGAGATGCAGAGCATACAGGTCTTCGCCATGGACACGGTGATGGGCCTGCGGGCCTGCGGCGGGGAGACGGAGGCGGCGCTTGCGGCGGCGGAAGACGAGATCTACCGCCTGGATGAGGCGCTCTCCCGCACCCGGGAGGACAGCGCAGTGTCCCGGTTGAACAGCGCGGCGGGGGGGACGCCGGTGGATGTGGGGGAGGAACTCCGCGACCTGATTGCCCGGGCCCTGGATTTCAGCGCTGCCACAGACGGGGCCTTTGACATCACCCTGGCGCCGGTGTCCTCTGCCTGGGGCTTTACGGAGGACACCTACCGGGTGCCGGAGGACGCTGAACTGGCGTTGCTGCTGCCCTGCGTGGGGGCGGAGCATGTCCACCTGGAGGAGGGGACTGCTGTCTCGCTGGACCAGGGCACCCGGATTGACCTGGGAGCCATTGCCAAGGGGTATGCCAGCGACTGGATGGCTGCGATTTACCAGGAGCACGGCATCACCCACGGCATCGTGGACCTGGGTGGGAACACCTGGGTCTGCGGCGGGAACTTGGAGGGGGAGCCCTGGCAGATCGGCATTCAGGACCCGGCCCGGTCCGCGGGGGCTTTGGCGGGGATCCTGGAGGCGTCGGACGCCTTTGCCGTCACCTCCGGCGGCTATCAGCGGTATTTTGAGGAAAATGGACAGCTCTATCACCATATCATTGATCCTGCCACCGGCCGCCCGGCGGAGAGCGGACTTACCTCCGTCACCGTGGTGGCGGATGGGGCCGCGGGCAACGGCACGATGTGCGACGCCCTCTCCACGGCCCTGTTCGTCATGGGGGAGGACCGGGCGCTGGAGCTCTGGCGCAGCGGCGTCTATGACTTTGACCTGATCTTGGTGACAGAGGACGGCCGGCTGCTGGCGACTGCGGGCATCGCGGACCGGTTCCGTCCGGACGATTCGGCGGGGTATGCGTATGAAATCGTCTCCTAAGCTGCGGCCAAACGGCTGGGATGCGTTGGCGGCGGCCGCTGTGCTGGCGCTGGCGGTGGCCTGCGCGGCTCTGTTCTGGACTGGGGGAGAGGAAATAGGCCCGCTGACGGCGGTAGTGTCTGCGAACGGCGAGCCGGTGGACCGGGTGGTGCTGGCGGCGGAGAGCGACATGCTCACCGCCGTGGAGGCGCTGGAGCGCCGCATCAGCCGCAAGCGGAGCCGGGTGGAGCTGAAGACCATCCGCACCCGCTACCCCATGGGGGCGGAGAAACAGATCGTCCAGTCGGTCACCCGCCGGGAGGTCCCGCCGGGAGGCCGGGCGGAGGACGTACGCTGTGTGGTCTTCAACGTCTCGGCAGCCTTTGCGGTGGGCGAGGCACTGAACAAAGGCCTCCCCCTGACCCACCGGGCCGTGACGGTGACGGGGGGCGCGGTAGCCCGGCCCCGCAACCTGTGGGTCCCCCTGGGCACGCCGCTGAAGGAGCTGGTCTCCTCCGCCGGCGGCTTCCGGGAGGAGCCGGGCCTGATCCTGGTGGGCGGCCCCATGACAGGGGTGACCCAGAAGAGCCTGGAGGCCCCGGTACTGCCCAACACCAACGGCCTTCTGTGTCTGGCCCCCTGGGAGCAGCCCCGGGAACAGGCTCCCACCGTCTGTATTCGGTGTGGGCAATGCGTCTCCGTCTGCCCCATGCACCTCTCCCCCATCTTTGTGGTCCGGGCCCTGAAGGAAAACGCGGCGGAGCGCCTGCACTCCCTCCATCCGCAGGACTGCATGGACTGCGGATGCTGCACCTATATCTGTCCGGCCCATATCCCTCTGGCCGACCTGGTGCGCCAGGCGGCTGGTCAGGTGCGGGAACTGGAGAAAGGGGGGGACCTCCATGGCTGATCTCCGCACCTCTGTCCCGCCTCAGCTGGCACAGGCCACCAGCACTACCTCCATCATGCTGGATGTGATCGTGGCCCTGATCCCCGCCCTGGGCATGTCCGTCTATCTCTTCGGTCCCAGAGTGCTGGCTCTCACCCTGATCTCGGTGGGCGCCTGCGTCCTGTCGGAGTATCTCTACCGGCGGCTGACCCACCAGTCCAACACTCTGCGGGATTGCTCTGCCTGTGTCACCGGCCTGCTGCTGGCCATGTGTCTGCCGGCGGCCTCCCCCTACTGGGTCCCCCTGCTGGGGGGTGTCTTTGCCATCGTGGTGGTGAAACAGTTCTACGGCGGGCTGGGCAAAAACTTCATGAACCCGGCTCTGGCTGGGCGGATGCTGCTGTCCACCTTCCCCTTCTTGATGACCACCTGGGTGGACGCGCTGGACTATCTCCCCGTTTGGGGTGAGATGGACGCCGTCACCTCCCCCACCCCCATGGCCGCCCTGCACAGCGGCAGACTGCCCGAGCTGGACATGGGGCAGATGCTGCTGGGCCAGCACGGCGGATCCATCGGGGAGGTATCTATCTTTATGCTGCTGCTGGGCGGCCTGTACCTGATCATGCGCAGGGTCATCTCCCCACGCATCCCGGCGGCCTTTCTGGGGACCGTGGCTGTCCTCACCTTCCTCTTCCCCCGGGATGGCACCTCCCTGGAGTGGATGACGGCCCAGCTGTGCAGCGGCGGGCTTGTGCTTGGGGCTTTCTTTATGGCGACCGACTACACCACCTCCCCTGTCACCCCCCGGGGACAGGTACTATACGGGGTGGGCTGCGGCCTCCTCACTGTACTGCTCCGGTACTATGGCTCCTACCCCGACGGGGTGGGCTGGGCTATCCTGACCATGAACTGCCTGGTGTGGCTCATGGACCGGGCGGGGATGCCCCGCCGGTTCGGGGTGGAGCGCTTCACCGCCGTGCGGGAGGGGCTCCGCGCCGCAGGGGAGAGCCTGTCTGAGATCAAATTTGTCAATCCGGGCCGCCCCTCCTCCCTGTCCTGGGGGACCATGCCCGGCGAGCGCTATCTGGACCAGCTCCGGCCCCAGGCCAAGGCCGCCGGCATCCTGCTGGCGGTGGTGATGGTCACCGGTCTGGGGATCTACTCCACCTACTGGCTCACCAGCCTGGACACCCAGCGCTCTGAGCTGCGGGCGGAGGAGGCCCTGCTGGCCCAGGTGATGAAGGTCTTCGAACCGTTGATAACAAAATGATCTCCCTCCAGCACTGCTTTTGTCATCAGGCTCCCGGCATCGCTGCCCGCGCCGGGCTCGGTGAGCGCAAATGCGCCGATCTCCTCGCCGCTGACGATGGGAGGAACATACTTACGCTTCTGCTCCTCTGTGCCAAACTTCAAAACACAGCTGCTGCTGTGGCCGTTGGGGCTGGCCAGCCAGTTATAGATTGTGCCGCAGCCTTTGACACATTCCTCCATGGCCAGGACCAGCTCAAAGATTCCCATTCCGGCTCCGCCATATTCCTCCGGGGTGGTGATCCCGAAGCTGCCGATCTCGGCCATCTTCCCCCAAAGCTCCTCATCCATTTCACCAGTCTCATCCATCTGTTTTGCGCGCGGGCGGATTTCCTTGTCGGTGAAATCCCGGAACATGGCTTGCAGGTCACGCTGTTCCTCAGTCAAAGTAAAATCCATAAACATGTTCACTCCTATCCGCGTTATTTATTTGAGCCCGCACATCGTGTATGTTATGAGCGGCCTTCGCTATATGTCTTAGCAATTTGCGTGCCATATGCGTCTGGGCGCCTCAGAAAAGGCCGGACTGTAGTCTTTTCGGTACTGCAACGCCCAGATTTTTATCGCCCGAAAGCGCTGTTGTCGTTTGGTTTTCCTTAAAATTCAGAAGAGGGGTGCAGCACTGGTGCCGCACCCCTCTTCTAAATTCCAATATAACTTTCTCTGATGTGCTGCCCGGCAGGTCATCATGTCACACCAACCTATCCTTGACGTTATTGTTAAATCAATTGATGATTTGTCAAGTTAATAGGATGATAAAAACATGGTCCAGGTTGTGTTCTCAGTCTTTATTAATCACGCAAATTATATTTTGCAATCTTCCTCGATAACACTGCGGGATCAATTCCGAGCTCTTGTGCAGCGCCTTTTTTGGAAGAGTTACTTTTCAAAGCCTCTTTAATAATTTCTCTTTCATAATACGCCATTTGCTGTTTTAGCGTATTTCCTGATTTTCCGGAATTTTTCTGAAAAATTGTTGTCTTTCCTTGTGCGCGCAAAATTGGGCTAGACCCCACTACTACGAGCTGCTCAGCAAAATTGCGCAGTTCCCGAACATTTCCCGGCCAATTGTAGTTCATCGCTATAGCCGATTCTTGCGCTGACATATGGAAATGTACATGATATCTTCTGGCAAAACTTGCTGTAAAATAATCCAGTAACGGTAAAATGTCTTCCCTTCGCTCACGAAGCGGAGGAATATCTTCCATAAAAATATTTATTCTGTAATACAAATCCTCTCTAAAGGTTCCATTAATAACGCAATCCTCTAAGTTTCGGTTGCTGGCAGAAATGAGGCGGAAGTCGACCTGCTTTTCAGTTTTGCCTCCCACGCGTCGAAGCATTTTTGTCTCCAGAACCCTCAACAACTTACCTTGTAATCCCAAAGGAAGAGAATTGATTTCATCCAGGAAAAGAGTCCCTCCATTTGCCTGCTCTATCAGGCCTGCTCTCCCGCCTTTCTCAGCCCCCGTAAACGCACCCGCTTCATAACCGAACAATTCAGATTCAATTAAATTTTCTGCAATGGCAGCACAGTTTACAGTTATAAACGGGTGATTTCTCCGGTCGCTAATTTGATGAATATACTCAGCCAGCTTGTCTTTGCCCACACCGCTTTCTCCCACAAGCAAAATGTTAGTTGGCAGTCTCGCGATAACATTTATCCGCTTGATAATATCCCTCATAGCGGGGCTTTCAAAAATAAATGTGGAAGCTGACCCATTATCGATTAGCTCTGATATATCCTCTATTCTTCCCATAGGGAGGATGTATTCCACACTTGTCAAGATGAGATCAATCTCATTATATGCGTTCAGGACCGGTTGTTCATAGCTCAAAAGATTATAGGCGAATTGTTCCTCATTGACATATATCTGTGATCGTCTGAGGTCCTTCTTTTCCTTTACCACTTCTAAAAAAAGACTGGTGCTTAGCTTTTTGTTGTACTCTGGAGAGTATAGATCTGCGTTTAGCATGAACTCTCGACTTTCATTGAGGCCATGTAGGAAGTGATCGTTAATAAACCGTATCCGGCCCCGGGGGTCCATAATGGACGCACCAACTGGCAAAAAGTGAAGAAGTTTAATATAGAGGTCCTCCATAAATTACATCTCCCTTTTGTTGCAATGATTTTGCTGCGATACTTTCCTACAATTAAACAATGCTCCTCTAAATGGTTTATTTTAGGAGTACAACAAACTGTCTTGATAAAAAATCAATCCTCCGGTCTAGCAAATATAACGTAAAGATGTCTATCTCCATATCAACATAGTAGATTTGTGCTTTTTGCCTCCCATCAAACAGCGCAATTTCCTTCGAATTAAAATACTTAGTCCACAAATTACTTTCTAACGGTCCAAAGTCTCTTATCGCTTAGCACATCGCCAATTTATAAACAAGTCCTAGAGTAAAATTCATTTATAAGTTCAAAATCGTGAAAACTTGGCACGCACTTTGCATGTAAAATGTTTGTACCAATCAGTGAATATGTCATTCTGAAATCTATTCTTATTGGAGGTACAGGCAAATGAACGAGAAGTTATCCATCAGATTTTGCCTAGATGATTGGGCGGATCAGCACCCTCAAAAAATTGCAGTGTGTACAGACGGACGTAGCATCACTTATGGAGAGTTACACCAAAAGTCGTCTCACTTTGCAGCCGGG
>OKSB01002283.1_pt1 | contig 17458 bp, 12 predicted proteins | sample 1601171 | NCBI WGS metagenome assembly OKSB01 (sample SAMEA3541496, study PRJEB24748) | human gut metagenome | biome: human gut; feature: human-associated habitat; material: faeces | place: China | collected 2012 | reverse complement strand
ATGCCGCCGCCTACCGCGAATGGAACTTCCGGAAGCCCCGCCTGGACCTGGAAGTCAGCGACCACGAAAGCGAACGGGATAAGGCTCCGGCTCCGCCCGGCATGTTGCTGGAACAGTATGCCTACCCGCATCTCTACCAGTTGCGCAAACCCGGCGAGCGTTACGCCAAGCTCCGATTGGCGCGCCAGTTGACCTTCCGGCAGTGGATCGACTGCACTTCGGACGTGGCCCGTTTTCTGCCCAGCTATGTTTTCAGCATTGACGATCACCCCCGCACCGCCCTTAACGCGCGCTGGTGGGTGGTGGCCGTGCGCCACGAAGGGCGGCAGCCCGGCGTGCTGGAGCACGAGGCCCCGGACGGGCGCGGCCTGCACTATGCCTCGCGGGTCACGGCCATTCCGGAGATGACCCGTTTTATCCCGGCCCCGGAACATCCCAAAAACCTGATTCTCGACAAGCAGACGGCCCATGTCACCGGCCCCAAGGGCGAGGAAATCTATCCGGACAAGTACGGCCGCGTGAAGGTGCAGTTTCACTGGGACCGCGAAGGCCAGTACAATGAAAAGACCTCCTGTTGGGTCCGCGCTTCTCAGGAATGGGCGGGCGGCAAATACGGCGCCATGGCTATCCCGCGCATCGGCCACGAGGTCGTGGTCTCTTTCCTGGAAGGCGACCCGGACCGCCCGCTGATCACGGGCCGCGTCTACCATGAGCTGAACATGCCGCCCTACGAGCTGCCCGCGCACAAGACGCGCACGGTGTTCAAATCCATGAGCACGCCGGGAGCCGAAGGCGAGGCGCGCGGCTTCAACGAATTTCGGGTGGAGGACAAAAAAGGCCGGGAAGAAATCTACGTGCATGCGGAAAAGGACGTGAACGCCCACGTCAAGAACGACTGGAAAGAGCACATCCTGCACGACCGGCACCGCACCGTGGACAACTTCACCTACGCCCTGACCAGGGGCGAAACCCACGAAACGCTCAAACAGCAGCGCAAAACCGAGCTGTTTGCCAACGACAACCGCACCGTGCATGCGGACAGCCATACTCAAGTGGACGGCAAATGGCTGGGCAAGGCCGGTACGGAAATCCATCTGGAGGGCGGCCTCAAGATCGTCCTGGAGGCCGGGGCCGAGCTGACCCTCAAGGCCGGAGGAAGCTGGCTGACCATCAACGGCGCGGGCGTCAGCGCGGACGGCGCGGCCGTCTGCCTCAACTCCGGCGGCGGCCCTGGCGACGGCACGCCCGCTGAGCCTCAATTACCGAGGGACGTGAAGTTAACAGAAAAAGGCGTACCACCCGTATGGCATTCCGCTGCTGCCGAACATTCCACATTCTGTGAGATTTGTAATGCTAACAAAAAAACTAAAAAATAATGTCTATCATTCTTTTAGCTGTAATAATTTGCATTAAAATAATTTTTTATATTCTATAGTAAAATAAAAAAAAATATGGAAATATCCATGACGAACAACAACAAAAAAAACGCTTATGATAATTTTAAATTCCTTCCTGAATATTATAACTATTTTATTCTAATTGACGGATCAGCACAAGAAAATAAGATTCCTTTCATTGTTTATCAAATTGAACAGAATCCACATATAGAACCGCTCTTCCTCCATACTCCTTATGAAGCGCTACAACTTTCCGGTCCGCTATTGATTCAGGTGACCAGGAACAGCCCGCTGTTGCGCTGGTACTTCGCCAACAGCAACGGCGAGGCAGGGATTTTGCTTTATGCCACAAGGACAATTGACCTTGCGGAGTTGGCCGCGCACCTTCGACCGTACATTGAAGCCGTTCTTCCATCAGGTAAGACAATGTTGTTCCGTTTTTACGACCCGCGTAACTTTTGCTGCTTCTGGCCCAGCCTTGACAGTGGAGAGCGCAACTTTTTCCTTGGTCCCGCAACGGGGGTGGTATATCCAGAACCGAATGCGCAAACCGGCGCACGTTGGCACCACGACAGGATCGATCCGCGCGACTCATCTTTGCCGCCAAACATCAAAAAACATCCTTGGGTAGTCAGCGATGCAACATACGCAGCCATGCGAGAACCCTTTCTCTACAGTATGGGAAAACGCATGGCCGGAAATTTCAGAGAATTTTATCCAAGCCGCGCAAGGATGTTGAAAAAAAACTGCCTACAAGCCTTTGGCGATCTTGTGGTGGCCAAAGGCTTCGGCATGGGTTGCCGAGCCGAAAGCGAATTGAATTGTTTGATGATTTGCATGGCACAACTCGGCTCATTCTTCGACACGGATCCTCAATACTCCTGGAGCAGTTTGAAGTTGCAGCATGGAGAAACCGCTGATGATCGCCTGAAACAAATCAGCGATACCATCGCGGAAATGCATAAAACTCTTTGGGGAAATTTGGGGCTTCCATATCAACGAGCTTTACGCGCGGTGTATGAGGCGATCTCATGGAACGATCTGGATAAAGTCAAAGATCGTGAGCAGGCATTATTTGTACTGCAACAATTTTACCGCGAAAAAGCCTGCTTCCAGGGGAAGAGAGGCTTGGAAGCTATCTTTGACCTTGCTGAGGTAAAAGGACAGAAATACGGTATTCAAAGCGTAAAGGGCTATTTCATCCTGAGCGTGATCTTTTTCTTTTTGGGCAGCTCCGCTGATAAAGACCCTCTCTACCCTTGGATAGGCGACATACTGCGCAAACAATGCGGAGAAGAGGAAAAGCTGCGAGTCCTGTTTGACATGGGCCGCAAACGAGCCCGCTCCGAATATCTGGCACAGCGTAAACTGACGGGTGTTGCACTGTATGACAATATCCGCAAAGCGTGCGCTTTTGTACGTTATGCGTCCATAGCAGAGCTGAGCGCACCACTGGAAGAATTGCTTAAACGCTTCTCTCTGCCTCTCGACCCGGAATGCATTGCCAAATGCCGCCGGGGAGCCGCGAAGTTTTTTCCCGAGGCGGAGCATTTCATACCTTACAGTGTATGCGTTATAGCTCTGTGGTTTAGGGAAAACTACCCTTCCCCCGCTGGCGCAGAACTTTATGCCATTCTTGAGAGCAGCTCCCAACGCACATTGAAAGATTCGAATTCCGCTGTGGAAAAATGGTTGCGAGACAACGTCGCGAGCCTGGAAACGATGATTACCCACCATATACTTACACTGGGAAATTAGCCATGTGCCGTTCTTTAGCCATAAATCCCAATATCTCCAGACGTCCGCTTCCCGGTGAGCCGATGCCGCCTCCACCGCAACCGGGACAGACTACCGGCCCTGACGATGTGAAATTTGAGCCGGATCAGGGTTGTATAAAAAAACCCTTAGTTATCTTTATTGGCGGCTTTGCTGATGTTGCTACAAAAAATGTTTGCGGATGGGCTTTAGAATATCAAAATAACCACCACACATACCAGGACGTCTATTACCGCGAACACAGCCAAGCCAATTCCGTAAAAAAACTGGTGGAACTTTATAAACAGTCCGGGCAGAAAACGGCTGTCATTGGTCACAGTTGGGGAGGCTGTACGGCCGCGCGCGACGTGGCCTTGAAAACTACCAGTGAGATTGATCTGCTGGTGACCCTTGATCCTGTAAGTTGCAGAAAGTCGAATGTTTCCGCAAAACCTGCGAATATAAAGCAGTATATTAATATTTACATTGATTATTCTATTGCAAAATCCGATCAAGCTAACACTATTGCAAGAGTAGGCGGTCCTTGGGAAAGTGTCAATTGGGCTGATAGTAACCACAATATCATTCGTGACACTAACATTCAATTCACGCATGCTCACTCTTGGGAAATGTTTGAAAAATATGCACTACAAGTTACAGAGGCCATCAAATGAATAAATTAATATTATTATGTATAATAGCAATATTATTATGTGGATGCAATATGCTTAAATATAAATTTAATGTACTTCCTAGAGTAGAATACAACACGCGTGAATCTGAAAGAATTGCACAGCTATATTTATCGAAGAAACCTATATATTTATATGGAGAATGTATCGGAAAAAAAATAACGCCATATATAAAAAGTAAAGTAATAGATAGAGATGACTATACAAGTTTAATGATAAGTAAATATAGTTCAAGTTATATAACAACTCCAGAGAGAGCTTCTCCGTATAATTATCATAATTTTGTACAATTCATCAAATCAGGTGGGAAATATGATGATCATGTTTATGAAAACAATAAAGAACTTATAACTCAAGCCCTGCAATACTGGACAAGCGTCCTTTATGATACGTGTGGACAATATGCATATACAGTAGATGAGCGTTGTGCGGCCCTATCGGCTGTTGATCTGACACCTGACTGGTGCACAACGCATTCCAACTAAAAATTAATTTGTATTTCTTGTGTATTATCTATACTATACATAATCACTACACGATATATCAATATTATTGGGGATCATCTGGTTTTCCAAAAGAGATTCAAACATAAAACAGAATATCAATGCCTACTTTAACTATTCTATAATCAAAATTTTATCCATATAATTCTATTGCAAGGAATGGAGTCCTTTGGCAGAGTGTCAATTGGGGTGATACTAACCACGATATTATCCATAACGCGAACATTTAATTCACACATTCTGACTCGTGAAAAATATTTAAAAAGATACACTAGAATTCATAAATGTAATTAAATAAATTAATGTTGTTAGTTATTACGATACCACTCGTTTAACTAAAAATATAAGTAAAAATGAAATTCTTTATCTATCTACCCCTGAATGTTGATATGTAGTCTTAAATTTAGCATACGCAGGATTTCTCCATAAATTTTCTTGGAGAACATTAACACAGAACCATCTAAAATATTCTCCGCAACTTTACAAAAGGAACCCCACGGATCTGATGTGGTATTAGTCAGGTACCCCCGGCAAAGCCGGGAGCTTGAAAGGCGTTAACCGCTCAAAGCGGTTGAATATTTGCGCCGCCTAAAGGCGGCAACCTCTACAACAATTTTAGCTGGTCTATACGTTGAGCTTCTTTCTCCTGGTTTTTGATATAGCTACGCACCGCGTCTTCATCCAGACCAACGGACGTGACATAAAACCCTCTGGCCCAGAATGTTTCACCTACAAAATTTCGACGCCTATTAGAAAAATTCCTGGCTATATAAATCGCACTTTTTCCTTTTATGTAGCCAATCACGGAAGATACAGAATATTTTGGTGGAATTGATATGAACACATGCACATGGTCACTTTGCAAATGCCTTTCCAATATCATGCTCTCTTTCTGCCGTGCCAATTCGTGCAATGCTTCACCCCAATAAGGGCGTAACCTCTTAAATATCAATTTCTTTCTGTATTTTTGTATCCAGATCACATAGTATTTGCATTCCCACTTCGTGTGGTTTAGACTTTGAACTGTTTCCATCGGGAGCCTCGCAGGCTTGAACTTTGAGCGGTTCAGTTTGCAGACTCCTTTCTCTGTCTGGAAAAGTCAAACATTGGATGTCCCCCGGCAAAGCCGGGGGATTACCGATTATATTTAGATGTTCGACCTTATAAATCTTGGGAATTGGCAATAGCTGGCAAAGAGGATATGCGTGGACTCATATATTTATCACAAATTAAATTTAAGTAGTATAGCAATGAAAAAAATTTATATTATAATATTAATTACAATTTTTGGATGCCATTACAATAATAGTGAAAAATGGGATCCTTTCTACATTAACATTAAAAACTGCTGTAATGATACATTAGTAGTTAAATTTATATATAATTCAGGGCAATTATACTCTCAAAAAATTTCTTCAAATTCTGTAATTAGAGAAGGAGGTGCTTCTAGAAGGAAAAAAGGTATAAATTCATATGATGACCATGAAAAACAAATGCTAACAATAGCAGCAAAAGATAAAATAATTATTCAATACTCTGATGAGTACAAAGAAATATTTACTGTTCCGGAATTTGTGATGAAAGCTGAGGAGCAGATGGGGAAACGAGGACGTGGCGAATGGACCTTGACTCTATGTCCAACGAAAGAACAATGATCGTGATATCTGAGTCACTTTCAATTTAGCTTGATAATTGTATCTTCCACAACTGAAGCATGTCTGAGAAACGGATGAGATCTTTTCCAAGACAATTCAGAGCATATCAACCCGTTGCTCCAGGACTCCGCACCCCCACATCCCGTAGAAGTTGCACTTCCTTCTTCCGTAAGATGAGTGAGATGATAATGCTCCATAATCCGATTTGACCCGGCCCCTCAACGTTCAGACAGGCTGGGAACCTGCGTCATTGCCGCTAGCCAAACCGAACGGAAAAACATTCCTCGCGAGTTCTCCTTAGGACACAGTTTTCCTCCCTTCTCCCCGCAAAGGCCCGGCAGGCGGGCTTTCAGTTCAATATAATAGATAATCTTATAAAATTCCAAAAATAGACTTGCAACTAAAACGAAAAAGGAGTATTTTAAATATGATTATAAATATTTGTAATAACAGCGATCAATCGGCTTTTTGCTTGCTTTCCAGGCGGTTCGCGACCGGCACGGCTCAGAGTCAGGGCAATGACTTTTGAACGGTTTCGGCACGCGTTTGCAGTCGGCCGTATCTTGCGCCGGAGGCGCACAAGGGCGTTATCAGAGCATCTTGCAAAAGCGTGGAAGGCGGTCCTGCCTGAAAACGGGCCCTGCGGGGAAGACGCCCGTTTTTTCCCGGAGTTCGAGGCGTTGCAAAATGAATCTGTACATGCTTCTGCTTGTCGCCGCACTGCTCCGGGTTCTGTCCGGTTACCAGCGAAAACATCAGATAGCACGGTCACTCCGGACTATATCCGCTTTAAAAATAACGAACACCGTCGGCATGCGCCTGGAGGAAGTTATTACGCCGGCCAGACGCTCCTGATGCACAGTCCCATGGCGTTTGGTTAGTTGTTGCGAACCTGAAGGTACTTTCCTGCGGCATGCCTCGGGCGTTTGGGGCGGCAGAGGATGAAGGCAGAGAAACAGCACGGCAAGGCAATGTTCCATCGCGGCGGCATTTCGCAAGACCTCAGCAAAATTGCCAGGCAGCGGCCAACGGAACACAGGCCCCGGCTTTTATTCTGGTCCGTGTACGCTCTCTCCGCGAGCGTTTGGGCTGCTCTTGCCGCTTCCCCCCTCAAACCGCCCTGGCATAAATTAAAATTTTATATATGATATTACATATAAATGATGGCCGGAGGTCCTATGGCGGGCAGTGCGCGCGGCTTTCCCGTGACTCTTGAATCCTGGGGATGGAGCCAAAAGGGCGATATCCGCCCGGAAAACCAGGATTCTTTTCTGAGTTGGAACGAACGCCTGCTCTGGGCTGTGGCTGACGGCGTGGGCAGCAGCGCGCACGGCGGCGAGGCGGGCAGGCTGGTTACCCGCATGCTGCTCACAACGCCCCATGCCGCCTCGCTGGACGAGCATGTGAACAATGTGGGCGGCATTCTGCGCCAGGGCAACGACATTTTGCGCGCGCACGGCGGCGCGACCCAGGCCGCCAGCACAGTGGTGGCCCTGCTGATGCACGGCGGCGAGGCGGCCTGCCTCTGGGCGGGCGACAGCCGTTGCTATCTTCTGCGGGACGGCGTGCTGTACCAGTGTACCCGCGAGCACACCCTGCGGCAGGAAAAAATCGACAACGGCGAACTGACCGCGCCCGAGGCCCGGCGCATGGTACGAGGCAACATCATTACCAACGCCGTGGGCGCGCGCGACGCCCTGCGCCTGGACGAAGTCCGCTTTTCCCTGCGGGGCGGCGATAAATTTCTGCTCTGTTCCGACGGTTTGTCCAACCTTTTGGGCCCGGACGCTCTGGCGGCGCGCCTGGCAAGAACTTCCGCCAGGGAGGCGGCGGAAGACATGGCCCGTGCCGTGGACGGCGTGCCCCAGCCGGACAACATCACTCTGGTGGCGGTTTTCGTTTCCTCGTTGAGGTGAGCCATGGCGCTTCACAAGCATCTCCGGCCTGTTCCGGCGGCAAGGCCCTTCCGCGGGCCCCGGCGTTTTCCCGCGCCGCACAACCTCCGCAAGGGCATGCCGGGCACGGAACACAACGGACGCTTTCTTTTGCAACAGCTGCTGGGCTGCGGCGGCGTTTGCGAAGTTTACGCCGCTCTGGATCTGCGCCGTGTGGAGTGGAGCGATGCCTCTCCCCAGGTGGCGGTGAAACGCCTTTTGCCGGAACTGACCCGGAACTATCAGGCTCAACTGGCCCTGGCGCAGGAATTTTGCATTCTGCGCCATCTGATCCATCCCGGCGTGGTCCGCGTTTTTGACTTGCACAACGAGCCCTTCGGCCTCTGCTACAGCATGGAGCTGCTGCAGGGGCGCAACGCGGGCGAGATCCGGCCCGGCGATCTGCCCGGCGCGGCCCTGGCGACCATGACCGCACGCTTTTTCGACGCCCTGGCCTTTCTGCACGCCCAGGGCATCGCCCACGGCGACATCAAGCCAGCCAACCTGCTGTTAAAAAGCGGGGAGCGCCCGGTGCTCATCGACTTCAACGTGGCCGCCGCCAGCGTGCGCAAGGGCGGCACACCGGCAGCCGTGGGGCTGCGCGAAAGCCTGCGCGTTCCGGCCCACAGCCTGCTCTACTCCAGCCCCGAACGCCTGGAAGGCGGCCCACCCTCAATGGAAGACGATATTTTTTCGGCCTGCTGCACGGTACATGAAGTGTTCAGCGGCGCGCATCCCTTCAAACGGCTTTCCTCGTCCGAAGCCCGGCAGCGGGACATGGTTCCGGCCAGGCCGCCCGGCATCCCGCCCTTTCTGTGGCCCCTGCTGCGCCGGGGTCTTGCCTTCCAGGCCCAAGCCCGGCCCGACGCCGCAAGCCTGCGCCGCGCCTTTGCGGCCTGGAGCGCGCTCTGCAACTGCACAGGCCAGGTCCGTAATTTTTTCACCCCCTGACCGACCGGAGGATTGCCGTGACGCTGCCCAAAGCCCTGCTCTGCGTTCTTGACGAACATCCGTCCGCCCAGCCTCCCGAGGAAGCCGCTCTGCGCGCCGTGGGCTTTGCCGCAGCCACCGTGCCTTGGCGGCAGACGTCCGCGCAACGGGGCTGGATGCAGCTTCTGCCCATTCTGGACGACCCGGCCGTGCAGGCCTGGGTCTTTTGCGGCGCGTCAACGGATTTCACCCCCGCCGTGCTGAATCGCATGGCCATGCTGACCCTGGCCCTGCACCGTCCCAGCCCGCCCCTCACGGCCTGCCTGCTCACTGGCGACGGCCCGGAACCGGAACTGCCCCACTGGCTGGGGGATGTACGCGTCTTCCGCCGGGACAAGAACTTTGCCGCCAGACTCATGGCCGCGCGTCTGAAATCCCGTCCGCTGCCGCCGCGCCCCTTTCATCTGACAGCCCATTTGGACCCGCTCATCGGCCAATGGCTGGAAGCGGGACCGACAGAAGGCGCGCAATGGCCGGGCTTCATGGCCGGGACCCTGGGAGCCGAGGTAACGGCCTTCGGCGTGGGGCCTCGCGGCATACTGCCGCGGAAATGCACGCTTGAGCGCCCGCTGCGCGGCATCCGGGGAGATTGGGGCGGGCGGGAATTCAGCGCATGCGCGACCCGCAACCTCATCGGGGCTGACAATGCCTGCTTTCTGCGCGTGGAGGGTGAACCGGAGGCCATTTTCATAGCTCCTTACCCCGAAGAGGACGGCCTGGAAACACGGAACCAAAGCGTGGCATACCTTGAGTTGGCATAGCCACGGGCTGTCCCCGCGTCCGCACGGGTGCTCCGTGCCTGCCGTGCGGAGCGCTTTGCTCCATTGTGCCGTTTTCCAAAACGGTTGATGTCTCCCGAAAATGAGCCCTGGCCTAAAATTAAAAATAAATATAAGCTAAACTACAATATACTTTTTATCTCCCGCTTCCGGCGGAGGAGATCCTATCCAGGCGAAAGGCCTGGTGAAATGTTTTGAGCCCGAGAATTGAGCCGAAGAGGACAATTAACGCCCGTCACATTCCCGGCGGGAAATGCGCCGTTTTTTGATCCATACAATTGAAGGGAAGAAAACGCATGAGAAAATCGCTTTGGCTCCTGTTCCTGGCCGCCTGTATGACAGCCGTGGCCGCTGATCCAAGCAGGGCGGACGGCTTCTCCGCCGACGGGAATTTTCTGACGACCGATACAGAGCCGGACAGCGCCCGCCTGCCGAAAACCGTACCGCCCGTGGGCCTGGACATTGCCCGCCCTGATGACCAGTATGAGAGCCTGTATGACGACGCCCGGTTCATTACTCCGGCTTTCAAACGGGTGGAGCGGCTCTACAGGTCCGGCAAAATCCGCGAGGCCTACGCGGGATGGCTGCAACTGGCCTGGCAGGGGGATATGTTCGCCATGGCCTCGCTGTCTGTGGTCAGCCGCGTGCACGCCGACCAGACATGGCCGGTGCCGCCGGAATTCTGGGAGGGCTGGCTGCTTACCCTGCTGGGCAAGGGCGAAGGCGGCTATGTGCTGGGCGTGCAGTACGCCATGCTGGCAGACCAGTACGAAGCGGGTTCCAGGAGCAGGGACTTTTTTCTGCAAAGCGCCCTGACCGGACATTGGGCCGGTATGTACGGAACCTTCGCCACCGCCGGGGAGCGGGAGGACATCCCCTTTTCTCCCCCGGCCACGCCGCCCGTCACGCCCATTCAGGCCCGCTTTATGGAAGATCGCAACGGTGAAGCCCGCTACTGGCTGACCAGGGCCGCGGACTCCGGCTATTGGAAGGCCGCCGGGCTTCTGGCGACATACTACGCCAATCCCCAGAAAGGAGCGGCGGATTATGCACGGGCGGAGCATTACGCGGCCATCTCCGCTGAAAACGGTTCCGTGGAAAACGCCCTGACTCTGGGTGCCGGTTATGCCGATGGAACGTTCAAACAGCGTCCGCAGTGCGAAGGCTACTACAATTACATGTTGCTGGCGGACAGGCTCCGCTACAACAGTGAGCCGAGCATTGAACGTCTCGGCCGGTTGATCAGGCATATCAAGTCCAATCCCGAATGTCAGAAGTCCGATGCCGTTGCCTCCGGCCTGGCCGAAAGCAAACAGCTCTATGAAAGCTGGAAAGCCCGTTCCTCCGAGAGGCTGCAACACAGAAACAAGCTGTACACCAGGGCCAGAGCCCGGCTGCCCGAAGTCGGCGCCGCCCATGAAAAGGCTTTGCTGAAGTCCGCCCCGGCGAGCTAGGTATACAGTCCCGTGGTATGGCGGCGTGGAAAAGCCAATGTGTTTTTCCCGGCATCCGGCCTTGTTTTTTGACGCATAAGCGGGCAAGCTGCCTGGAATACGCTGGAGGATTTCATGCAGCTTCGCGACCTGACCATGGTATTCTCCTCCTTCGCTTCCATGGCAGCCGGGGTGTTCCTGCCCGGACTGGCCGGTCCGCTTGAAGCCATGCCCCGCCTGATGCTGATGGTCATGCTCTATCTCAGCTTTCTGGCCGTGGGGGCCGGAGCCCTCTGGGACGAACTGCGCGCCATGCCCGGCATCGTCTGCCGACTCACGGTCTTGCGTCTGCTGGCGCTGCCGCTCTTCGTCTTTGCCGTCTTCCGTCTGATCATGCCCGAATTTTCCCTAGGGGCCCTGCTGCTGGGCGCGGCCCCGGTAGGGGTCATGGCCGCCGTGTTTTCGCTCATGCTCGGGGCCAATACCGCCCTGATTCTGGTGGGCAACATCCTCACCTCCCTGCTGCTGCCGCTCAGCCTGCCGCTTCTGCTCACCTGCACGGACGGCGTCCTGCGCGCCCTGGGCAGGGGCGGCCTGGACCTGCCGGAAAACTTTTCCCTGGGCGGCATGACCATCTCGCTCTGCATCACGATTCTGCTTCCCTTTGCCGCCGCCATGGTCACCCGCGTCCTGCCCAGGCTGGCCGGGGGCATTCTGCGCCGCCAATTCCCCCTGCTCACCACGGCCATCGTCATTTCCAATCTGGGCATTTTCAGCAATTACGCCGGGGTGCTGCGACAATCCCCGGCCCTGATCCTGCACGCCCTGCTGGCGTCCTGCCTGCTCTGCGTGGTCATGACCGTGGCGGCCCTTCCGGCCACGCGCGGCATGCCCCGCCAGGTGCGTCTGGCCTTTCTGATCTCCTTCGGGGTCATCAACAACATTCTGCTGATGATCGTCAGCAACGAATTCTTCACTGTCAACGAGGCCCTGATGGGCGCGGCTTACTTGGTGCCGCTGTACATCCTGCTGTTTTATTACCGCTATTGCAGCCGGACTCCGGCTCCGGCCCGCTGAGCTCGGCTGTACGGATTTTTCCGTTACTTTGGTTTCAGGAGGCGATTATGGAATGGATATTCCTGGCCGTGGTGGCCTTGCTGGGTCTTGGCCTGGCGCTGCTGGGCGGCTTTGTTTTTCTGCGCTGGCTGGCCCGGCTCTATGCCGCACCCCGGCGTCCGGCGCATCCCGCCGCCGACGCGGCCCGGCCGGAAGTCGGGCAGCCCGCCCCTGAAACAGAAAACCGCCCCACAATGGAAACAACCGTCCCGGCAGCGATCCCGTCCCGGCGCGAAGCCTGCCCGGATCAGGAAACCCGCGCCCTGCTGCGCACGCCTCTGGCCCGTTTCAGCATTGTGGCCTTTATCGCCGTGGTGTTGCTGTTGCCCCTGATGCTGGTCAAGGATCTCACGGACGAGCGCGCGAGCCTGTACCGCAGCGTGGTGCGGGACATCAGCAAGGCGTGGGGCGGGGAGCAGCAGATCACCGGTCCCATCCTGCTGATCCCCTACAGCGAACGCCAGATCACCTCCCGGACCATGCGCAATGAGGATCCCAAAGCCGTTGGCGGCGAAGAATACCGCGTCATCAAGGAGAGCCGCCTGGTGCCGGGCTATTTCGTGCTGCTGCCCGCCAGAGCGGATTTTACCTGCAATCTTGATCCGCAGGAGCGACAGCGCGGCATTTACCGCTCCCTGGTCTACACCGCCAGGCTGCGCATGGCCGGGCATTTCAGGCTGCCGCCTCTCGAAAGCCTGAAACGCATTGCCCCGGACCTGGAAAGCGTGGACTTTCAACGGGCTTTTGCCGTCGTGGGGCTCTCCTGGCCCAGCGCCCTGCGCACGGTGGGCCCCTTTGTCTGGAATCGAGCCGAACTGGCCGCCGAACCCGGCACTCAGCCCTTTACCGCCGTGAAGGAGGGCTTTCGCATTCCCGTGCCGCTGTCGCCGGACGTCAAACAGTATGATTTCTCCCAGGAGCTGGTTTTCAACGGCAGCAGCGGCATTTCCTTCACGCCCGTGGGCGGCGTCACGGCTGTCAGCCTGAGCTCGCCCTGGCCGCACCCCAGCTTCAGGGGCGACATCCTGCCCGTGACGCGCGAGGTTTCCGCCACAGGCTTCACGGCGGTTTGGGACATTCCCTCCCTGGCCCGTTCCTACCCCAATCTGGGCACGCTCAAAACCTGGCCGGACCGTTTCACCTCCTTCGCCGCCGGAGTGGCCCTGTACGAATCCGCCAGCCATTACCACCTGATAGAGCGCTCGGTGAAATACGGCATCCTGTTCATCGGACTTACCTTCCTGGCCTTCATCATTTTCGAACTGAGCCTGAATGCCCGCCTGCATCCGGTGCAATACGGCCTGGTGGGTCTGGCCATGGTGGTTTTTTATCTGGTGCTGCTTTCGCTTTCCGAGCATTTCACCTTTCTGCCGTCCTATGCGGCGGCCTCGGCCTGCACGGTGTTGATGATCGCGCTGTACGCCGGTGCGGCCCTGCGCAGCGTACGGCAGGGCTTCAGCGCGGGGCTGCTGCTCACGGCCCTGTACAGCCTGTTGTACGCCATCCTGCAAATGGAGGACTATGCCCTGCTCATGGGCACGGCCCTGGTGCTGGTCATGCTCGGCGTGCTCATGGTGGTGTCGCGCAATCTGGCTTTTGAACGGATATGAACAAGTGCGGCGCGGTTTCCATACTTCGGAGACCGCGCCGCACTGAAAAAAGCCGCTCAGTTCAGGGAGCGTGACCCTATTGTTCCAGATCCGGGGGCAGGCCGAAAAGATAACGCCGCAAAAGGTCCAGAGCGTGGCTGGCGGCCCGGTTGCGGGTCCAGTCCCGGCCGAGATAGCGGCCCTGGGGGCGCATGACGCGCAGCCGCACGCCGTCTTCGGCGCTGAGGGCGATATAAACCAGGCCCACGGGCTTTTCGGGCGTGCCGCCGTCCGGTCCGGCAATGCCCGTAATGCCCAGGCCGAAATCACTGTTGTAGCGCGTGCGCGCGTTTTCAGCCATGCAGCGGGCCACTTCCGGGCTCACGGCCCCGTGCGCGCGCAGCATGTCCTCGGGCACGCCCAGCAGACGGATTTTGGCCTCATTGGCATAGGTCACCAGACCCGTGCCGAACACCGCCGACGCTCCGGGCTGGTCCGTGATCCGCTTGGCAAGCAGGCCGCCGGTGCAAGATTCCGCCGTGGTCAGGGTCAGCCCGCGCCGGATCAGCTCCGGCAGCACCACGCTTTCCAGGCCGGCGACATTCACGCCGTAAACCACGTCCCCCAGACGTTCGCGCACAGCCACCACCAGAGGCGCGGCCAGCGCCTCGGCGGCTGCGGGGTCGTCAGCCTTGGCCGTGACCCGCACGAACATTTCCCCCTCGGTGGCGTAGGTGGCGGCCGTGGGATTGGCCCCGTCCGTCAGGTCCTTGATGCGCATAGCCGCCGCGCCTTCGCCGATGCCGAAGGTGCGCACCATGAAGGAAGCAATGGCCCCGTGGGCGTAGCGCTGCAAAAAGGGCGTCACGCCCGTCCGCAGCATGGGCAGCAACTCTGACGGCGGGCCGGGCAGCAAAAGTACGAACTTGCCGTCCCCGGCAGGCACGGCGCAGCCCGGCGCGGTGCCCACGGCATTGGGAAAGGCCACGGCCCCGCGCGGCAAAAAAGCCTGCTTGCGCTGATTGGCGCCCATGGGGCGGCTGCCGAAATACTCTTTGAGCCGCTCCAGGCTGTCCGCATCTTCCTCCAGCGGCGCGCCGGTCACGCGGGCCACGGTTTCCTTGGTCAGATCGTCGTCCGTGGGTCCCAGGCCGCCGGTGGTGATGACCAGATCGCTGCGCGTGAGCGCCTCGCGCAGCACGGCTTCCAGACGCCCGGCATTGTCGCCCACCACATGAACGTGCAGCAGATCCACGCCCAGGGCCGAAAGTTCGCGCGCCACATGGGCCGCGTCGGTATTGATGGTATGGCCGAGCAAAAGCTCGGTGCCCACGGAGATGATTTCCGCCTTCATATGACCTCGCTTGCTTCTGAATGATCCACCAAGCGCAGTCTACGCCTCAGGCCTCCTGGCCGCAACGCCCGGAAGCCGGGAGTATCGCGCTTTTTTCTTGACAGGACGCCGGGTTCCGGAGAAAATAATCCTTACTTATTTAATAAGATATAGGCATTTGATTTCCGTCCCAAACCCGCCTTTTTCGGAGCAAGCCCATGAGCGCCACCCGTCCCCTGCACTTTGAAACCCTGCAAGTTCACGCCGGTCAGGAACAGGCTGATCCGGCCAGCGGCGCCAGGGCCGTGCCCATCTATCAGACCACGTCCTATGTGTTCGGCAACTGTGACCACGCCGAGGCCCGCTTTAATCTGAGCGAGCCCGGCAACATCTACGGCCGCCTGACCAACCCCACCCAGGAGGCTTTCGAAAAACGCGTGGCCGCCCTGGAAGGCGGCGTTGCGGCTCTGGCCACGTCCTGCGGCGCGGCGGCGGTCAGTTGCGCCCTGCTCAATCTGGTCGGAGCGGGTCAGCATATCGTGGCGGAAAAAACCCTCTACGGCGGCACCTACAACCTGCTGGCCCATACCTTGAAAACCTGGGGCATTGCGACCACCTTCGCGGACCCCGACGAGTCCGGCTCCTTTGCCGAAGCCATCCGGCCCGAAACCAGGGCCATTTACATCGAAAGCCTGGGCAATCCCCACAGCAACATCGTGGACATCGAAGCTCTGGCCTCTCTGGCCCACAGCCACGGCATCCCCCTGGTCGTGGATAATACCTTTGCCACGCCCTGGCTGCTGCGCCCGCTGGAATACGGCGCGGACATCGTGGTCCATTCGGCCACCAAGTTCATGGGCGGCCACGGCGCGGCTCTGGGCGGGGTGATTGTGGACGGCGGGCGCTTCGACTGGACGGCTTCGGGCAAATTTCCCCAGTTCAGCGAGCCGGACCCCGGCTACCACGGCCTGAGCTTTGTACAGGCCGCCGGAGCGGCGGCCTTTGCCGCGCGGGCACGGGCCGTGCTGTTGCGGGACATGGGCGCGACAATCGCTCCCCTGCACGCCTTTCTCTTTTTGCAGGGGCTGGAAACCCTTTCCCTGCGCGTGGAACGCCATGTGCATAACGCCCTGGCCGTGGTGGATTTTCTGCGTGCGCATCCGTGCGTGGAGCGGGTCAATCATCCCAGTCTGTCGGAAAGTCCCAGCCACGCCCTGTACCAAAAGTACTTTCCCAGGGGGGGCGGTTCCATTTTCTCCTTTGAAGTCATGGGCGGCGCGGCCGAGGCAAGGGCCTTCATCGACCGGCTGCGCATCTTTTCCCTGCTGGCCAATGTGGCGGACGTCAAATCTCTGGTCATCCATCCGGCATCCACCACCCATGCCCAGCTCAGCCCGTCGGAACTGGCCGAAACCGGCATCAGGCCCAACACCGTGCGCCTGTCCATCGGCATCGAGCATATCGACGACATCCTGGCCGATCTGGGCCAGGCCCTCAGAGGTTAACCCATAGAATTTTTCGGCGGCGTAACCGCCATGAGGCAGCAAAGGAGCACGTTTTTTCGCAATCAGATACGCGAGAGCTTATCTTGTCATTTGAACAGGCATTGGATAAACTTATGCAAGGCCCGGCGTCCGGGGCCTTGGCGCGGAACAAAATGTTTTGTCCGCCGCCGCGCAGCACAGACTGCTAGCCGATTTGCAGGCGCATCATTCGCAGGAGAAATCTTCATGTTGAAAAAATGTGTGGCCTTTGTGTTCGTCATGCTGCTGGCCCTGCCCGCCATGGCCGAGGAGCTGAGCACGAAATATTTCACGGTCAATGTGCCTGACGGCTGGAAGGCCGTCATGCCGCCCACGGAAAATCAGGGCATGACCAGCGCCATCTTTGCCAAAGCCACGAGCGGCGTTTCCGTAACCATGGTGGTGGGCCCCAGCAGCGGCTCCGACGCCAAAACCATTGCCGGCATGTTCGCCACCCAGTTCAAGGCGGAAAAGCCCCCGGTGGAAAAGAACGGCCAGTACACCTTCAACTTCACCCAGCAGGGCGTGCCCTGCCAGGCCTGGGTCGCCACCCAGGGCGACGTGTTCATGGTCACCTCTTTGGCCGGCAACCACAAGGAAGCGCTGGACTTCATCAAAAAGAACGTCAAAAGCGCCGACTTCCCCAAACTGCTTCCGCAATAGGCGAAGCAGCCGCAGTAGTGAAAAGCGCCCCGCAAGGGGCGCTTTTTTTGTATGGAGAAAACCCCCCGCTAGGCGGGGGGTTCTAAAAAGCTTACA
>OKSB01002259.1_pt1 | contig 17543 bp, 19 predicted proteins | sample 1601171 | NCBI WGS metagenome assembly OKSB01 (sample SAMEA3541496, study PRJEB24748) | human gut metagenome | biome: human gut; feature: human-associated habitat; material: faeces | place: China | collected 2012 | reverse complement strand
CATCGGATATTCCTAAAGCGGATAAACCTCGGGAGTTTGAGGGCAGAGCCCTCAACAGGATAAGGTACAATAAGTTGCGCAACTTATTGTACCTTATCCGTTATAACTACCCGAAGTTCGATGCCGACAGCGGATATGTTAAGGTGCCTTCTCAGGAACTCAGTGATGCACTGGCAGATGCCTTCAAAGACCGCCTGAAAGAAGATTAAAGATGACAAAAAGCCTGTAACTGTTTTATCCACAGTTACGGGCTTTCTTCGTCTTATAATACGGTTACATTAGTTCCAAAGCCACACCATTTTTATTCTGATAACCCCGAAACCACTCGGGGTTATCAGAATAAAGGGCGCCTCAATGGATGTTATCATTTTGTTATCAAAGCGGGTGGTCGAAGCTCGAAACCCCTTGATATTACTGGGTTTTTGGGCTCTCTTTTATTATTCCCACTCGCTCCCAGAAACCGTGACCTAAACGATTTTGTATATGTAGTTTAGCTCCGATTATCGGGATTGCTTAGATTATCCAAGAATTACGGTGTATCATAATTCCTGTTGTCATTATGTTGTCACTTTTTCCTGCTTGCTTATTGGATTGCCTTCGGCTTTTGATGTGGTAATATGCCTTTGATTTTCGCCAAAGAACGAACATTGCCAATCCATATAATTACAAAGGCTTTCCCAAGTAACATTTGCTTCAGAAAGTGCTGCTGGGTACAGGTAGATCGTCATTTTCTTTGATACAAACTCGTCCTGTGATTTAGATGCAAAAGAAAAGAGCGTTTCGTGAACAACATCTTCAAGGGTTCCATCTTTTAGCCCTGCCCTCCCCGTTCCAATCACTGGTATTGCAATAGGCTCTGTGTGCCCTTCCCTTGAAAGGAAATCCCAAAGGCCGACCAAAGCCTTTGTCAAGCTTTCCATAGTTACATTTTGTGGTTTACCTGTTTTGCTCACATCCGCTACGGCAAGAAAGTAAAAGTGCTGCCCTTTTATCGTAACTTTTGCCACTGTGCCAATATCATACCGATTGCAATTCGTTTTATGCCTATCAAGCAACCCCTCATATTGACTGGGGAAAAACTCATCAAGTGATCTCTTGATTGCCGCATCTAGCTCAGAAAAATCTGCACCATAATACTTCTTTTGGAATTGTCCTTGAATACTTCTTACGCTTATGAAATCTCCAGCCATTGTAGTATCGAATGTGGTGTTTGAAGGAATGACTACTGCGGAATCTTTTAAAGTAAGTATGTTGCCTATGCAAAGTGACAGAATCGTATCTTTTGCTCCTAAGTAAGCAGAATGAGACAGAGGTTTTTTGTGTAATAAAATTGCAATAAGCACAACAGCTATCAAAAAGATCCAGAAGTGTTTTCTAAAAGAATCTAGCAACACGGTCCTGTTCAATACAGCTTGCTCAATTTCACACAGCGAGTAATATCCGCCAAGTAACGCCAGTATTTTTGAGACAAAATCTAACGGTTTCCGTTTTATCGGGATTATCACGCTATTAAGAAATTTAAATGCCGAGTCCTTTATAAACGCTGTCATCGTAGTAATATGCTCCTGTTTTACCTTCTCTATGATACTGCTCGAATACGGATGGCCAATTTTCTAAAGCATATTGAAGTATTTTTGAATTAAAACTGATATGAATAGCCAAAGCATCTCTTATCAGTGCAGGACAACGATCCTGATCCAAACTCCGCTTTCCGTTTAGATTGACAACAATGCAGGGGATTTCTCTCTTAATTGCTTGCTCAATCTCCCATCTTACATATTTATACAAATATTTCGTGTGTTCCCCCACTAAGAGCACGAACACTTTTGTGTTTCTAAATCGTTCTTGAAGGCCGGCTTTGATAGAAGCTTCACTTTTGTCGTAGATGTTGTTTATATCGTGGGCATCATAAAAATTAAAGGATGAGTAATCGTTCTGCTTCCACGCTTTCATCAGATAGTAATATCGAAGATCATTATCTGCGTCCATAGAGACATATACCTTGTTTCTGTATGCCATAGCAATTCCCCTTCATAATTGTCATTCATTTGATGCCTGCTTTGTGGTATGATTGCTGTAAGTGTTCCACGTAGGCTCATAATCTGCGGTCGCTTGGTTTCCCCACATATCCCAGCCTTCACGGTCACCACGAGCAAATAACTCAAGGAACGGTCCCGGAGAGCAGCTTTCAATAATCGGGATAATCTCGTCAGGCTTCCGTGAGTGTTCACGCTTTTGCGTCCGAATGAGATTGACCTGCGAACGGGCTGGAGCCAGCGTTCTAAAATTGTCGCCTCTGACCCCGAAAAGGAGAATTTCGGTCACATTACGGAAATAGAAGCCGACTCCTCGTCCGTCCGGGCCACCATCTTTCCGCACCTTTTCCCAAATGATATTTCCCTTATACTCAAATCCCCACGCTTTCATAACAGCGAGACCATCCGGCAGAAGAGCATTGGGAACCCAAAGGTACAAATGGCTTTTTGCGGCAGCGACCTGCTCAACGGGCAACGCCATTATGTCTTCTAATGGCATTGTCTCATATCTATTCAACTTCTTGTTTTCCGGAGCGACTTTTCCGGTGCGGTTTTGAAAGCGCCAAGGCGGATCAGCATAAATCGTTGAATAGCGCTTATCTCCGCAAAAGGAGAGAAGATTTTCAGATGTTTCCTGAAGCGTGCTCATCTATATATCCCTCCTTCCAATCTGAAACACAAGTTTTCTTAATACCAATAGCCAAAACGGGGCATCCGCCATTACGGCGTGACTCTAAGCGATACAGCAACTTCCCCATCCAAGTAGTGCTTGCGCCATATTTACGCATAATAGGCTTCCAGGTGCGGGAATTCTTATCATAGTCATACACGGTTTTGAACACATCGTTCAGGTCTTGCGAACGGGTGACAATAATCCCGGCGCTTACAATGTCGCAATCGTAGTATGTCCGCATTGCAAGCAGATCTCTGTCAAAGGTCTGATCCTTACTGTTCCATTCAAGGTCAAATGCAATTCGCCCCTTCAAAAAATCAATATTATGACCGTCGATGTAGTTCTCCGTCACACGCTCCTCAAAGGGAACGCTGGAAAAGCGTCCCCTTTGATCGGCTTGTCTTGGATAAAACTTAATGTGTAAGTCGCCAGAAATTCGGATTTCTCTCCACTCATACGGGTAGAGAACATCGTCAAATTTCTTGGGAATCTTAGTCTCGTTTCCACCCGCTTCACGCAGGTCATCTGTGGTAATGTCGAGTTTTCTTAGGCACTCAACGACCTCACGCCACGCCTCAGGAAAGGCTTGAGTAATGATTTCAATAGCGTGGTTATAGTTGTGGAACTCGAATCTATCTAAAAGGTCGGCGTCTATATAATCAGCAATCTGCATTTCGGCACCTCCAGATACTTATACAAGATATAGTATATCATATTTGCTTAGGCTTTTCAATGGCTTTTGGGCTTTTCTCAACAACATTCTTCAAAAAACGCTGGATTGCAAAAGCCGATAATCCCGTAGCGGCAGCATATTCACTCAACGAAATCCTTTTGCGCCGGTACAAATCGTAGTATTTCCAAAACACTTTGGGAGGGTCTACGGTTTCCACAGTTTCCACAGAAGTGGAAATACGGACTGCTGGCTCTCTGGTGTAGATCAACTCGCAATTCACGATTTCCATAGCTCTGCTTCGAATGTTATTCATCCTGCTGACCCACTCCATCTGGTTGCTTGCCTTGAGTTGCTCCGTGACACCTTCCGCCTCGGCCATCTGCTTTACCAGCCGAAGAAATAGTTCCTCTGCCTGACGGTCAAGGTCGGCAAGGTAGCTGTTCAGTTTGCCGCTGGTGAGCAAGGTTGCATAGGTTGCCCGTCGATGCTCCTTCAGGTAGCGTCGGTGGCGCTGTCCCCACACGCCGATGGGCTGCTGTTCTTCTTCGGGCAGCTTCAGATCAGGGAGAAGGTAATCCCCGACCTGTGTGTAAGTGCCGCCCATTTCCTCAAAAATCGTCTTTGCCATTGTCTGTTCCTACCTTTCATAATTTGTATTTCTGCGCTTTGTGCGCTGATTTTGCTTACGCTGCTGCTCCATTTCTTTTGCCTGTGCAATCAGGTTATCGATCTGCCGACTGCCGAGAACTTTCCGCAGGAAACGAAAATCCTTCAGCTCCGAGCGTAGGACATCATTTTCTCCTTTGAGCCGGTCATTGGTTGCGGCCAGACGCTCGTTTTCCCGGTAGAGCCGGCCGTTGGTGGTGTTCAGCCGGTGATAGCTGTCCAATGCCTTACAATAATGATAGAACACCTCTCGGATGACCTCTTTCAGCTTTTTAATCAATGGGTCAACAAACCGTTGCTTGTAGGTCTTGGCGGTCATCAGCGTGGGCGGATCGGGGAGATGAAACTCTGCATCCGACTCAATCCGCTGCTCCAACTTTTCAATAGACTGCACACCCTGATCGAAGTTGTCGATCCGATTCTGTACAGTTTCCAGCTCGCCCCGCTTCTCGGCCAGTGTGCTGTCCAGCGCCGCAATCTCTTTTTCCCGTTCCTGCTTTTTGTAGTCCAGAACGGAGAGGTGCTTTTCGTGGGTGCCTTTCTGCTCCCACTGAATGTCATACCGTTCCATCACGGCAGCCAACTGCTCCTTTTCGGACTGTACCCACTGCGCCCATTCGGTAGCGCCTCGTGTGCCGCCCTTGAAGCCCTGCGCCGCCAGTGCTTGCTTCAGCGATACACGGGTATCAAGCCCTCGCTTGCTCCCGGTGGTGAACGGCACAAAGTCGATGTGGATGTGTGGTGTGGCCTCGTCCATATGGAGATGTGCCGAAAACACCCGGAGGTTTGGATTGCGCTCCTGAAAGCCTCGATAGTACTCGTCCAGTACCGTCCGAGCCAGCTCTGCATACTCGCCGGTGGCACTCATATCCTCCTTGTTTCCGATTTGCAGGATGATCTCGTGAAAGGGCTTCTCCTGATTGCCGGAGCGAATTTTCTCATAGTAGTTTGGAATACGCCTGTCTGCACGAGTTTGCTTTTCGTTGTACCGTTTCAGAGCCTCATCGAAAAGTTGGTGGTACACAGTCTGAATACGCTTATTGCAGTAGTCAATGTTCAGGTGCGTGCGGCTTCCATCTACATTTCCGGCTTTGAATTTGCGGCTGTTGTGGTTGACAGAGCCTTTACCGACTTCGGCACTGATCGTTCTCTTCATAAAATCTCACTTCCTTTCACCCTCCGGCCGCAGCCGGGGTTCTGTTACTCTTGTCAAGAGTAACGCAAAAGCACTTTTGACAGCCTGCGGCCATCAAAAGATGCTATTGCGCTCTCCCGAGGGGGCTGGTACAGAGCCGGTGCATCGAGCACCAACCCTGTACCGGGACTTTGCCCCGGCAGCCTGCGGGCTGCTCCCCAGTGCTCAATGCCCTTTGAAAAGGGCAGCCGCACGGCTTGCCGAAACTTCAAAGCGTGACAAACCGTGACGGTGGTGACGATGTTTTAGACCACGGTACTGCCCACCAAAAGATCGTCACGGTCGTCACCCTTTGACACGCTGTCCGACTCCATCTCCTTCCACAGGGAGATTTTGCGTCCACCGTGATTGCGGCTTGCCTTGTAGTGAATATTATGATCTCGCAGCAGCCGCACAGAGCCGATGCTCAGCCGAAGGGATAGCACATTGGGCTTGCAGTCCAGCTTCAGCAGGCTGCACAGCTCGGATGCTGCACCCTCCCAGCGTTCACCTGCCGAAGAAAGAAATGCTGCGATGCTTTCCAGAAACGGATCCGGCGGCTCCTGCCAAAGCTCCGTTTCAACGCTTTCCAGCTCCCATACCAGAGTTTCGGGATTCTTGGTAAGGTGCAGCCGCTGATCCTCCTGATCTCTGCCGGTGACATCCAGTACCGCCGCATTGGAGGTGCGTTTTTCCTTGCTGAGAACAAAGCCGCCATCCGCTGCACCTAACAGGCCGTTGGTTCCGGCAATCATATCGAATTTGTCATCCGCTTCCAACTTGCGGGTGTGGTGGACGATTACCATCGTTACCTTATAGCTGTCGGCAACAGTCTTCAGCCGGGACACAATATCGTAGTCACTGCTGTAGCTGAAATCCGCTCCGCCGACCTCACGCACACGTTTCAGGGTGTCGATGATAATCAGGCCGGTGTGGGGATGTTCTCGCATAAAGCTGCGAATCTGATCCTCCAGACCACTGTTGGCTGTTTTGCAATGGGTGGCAAAATACAGATTTTCCGCAGCCTCAGCACCGAACATTCGGAATAGTCTCCGCTGTAAGCGGGCATAGTTATCTTCCAGCGCAAAGTAAAGAACGCCCGTTTTTCGAACCTTATAGCCCCACAGGGGAAGCCCAGTGCTGACCTGATAGGCAAGCTGGGCCATCAGGAAGCTCTTTCCGATCTTCGGGGAGCCTGCCAGCAGATAGGCTCCCCGGTACAGCAGGCCGTCGATCAGAGGCTCCTGCCCCTCAAAGTCGGTGTCATAGAGGGTGGTCATAGACACCGTTTCCAGATAGTCCGGAGCCATCCTCCTTTGAATTTCTCGGTATAAATCGTCGTCAGACCCCTTGAAATCCGGGTCAAAATCGGTTAAACTATTGTCAGTAAAGGTTTGGGATGACTGCTCCGTATCTGCGCCAACAGATACAACGGGAGCGGTCATTTCTTTTTCAAATTCCATCTGCATCGTCTCCTTTCATTCCACTCAGCGTTGCGCTCAGCAGCGCCAGCGTGTCCCGCATTTCGTCGGTAACGCTGCCTGCATCGTTGAGCCGCTGAAGCTCCAATAAAATCTTCTCCATCGTGGTTTTTAGCGCCTTATATACCCTCGGATTGGGCTGCACCACAATATCCCGCTGCATACAGCGCCGGTAGCAGTATTCCTGCTTGGGCAGGCCGGACAGGGCCACCGCCTCGTTAAGCTGCTTGTTTTCCTCCGGCGACACTCGGAAGCCGACCGTGATGTTCCGCCAACGGTTGTGTTCATCTCTGTTTTTTGCCGACATTACAATTCACTCCTCTCAAAGTCCAGCTTTTTCGCCATTTCCGACTGCTTGGACGGGAACAGATGGGCATAGCGATAGGTGATCTCGATGCTCTCGTGACCCACCCGGTCCGCAATGGCCACAGCGGAAAAGCCCATATCAATAAGCAGGCTGATGTGACTGTGCCGCAAATCGTGGATCCGGATGCGCTTGACCCCGGCGGCCTTGGAGCCTCTGTCCATCTCGTGATGGAGATAGCTTTTGGTCACGGTAAAAATGCGGTCCTTCTTTTTAAGCCCGTAGAGCATCCCCAGATAGTCCTGCATTTCCTCACAGAGAAACTGCGGCATCTTGATGGTACGGTTGCTCTTCCTGGTTTTCGGGCTGGTAACTACATCCTCGCCGTGAAGCCGCTGATAGGACTTGTTGATCCGCACAGTGCTGTTCTGAAAGTCAAAATCCGTAGGAGTCAAGGCTAACAGCTCACCTTCCCGGATGCCGCACCAGTACAGCATTTCAAAGGCGTAGTAGGAAACCGGCTTGTCCATCATTTCGGCGGCAAACTTCTGATATTCCTCTTTCGTCCAGAACAGCATCTCCCGGCGTTCCTCATTGCCCATATTTCCGGCCTTCGATGCAGGATTTGCCCGCAGATCGTAAAACCGCACGGCGTGATTGAAAATGGCGCTGAGTTGATTGTGCAGCGTCTTAAGATACGTCTGGGAATAGGGTCTGTGCTTCTCGTCACGATACGCCAGTTGCTCGTTTTGCCAGGCAATCACATCCTTGGTGGTAATCTCGCTGATCTTCCGCTGCCCGAAATAGGGGAGAATCTTGGTTTCCACAATGTTCTGCTTGGTAATCCAGCTATTCTCCTTCAGCCGGTCTTTCATATCCTTGGTGTAGATTTCGTAGAACGCCTCAAAGGTCATATCCATATCGGCAGCATTCTGCATATGGAATTTCTGCTCCCAGTCCTGGGCTGCCCGCTTGGTGGCAAAACCACGCTTGCATTTCTGCTTTCGTTCGCCCTTCCAATCCCGATAGCGGGTCATTACATACCAAGTGCCGGTTTCTTTACATTTGAAAACTCCCATTCAATCAGTGCTCCTTTCTTGCTCCGTAGAGCCGTTCGTTAAAATATTCCCGGTTGATCCGACCGGAGATGGTAATAAAGCCCTGGGCTTTCAGCTCCTCATTGAGCTGACGGATGAGCTTGTAAGCGTAGGGCTTTGATACGCTCAGCTCCTGTGCCACTTCCTCGGCACGAAGAAATTTCGGTTCCATTTGAACACCCCCTTTCATTTGGTTATGGTTCTCTTATTTAGTGTCGGAGAACTTTCTGGCCGCATTCCGATTTGCCCGAGCGGGTACGCCATTACTGTGACGCACGACGGATATTCTGTTGTCCACAAATAGCTTAACTCTATTTGCTTAATGATTATACTAAACGAATTTGCTATTGTCAATAGGCTCTCAGAAAAATATTTAACTTTTTTGATTTTGCTGTCTTGACATAACTTAAATCTATATGCTATACTAATTACACAGTACATAAAGGAGTGTTGTGCTATGGCAATCGGTGAGAGAATTCGATTCTTCCGTAATCTGCGGGGAATGACGCAAAAATACTTGGGGCAGGTGGTCGGCTTCCCGGAAAAGACCGCCGACATCCGTATGGCGCAGTATGAGTCCGGCAGCAGAACGCCTAAGGCGGAGCTGACGGAGAGCCTTGCTGGTGCGTTGGGTGTGTCGCCGCTGGCACTGTCCGTGCCGGATATTGACAGTTATCTCGGCCTGATGCACACCCTGTTCACCTTGGAGGATCGCTACGGCCTGACAGTGGAAACCGGCGAAAACGGCGTTTCCCTGCGTGTTGACCCTCGGAGGGGGAAGGACGCTGCCGAGCTATCCGAAATGCTCACTGCGTGGGCTGAGCAGGCGGAAAGGCTCCGCAATGGCGAAATCAACCGGGAGGACTACGACAAGTGGCGTTATAACTTCCCGAAATATGACGAAACCTCCGGCTATGTGCAAGTCCCGTCCCAGCAGCTCAGCGATGCGATGGTGGCGGCGTTCAAAGACCGGCTGAAAGATGATAAATAACCCAGAACGACAAAAAGCCCGTACCGATGTAGACCCATCGGTACGGGCTTAAAATATGGTTCTGTGCTTCCGCCAAGCCGCCGGAAATCATCTGCAACCCCGAAACCCTCGGAATTTCAGAATAATGGCACTTGGAAGAAGTGTTATCAAAGTGTTATCAAAACGGGTGGGCAAAACCGGAAAACTGTTGGTATGACTGGAGTTTTCGGCTTCCGTTTTTTATTCCCACTCCTAAGTGTAAAACAGACTTTAACTGCTTTTGTTTAGGAGCTATGACTTGATGTGCTTTAATTTGGTACAGATTATCTCAATTCTATGAGGTATTTCTGCTTTTGCTATCAAATAGCTATCACTCGGATGCTATCAATATTTATTAAAACAATTTCTTTGCATTATTAAATGTATTCTATATGCCTTTTGTTGACATTATATTGATAAAATATCTATAAATAACTAATCTATTGGAATTTGGATTTTATATAATTGATAAAGTTAAGTGCTTCTTTATGTAGCTTTACAATTTCATCAAAGGTTTTTTCAAGCTGATATTCTAAAAAATTCTGATGAACCATTTTATTCCTTTCTGCACCAATTTCAAGAAATGAACTTATTTGTTTAGACAACTCGTCACTTGATTTTATTTCTTCAGAAATTGTCTTTTTAAATTCTGCACCAAATAATCCTAAAAATTGATTTATATTATTTGTCTGATCCCATTGAAAATAAGTATGGTACTGTCGATTTATAGCCTTGTTATTAACAAACGAAATTATTCTCTCGTCTTCAGTTTTTAACATAACATAATCTTTTATTATTTGTGTTATTTGTTTTTCATAATAACTCGCACAAGATAACAACAATATTTTTCTATAATGTTCGTTTACTTGAATACTTTGAGAAATTTCTCCTTGCTTAACAAGAAGGTCATATAACTCATAGTAATTATCGATTAATTTTTGAATAGGAGTACTCATAGTATCCTCCTATTTAAATCTTAATATGTCTTTTGCTCTATTTATTCTCTTATTAACATTGGCTTTTGATGCAACGCTGCCTTGATTAGCATTAATAAAATCGTTATCTTGTTTTAAAGTTAAAACACTTTCTGGTATTATCTTTTTTGTTACAAGTTCTCTCTTAGCAAAAGCATCAAAAGTAGTAGCTACAAAAATAGCCTCAAAATGAGAAATAATAAACTGACCTTTATCAGACAAAAACGCATTATTATCCAACTCTGAACAACTATCTAAAAATGACATAAAAAGTTCTTTTATATAAATTAATATGTCATCAGATAATTGACTCGCACTTTTTGAAAAAGTGTTCAAAAACTTTCCCATTGGAGATTTATATTCATCAAGCTTAAACAACATGCCAATACATCTTAACAAAATCTCTAAGTCTTTAAAATGGACATCTACAGATTTTTGCTTCAATAAGTTTCTCCATTTTGGTAATTCATTTAGTTCTATTAATAACTTATAGAATTCCGAATAATACAAACTCATTCTTATCTCTTGTGGAGATAAATTCTGTCCCCCGGTATTCAACCTATTAAAGATTTCATAAATAGACGAATCATCATCAGGTTCATTTTGTTTAATAACAACTGAACGAATAGTCCTTAAAATCTCAAAAGAATATTTATATTCACCTAATGTATCGTATTTTAATTTGTTGTATTTATTTTTTTCATTGTTCGAAATGGATGGTAATTTTAAACTAAAGTTTTTAAAATATCTATCATCAGATAAAATTGAATTATCAATCTTGGTATCACCTGTCAAATAGTTTCTTAAGACGATCCTTCCTTCTTTTGTAGGAAACCTTTGCTTAATAAAGAAATAAATAGAGAGCAATCTTTGTTGACCATCTATAACGTAAAAACTATTTTTACCTTGCTCATATAAAAATATTTGCGGAATGGGTAGTCCAAGTAATATTGACTCAATAAGTTTTGAAGCTCTTTTTTCATCCCATACATAATTTCTTTGAAAAGGAGGCATTTTTATAACACCATTATCAATTAAGCTATATATAGTAGCAATATTGAAATCATTTGGTGTAGAAGTAATATCGTATTCTTTCACTCCTGAGTCAATCTCCTCTTCACTATCGAGTACATCATAGTACCACCTATTGTAATCCATATTATTTTTCCTCCTATATTTATATTTATGCAATCAGACTTTATTACTTCCTAAACACAAACAAATACCCATATGCTATTAGCAATAATTTATCTTTCACACTATTCGTTTTCCGATAACCTATTGCTTTACAGTTATGCAGCTCTTTAATAATCGGTTCTTTTAGTTTAAAGTTTGTAACGACAAAGATGCGCATACCATCAAACAGCATTAATACTATTTCTAAAAAAGCGTCTAAATCTATTAACTTACGAGCTGAGACTCCCAAGCGCAAAGTTCATTGGCTATATAATCAATCCAAGTGCTTGAATTGCTAACATTCTTAATATCAGTACATCTTTCATATAAATGCTGCATATCAATATGGTTAAATTTCTTGCCTTGTATTGAAAGCTGTTTAATTGTTTGAAGAATACTTTCCAACTGCACTATCGTAATTGGAAGTATTTTTTGTGATTTGCCTTCATACTCATATTTAACTGACATATAGAAAGTATTTATTGTATCAACGTGCAAAGATGGGGCAATAAATAAGCAGTAATTCTGTTTGTCCGCATTATTTATCTCAAACTGTCTCAAATGCCTCATTACTGGCTGTCCCTCATTATACCATTGATCCCTGCTTGTTAACATAGTTACTTCACAAATTGCACAAAACGTATCATAAAAACACTCGATATCAGGAACTCCGTTAGGTGCAGTATAGATAGGCTCATTATCGTCGCCAACGGGAAAATTTGGTTTTATTAAAACTGCATCGTTAATTATATTAAGCGCAACATTAGACCACTTTTCAAGTTCAATTGAAAACTTTTTGCTAAGACTTGCCTTATTTCTTCTCCTAATATCTTCTAATGCTGCAATTGCTTCATCAATCTTCGTAGTATCTGTGTGATAATCCTGTTTAATTTCAAGATTCTGGAGTTTAGTTCTATATAGGCGTAACTCTTCAATTTGATGTTTGATATCGTCCTTTGTTTTATTTATCGAAAGATTTGTTGTTTTTATTCCTAACTTAGATTCTATAGTGTTTATTTCTGATAAAATATTATTTGTGATTTCAGTTAGTTTTTCAATCGTTTCAAAAGGTAATTGATAAGTACCATATACACCCATATATGTACGCCATTCATCTTTTGTAAACGATTTTGAAGCACCTGAATCGTTCTCAAGAATAGAATTGATTTCAGTTGCTCTTCTCGGTTCTAAATCTATGTATGTATTAGAATATTTACCTCTAATATAAATATATCTTGTCAATCTTAGATATCTAATCATATTGTCAGTGTATTCTCTAACATTCTTTTCCGGGTTTTGAAAATTTTTAAGATATTCACCAATGTAATTTTTTACATACTCATCCTTGAGCGTCTCGTCATCTATGGTATCATAGTCATTTCTAAACTCCAGGATTTTATCTGCTACTTCTTCTACTTTAGTGTATGATCTTAAAGATAATGCAAAAATACCAAACTCTAATCTTGAAATTCCCTTTTCTTTAATTCCTTTATATTTACATTTTTCGTTTACTGTTTTAATTAACCTTAGAGTATTTATAAAAGGCTTTGTATTCCAGTCTTGAAATCCTTTTTCATATGGATTTGGATATTGAAACTTTAACAAGGCATCTAACATAAAATTGTCAAAAGCTATTTCACCATTTGATAATTTGTAACCAACATCAGTTACTGTAACTCTCTTTTCATCACCAACAATGTAGACAAGTCCTAACTTAGTTAAAGGAGCCATTGACTGCCTACCACGCATTGGTGGATCATTATACTCTTTAGCATCGAAAATTTCTCGTGCTTGCTCATACGTCATATCAATAGATTTATCCTTTAACATTCGAATTTGTTCTTCTGATAATTTATTAAACGATTGTGTATTATCAGGGTCATTCAAATATTGTCTATTTTTGATTAGTAGAACTTGAAAGCGCTCTTGATTAAGCTTGTCCCAAATTTCGCCATCCAACTCTATGGCTGTTTTTAAAAAGCCGATAATTCTTTCAGCTTCTCTAACAGTTGTACTCATACTCCATAATATATCCATAACGCACCTCTAATAATTAGTAATTAGCACCTCTTCCGAAGAAGAACTTTTATCTTTCGTCTGATAATTTGAATTCGAGTAGCTATAATTGAGTTGTAATGCCTTATATTTTTCTGCGTTTTTTTCAAGCCACTCAATTAAAATACTGTTTTCCTTACCTTTACTTCTCAATACATTAGACAAGGCAAATCGAATATTCCTATCATTCAATTCGTCTAAAAAAGATAGTAAGTCTTTTTCATCCTTTTCACCCCAACCACCTTGTTCGTTGTATGTGGCACAAGTAATCAAGTATGGCGGGTCAACATATACAAAATCCTTTGATGTTAACTTCGATGTATCAAATTTTCTAAAGTCACGGCAGGTAAAGATACAGTTTTGTTCTTGGATTTTGTCAATAAAATCAATGAGTTTTTGTTCCATCTTTTTATTGAAATCTCTTTTTCCGACCGGTAAATTAAACTCGCCGTTTGAATTAAATCGAATTTGATTATTAAATGCATATACGATTATTACATAAAGCATAACGTAGTAATAATAATCAAAGTTTTCATTTGCATGTTTTTGATTAAAATCTGCACGCAGCTTTAAATATCCTTCTCTGTTATAATTACCAAGTCCTTTGCTGCTTTCACAACCGTAATAGTCATATCCGTGTTCACTTACAAGTGATAAGTTGTACTTTTCTATAATTTCATAAATCCATTCTAAAACAGATTCTTTATCAAGATTCTTAAACGTATTATACAAATAAAGTAGGTTTTCATTTAAATCATTATAAATAACTCGGTTGCAATCAACATTGATACCAACATTACATCCACCGCAAAATAAGTCTACAAACACATTTATATCTTTTGGAAACAGCGGCAATATTTGAGGTAGCAATTTATATTTGCCGCCGGTATAATTAAGCGGTGATTGTATCATTTAATTTACTCCTCATCAAAGCAAATACATAAAAATAACCTTTCAGCATTTTCTGAAATGTCTGACTTTCCGGTTGTAAATGCTTTATAGCTTTCCTCAAAAACTTTTACGGTTCCTTTTTGACTCAGTATTCTCGTAATATCATCGTCGGAAATTTTAGCATTTGAACGACAATTTCCTTTTTCAGCCATATTGTTGTATGAAAGCAAAATGTATTTAGCTTTAATATCATTTATCAGTGTTTCAAATGCTTTTGTTGCTCCGATTGTACAGTATTTACTCTTCATCCCACTCCTGTCCATCTTCTTGGCAACACCAAAAACCTCAGGCTTTTCCCAACGTGCAACGTTTTCAAGCAAATGATATGAATCACAATATTGCCTTGAATTATACGGTGGATCTATATAAACGAGGTCAGCCTCAATCCTCTTAACAAGGTTATTAGCGTCCTCGTTAAAACATTGATTTTTGGGATTGTTGTTAACTTCAGCCAAGGGAACATAAAGTTCCAACGAACCTTCGAATTTTGCTCCTTTTCTGTATGCATCGTAATGTCCGCAGGTGACAGCAATTTTGTCCATTGCATAAAGCAGTGATGTTATTAAGATTGCTCTTTCTCGATTATTTAAATTGCCTTTTTTATAATTTCGTTCTATATCCTCTCGAATATATCCGATTTTAGCGCAATCTTTTTTACTGAAATAGGTATCTGCAAAATTGCGTGTCATATAATTTTCCCCACAATTAGTTTTTGCATTGTACCTAACAACATAATCAATTATTTTTTGTTGATCATAGATTTCAGCACCAAACCAAGCATAATTGCAAATATAGTTGCTATACATCAAATCATTTGTAATAAGGGCCTTATCCACAAAAGCAGAAGAAACTGCACCGGTTCCCGCAAAAATATCTGCAACTGTTTCAATATCGGCGCATTCATCATTTACAACGCCAGTGATAAACGAAAGCAGCTTATATTTATTTCCTAAATAACGTCTATTGTTTATCAATGAGGTTTTATATGTTGTTTCAGTTGCACTCATTGTAATTCTTCCGCTGATTTATTCTAACTTAATTATAAATTAAATATAGTCCATTAAATCGGACTGGATTCAAATATCTTTAAAAAACTCGGAAAGTGATACATCTAAGCCGTTTGTGATTTTTTCAATATTGACGATTGAAATATTGCGTTTACCGAGTTCAACGCTTGCAAAATAAGTTCTGTCCATACCTATTTTTTGAGCAAATTTTTCTTGACTCAATCCGGTATGACTTCTTAACTCTCGTATTCTATTACCAATTTTATCTGTAATCATAATGTACCCTCGATATTAAATTGCACATACCGCAGACTATATTTATACAGTTTAATTATATGTTTAATCCGCAAATAAGTCAACTGTTTTTAAGCAACAAAAAAATCGGCAGGAATTGCTCCCTGCCGCCGTTGTGTTTATACTGTGTAAATCAGTTCTGCATTTACAATTTCTGTTGCACGATTACGAATATTGTTCATCTTTTGCACCCACAACATCATATCGGTTGATTTGAGTTTCTCGGTTACATTTTCTTTTTCGGCAAGTTCTTTTACCAGCCGGAGAAAAAGATCTTGAGCGTGTTGTTCAATGTCTGCAAGATATGAATTGAGCTTACCGCTTGTCAGCAAATTGTAGTAAAATACTTTATGATTTTGCTTCAAATATCGTTTATGTCTCATTGCCCAAACGCCGATATTTACTTCCTGTTCTTCTTCCGCCGGTAATAAATCGGGCAACATATAGTTGCCGACCTGTGTATAAGTATCGCCCATTTTCTCAAAAATTGTGTTTGCCATTTTGTTTCCTCCTAAAAAAATATTTATCTTGAGTGTGTGTTGTCACGCTTATGACCTTTGACGTTTCTTGCCTGTTCGAGTAAATCGTCGACTTGTTTATGCCCGAAGACCTTACGCAAAAGCTTGTAGTCCTTGACCTCTGAACGCAGATTTTCGTTCTCGCTTTTCAGCTTGCTGTTGATTTTAGACAGCATTTCGTTTTCACGATAGAGATTTCCGTTTGTGATGTTTAACCTGTGGTAATTATCCCAGCCCTCAAAGCAACGAGCCAATGCAGTTTTAACCAACACTTTTAACTTTTGAATAAGCGGTTCTGCGATTTTGGTCTTATACGCTTTTGCTGACATAAAACTTTGCGGTTCGGAGAGTTGATATTCGGGTGCATTATCCAGCATTTCTTCCACATTTCTTAAGTTTTTCAAACCATCATCATAGTTTAACACTCGCTCTGACAACACATTAAATTCAGTCTGCTGTTCTTCAATTTTGGTGCCTAATTGTTCAAGCTCTGCTGTTCGTTCCTGCTTTTTATAATCAAGAACAGACAGATGTTTTTCGTGTGTACCTTTGTGTTCCCACTTGATTCCGTGCCGTTCCATAACAAATGCAAGTGCGGATTTTTCTGCACTTACCCATTGATTCCACTCCGTATCTCCACGAGTACCGCCCTTAAATCCCTGTGCCGCCAACGCCTGCTTTAGCGAAACTCTGGTATCCAATCCACGCTTGCTTTCTGTGGTAAAGGGAACAAAATCAATATGCAGGTGCGGTGTCGCTTCATCCATATGCAGATGAGCAGAGAATACCCGAAGCTGTGGATTTCGTTCCTGAAATCTCTGATAGTATTCATCTAAAATCTGCTTTGCCAGTTCTCCGTTTTCCGTATCAGCATTCATATTTCCCTTGCCACCCACCTGCAAAATGATTTCGTGGAATGGCTTTTCCTGTTTGGAACTACGGATTTTTTCATAATAATCTTTTATCTTTCGGTCTGACCTTGTCTGCTTTGCATTGTAGCGTTCCAACGCTTCATCAAATAATTCGTGGTAGACCGTCTTTATATTTTCATTGCAGTAGTCGATATTCAAACACGTGCGTGTTCCGTCTACATTTTCGGCTCGGAACTTTCGGCTGTTATGATTGACCGAACCTTTACCGACCATCACACTTATGGTTCTTTCTATAAAATCATCTCCATTCTGTTAAAGTAGACCATTCTAAGGTTTTGTTACTTTTGTCAAAAGTAACGCAAAAGCACTTTTGACGGTTACACCCATCAAAAATGCAACCTGTGAACAGGTTTTGCGTTCTCCGAAGGGCAAAGAGCCGCCTTTGAAAAGGCACTCTCTGCACACTCCGCTAAACTTTATACGGTGTCAATGTGTGACGATGGTGACAATGTTTTACACCGCAGTCCCGCTCTCAAAAACATTGACACCTTTGACACCGTTTGTCACGCCGTCTGCTCGGTTT